>CABEDD010000202.1_pt1 | contig 13357 bp, 18 predicted proteins | sample 3132901 | NCBI WGS metagenome assembly CABEDD01 (sample SAMEA5534329, study PRJEB31848) | metagenome | biome: tundra; feature: field; material: soil | place: USA | collected 2013-05 | depth 0.15 m
CCTCCCGTTCGGTCTCCTCGGCGCGCTGGCCCGCCCCCGTGGGCGCGGGGTAGTGTCTCAGTTTGGATTTGATAGCTGGGTCACGCACGTCACCCGACGATTCGCCGCCCGGAGTACAGTCCCCGCGTGCGCGGTGTTCTGCGGTTCGGCCCGATTCTCGGTGGCGTGGTCGGGTTGGTAGCGGGCGGCATCGCCATCTACCAAGTGCTCGCGGGCGAATCCGCGACAACTTTGGCGATCGTGGCGCTGGGAATCTTGGTTGTGTCGCTGCTGCTGTACGTCTTTACGGACGGCCCCGGCGGCGACGGCGGTGGCGGCACGACGGTCGTGATCGAGAATCTCAATGTCCAGAACATCTTCCAGCTAGGGGCCGTAAATCAAGCTGTGCCCGGTAATGTCCCCCCCGGCGCTCCGACGGAATCGCCCCACGGATGAATACCCCAAAACAACCACTACCAGCCGTCGTGCACAACCAGGTCGTGCGCCTGGGAGCCACGACGCCGTGGGTCCATCGGAAGAGGTTCGAGGGCTGCGTCCTTATCGGGCCACCTCCCGCGCTTCTGTCGGGCTGCCACATTGAAGGATCGAAGTGGCTCGGCGTCGGCCCTTACTCCCTGGTCGTGGTGGACGACCCAACCGACCGCTCCAGATTGCCGATCGGGACGATCATTTTCCTGGAATGCACCTTCCGCAACTGCGAGTTCCAGGACTTTACGATCGTCGGCAGCAAGGAGCAGATCGAGGCGATCCAGACTGCATTTGGCGGGAAGGCATTCAACCTCAAGAGTTAGCGGTTGCGCTAGTCTTAGGGCTATGCCCGACCGCTCACGCAAGCGCCCCCGCGACCCGAACCAGCTCGGCAAGCTGATCGTGGACGTCGCCACGGGCGAGGTCGAGGACACGCCCGAGGACACCGGCAAGGACCCCGCAGCCGTGGCGCTGGGGCGCAAAGGCGGGTTGAAGGGCGGCAAGGCGCGTGCGGCGAAGATGACACCGGAGCAGCGGAGTGAGTCTGCCCGCCGTGCCGCGACTAAGCGGTGGGAAGCGAAGCTACGGGGCGGAAAAGGCTGACGACGTTGTCGCCTGCGATTGGGGCTCGCAGGAAGTCTCGCGCCAGATCATCCGGGGTCAGAAGCATCGCTTCTGCAAGCTCAGCGTGCGAGTAGCCGTGCTCCTGTAGATGCACCTGAATCGCCCGGTTGATGAGCGTTGGGGGCTCTGGTGGTAGCGGATAGGGCTCGACGGTGTTGTAGCCCCTCGCGCTGTGCTGCTTGTAGAGACGGACGGCCGCCTGCTGGTTGATGGCACCTATTGCCTGGGCGCGCTTGATGACCGCCTTCATTGATATGCGCCAGTAGGACTTGAGATTCGCCAGGCGGTCGAAGGTGAGCTTGCGCGCGTGGTGGCGAAACAGCGACTCCGGGGCCAGGAACTCGCCCGCGAAGGCGTCGGCCTGTGCCTCGGCGTCCCCATCGGGAGCGGTGGCGTGCATCGTCAGATGTCCAAGCTCGTGGGCCATCGTCCACCGCAGATCCTCGGTCGGCATGGCCGCGTTCAAGAAGAACAGCGGGTGGCCCTTGGTCGTCCAACAGCTCATGCCGAACAGCTTCCGTGTCCCGAAGTCCTCCATGATGACGATGCCGCCCGCCGACTCGATCAGTGTGGTGAGGTTGGGAATCGGCCCGTCAGGCAGCCTCCAGGCTGACCGCAGAGCGCGAGCCACGGCAACCGGCGAGCCTCCGTACTCGTCGGGGTCCATCGTGTAAAAGATGCGCTCAGCGCTGATATTGAGGCCGTCGAGTAGCTTGCCCGTGTTGGCGTTGCGCACGTACATCCGCGCATCGAGGCGACGCAGAATCTTCGCTGGGAGCGTCTTGCGCTTCCGGTGGTAGAGACAAGCACTCCCTGCCTCGCGTAGTCGGCCGGGCTCATAGAAGAACCGTTCGGGGTAGCCGAGGTAGGTCGCAATCCGGGCGATGTCCGCAGGAGCGATCTGGGCCAAGCCGTTCTCGGCCTTGGAGATCAGTCCCTGCGTCACGCCCGCCGCATCGGCAACGTCCTTCTGCGCGTAGCCGCGACTCTCCCGCGCCACGATCAGGGCTTCGGCGTTGATGGTTGCCGCCGACGTCATGCCTGCTCCGCGTGCGACTCGCCCTCCAGCGCCTTCCGAGTGGAGGTTACGATCGCGGGCTTGGTGCTGTCGGTCAGGGTGGCGATCACGAGCGGCTCTGCGACTGCTTCGCCTCCGTAGATGTCGTAGTTCCACGGCTGATGCCCTACACAATCGCGCCTGATCTCGATGCGCCCAATAGCTGCTGCATCAAGCGCGTAGCCACACGTGAGCAGCGTAGGAGGCGCTGAGACTCCTTCGAGGGTGACCATGATCTCCGGCGTGAACTCCTGCCGGGAGAGCTGCCTCTGTTGTCCAGTGGGGTAGTTGCGCGGAGTGCCGCCGCCGACGAACTTCAGGCGTAGCAGGATTCCATCGCCCACGAGCAGCGCAAAGAAGTCGAGCTTCTCCGGCAGCGTGACATTGCTGATCCCTGCTGTGAGGTGGGCAATCTCGGAGCAGGCGTGGTTGTGGATGAAGCAGGCACGTGTGGTGGTGTCGAGCGGGAGGCCGAGATCGGGCGTCTCGGTCAGCAACCGCTGCCACCGCCCCGAGGCTGTCGTGAGTCCTTGGATTAGTGCTGACTGAAGGGGCTCGATGTCCCGCTGAGCGTCGCGCAATTCGATCATGGAGGGGACTATAGCACGCCGACGGATTTTAGGCTACGTTTTATGAATGGTTTCATTCTGCATCTTCTGCGTGAGCGGTCTGGTATAATGCTCAGTATGAACCGGCTGAGCACAGAGCGGCGCGCCCAAATCCTTTCCATGCTGGTGGAGGGCAACAGCCTCCGGGCCACGACCCGGATGGCGGGCTGTTCGATCAACACCGTCTCGAAGCTCCTGCTCGACGTGGGCGAGGCGTGCGCCGAGTATCAGAGCCGCGCCTTGACCGACCTGCCATGCACAACCATAGAGTGCGACGAGATTTGGAGCTTCTGTTACGCGAAGGCCAAAAACGTCCCCGAGGAGCACAAGGACGAGTTCGGCTACGGAGACGTGTGGACGTGGACGGCGATCTGCGCGGACACCAAGCTCGTCCCGGCATGGCTGGTCGGCGAACGGACCACGGAGGACGGTCTGGCGTTCATGTACGACCTCAAGGGCCGGATGCGCGACCGCATCCAGCTCAGCACCGACGGCCACCAGGCGTACCGTGGGAGCGTCCCGTATGCCTTCGATGCGGATGAGGTCGATTGGGCGCAACTCCACAAGATCTACAGGACCCAGGCCGTCAGTCCTGGTCGCTACAGCCCGCCAGCGTGCATCGGGACGAAAGTCAAGGTGCGCCTGGGGAACCCGGACCCGGCAAAGATCAGCACGAGCTACGTGGAGCGGCAGAACCTCACGATGCGGATGGGGATGCGCCGATTTACACGGCTAACGAACGGGTTCAGCAAGAAGATCGAGAACCACATCGCATCCGTGGCACTCCACTTCATGCACTACAACTTCGCGCGGCCACACAAGACACTCGCCAACCCGTACCCACGTACGCCAGCGATGGCCGCAGGCGTCGATGACCACATCTGGACTATGCGGGAGATAGTGGAGCTAACCTAGACTACGCAGCTATGGACCTACCGAACAACCGCTTCAAGCTGCCGTTCTTTGTGGTCTGCGGTGGTGTGTTTGTCTGGATGCTGGCGGCCGGTGCACTGGTTTGGATCGCCGCACCGCTTCTAGCGTTGTGCTTGGTCTCAATCGGGGTGATCGCCAGTGGGCGCAATCCTCGATGGCTTCGCTCTCCGCTGGACCGCCGGGAGGCCGCACGACGCCAGCGCAACTCAAACTGATGCACTACCGGGCGCGGTCTCATTCGCCGTGTCGGCTGGTTGGTCGAGCGCTTCGGGCAATGTGACGATCTGAGGTCGCTGCGACAAGTGGCCGCTCCCGGACAGGGCGAGCCGACGCTCCTGCGTGCCGGCGCCGGGCGGCGTGGCCACGCTGACCCGGCCTGGGGCATCCGCGTAAACACCGACATCCAGGCCGACCTGTGATCGCACACGATCACATCACCCAGTGGAGCGCGACGGCCCCCTGGCCAGAGCGTCGGCAGATCGAGCAGGATCTGATCCTCTCGCGCTTGATCATCGAGATCGCCGCCGACCCCCTGCTCGGGAGAGCCGCCGGGCACAGGCGCTACGTGTGGTGGACGCTGGTACCCCTCGCGGCCCGCACACGTGCCGTGCTCGCGGTCAACCAAGAGCTGATCGGGCTCTACTGGCGGATCGGCCGGGAGATCCTTACGCGCCAGCAGGACGAGGGCTGGGGCACCAAGGTGATCGAGCGGCTCTCTGCGGACCTTCGGCAGGGGTTCCCCGAGATGAAGGGCCTCTCGGTCCGCAACCTCAAGTACATGCGCACATTCGCAGCGTCCTGGCCGGAGGAACCAATTGTGCAACAGGCTGTTGCCCAATTGCCGTGGGGCCACAACATCATGCTGATGCAGAAGCTGAGCAGCGCCACGGCGCGCGAATGGTACGCCGCGAAGGCCATCGAGCACGGCTGGTCACGCAAGTTGCTCGAACACCACATCGCCACGCGCCTGCACGAACGCGAGGGCCGCGCGCTCACGAACTTCTCCGGCACGCTCCCCGCGCCGGAGAGCGATCTGGTCCAGCAGATCGTCCGCGAGGACTACAACCTCGAGTTCCTCGGCGTCACGAGTGATGTAGATGAGCGCCGTCTCGAGCGCTCGCTGGTCGCAGACATCGAGCGGTTCATGATCGAGCTTGGCGCCGGGTTCGCGTTCGTCGGCCGCCAAGTCCCATTGGACGTCGACGAAGAAGAGTTCTTCATCGACATGCTCTTCTTCCACATCCCGCTCAACCGCTACGTCGCGATCGAGCTGAAGCTCGGCAAGTTCCGCCCGCAATACGCAGGACAAATCAACTTCTACGTCAACGTCATCGACGACCAGTTGCGCGAGAATCATCACGCATCCACGATCGGGCTCGTGCTCTGCGCAAGCCGCAACCACACCGTTGCACGCTATGCGCTACAGGGCATCAATCGGCCAGTCGGCATCGCACGCTACAACGCCACCCCCACCCTCGTCGAGAAGGTGCCCGAGGAGATGCGGGACCAGCTACCAGACCTCGAGAAGATCAGCGCCGGCGTGCAACGGATCGTCGACCGGCACGCCGGTCAGATCGCCGAAGCGGAGGTCGGCCACGACGGAGACCAACACGCGGAGCGGTGACCACTGCGCTCGGCGCACACGACTGCAACGAGCCATCCACTCATCGCCCAGCCCGTCCCCGACGGACCCCGCTTCTATACGCGGACGCTCGCTATCACCGATCCGGTCCCCTACGGCGCCCCCAGGCTCTCGCAGCGCGCGTTTGCCTTCCCATTCGTCATCGAGCCCGCCGGGCACGCGCGCTACGTGTGGTGGACGCGGGCTCCCCTAGCCGGGCGGCTGTACGTGCAGCGCGCCGGGCTGCGCGGGTGGCGGACCGTCTACAGCACGCTCGTGCGCGAACACTAGGTGCTCGAACGGACCGTGCCCGCGCGGTTGCGGCGGGGAAGATGGCGAGCGGTCGTTGGAGGGCAGAGCAGCCTCACTTTGCTAGTGTGACTATGTCGCATTGTTACATTGTGGCGAAGCTGGTAGGCTGCTGACATGCCCGCCACAGCCACAAAGCCACTCCGCATCTACGAGCAGGATCACGCGCCGCTGCGACTCATCGCCGAAGTCGAGGGTCGCGGCCCAGCCGACGTGGTTCACTCCGCCCTGGAGGAGTACCTCACCACCCACCGCAGCGTTCTCGCAGAGTCCTTCGCGCAGGCGCAGCGCGCGATCGTCAGCGGCGACGTCGCCGCGCTCGCCGCCATCGCGTCAGGCGCCTCGCAGCGGCGCGCCCAAGCGGCCGTGAACAGCCACGGCGAGCTCTGACGGTCGCCCCCCGGCGGCCGCGGCCTTCCTTGCGCCGCCTGTTCGTCTCGCGCAAGTCGGTGCCGGCGATCGACCCGCAGGCGCACAGGCTCTTGGTGGGCGAGTACGCCGGCGAGGCAAACGCCGTCGCCGCGATCCTCGGCCGCCGGCCGGCGTGGCGGAACTTCGCGGAGGACTGAAGACGCCTCGATCCGTTGCGCGGGACGCCGAGCGGCTCACGGCATGTAGGGCTCGGCGCTGGCGCCGAACGGCCACACCTCCCCACCCCCTCACGATCGCCGCGCGACCGCCGCCTCGGCCCGTCCCGCGCTTGACCGTCGCGTTCTGCTAACGGCAGCGTACGCATCATGCGATCAGTAGCGTAGATGGGCTGCGATCAGTAGCATAGAGACTTGTGAGCACAAGGTGGACATGGCAGGAGCGAACCGGGAGGCCCCTGTACCTGCATCGTGTCCTCGACGACGAGCTCGATGAGAAGTCAGCCGAGTTTGCCGCCATCTCTATCGAGGGGCCCAAGGGGGTCGGCAAGACAGAGACCGCACAGCGCCGAGCGCGTACGGACTACCGTCTCGACGGCCCCGCCGGCCAGGTGGTTGCAGCCAACCCGCAGGTCGTGCTCAGCGGTGAGCCTCCGATCCTGATCGACGAGTCCCAGCGCGCTCCCGCCACATGGGACGTGATCCGCCGGGCGGTCGACGACGGAGCGCCGCCAGGCAGCTACCTGCTCGCCGGCTCGGCGAGCGAGCACGGGGCCCACACCGGGGCGGGCCGCATCCTCACGTTGCGGATGCGCCCTCTGACCCTCTCCGAGCGTGGCATCGGGGCGCCGGCGGTGAGGCTGCGCCAGCTGCTCGGCGGCGAGCGCCCGTCGATCGAAGGTCAAACGAACGTCGGGCTGGAGGACTACGCGCGTGAGATCGTCGGCTCTGGGTTTCCCGCCACACGCGGCCTGTCCGTAGTCGCGCGCGAGGACTTTCTCGACAGCTACCTCCAGCGCATCGTGGAGCGTGACTTCGAGGAGATGGGCCGCGTCATCCGCCGTCCCGCGACTCTGTTGCGATGGATGAACGCCTACGCCGCCGCCACGGCCTCCACCGCCTCGCTCGAGACTATCCGCGACGCTGCAACGGGCGGCGAAGGGCAGAAGCCCGCGAAGAGTACGACCCAGCCCTACCGGGAGATCCTGCAACGACTGTTCATCGTTGATGAACTGCCCGCGTGGGCGCCTACCCGTAACCGGATCTCGCGGCTCGCGATGCCCCCGAAGCACCATCTCGCGGACCCCGCCCTGGCCGCCAGCCTGCTCGGAGTGGGCACCGGCGCCCTGCTGTCCGCCGAACCGGTCGGGCCGCCATCGTTGCGTGAGGGCCCACTGCTTGGTGCGCTGTTCGAGTCGTTGGTGACCCTCTCGGTCCGTGTTTACGCCCAGGCGGCACGCGCACGGGTCAGCCACCTCAGAACGCGCAACGGCGACCATGAGGTGGATTTGATCGTGGAGCGCCGTGACGGCCGCATCCTCGCGATCGAGACCAAGCTCGCGGCCATGCCCAACGATCGTGACGTCCGCCACCTCCACTGGCTCGCCCAGCAAATCGGAAGCGACCTGCTCGACGCGGTCGTGATCACGACCGGGCCGTACGCCTACCGCCGTCCGGACGGGATCGCCGTCGTACCGGCGTCGCTGCTCGGCCCCTGACTTACCCGCGCGGCAGAGCCCGCAGCGCTGGCCGTCGCGCTACGTGCGCTACGGCCATTACGGGCAATCGCCCGCGGGCACGCGGAAGCGGACTCAGACGTGGATGTGCTGGTCTCGCTCGCCGAGAGCCGGCCGGCGTACCTCTCCCACCTGGCCGTGCGCCTGCAGCGCGTCAGCGCTCGCCAGGTTGACCTCGCCTCCCTGAAGCGGGTAGAGGCCGACGCGCCGCTTCTGCTTGATCGCGTCCTCGACGAGGGCCGCGTTCTGATCGACCGTGACGGGCAGTGGGGCGGGCTGCGTGAGCGTCGCTCCGCGATCCGCGCTCGCGCTCGCCGTGACCACCGTCGCCAGATGGCCGGCGCGGCCCGCGCGATCGAAGAGCTGACTCGGTGAACGACCGCGCGCCCTCGAAAATCGACCACAACGCGCTCATGGTCTAGCAGGCTCGGCTGGCGCGCTTCTTTCAGAGCATTAACAAGCACCGCAAGGCCCTCGACCTGAGATCACAGATTGCAACCTCAAGCGAGCCGTGGGGTCCGCAGCGTGTGGCGCTCTGGGCGGAATGGTTGATCGAACCGAGGCAGAGGGCTCGCTGGAGCTGATTCCGCTCCCAGCGATCCAGAAGCGGATCCTGGTCGTTCGCGAGCGCCACGTGATGCTCGATGAGGATCTGGCAGTGCTCTACGGGGTGCAGACAGGTCGTCTGATCGAGCAGGTCAAGCGGAACATCGACCGGTTCCCGTCGGACTTCATGTTCCAGCTCACGAAAGACGAGGCCACGGCTTTGAGATCGCAATCTGCGACCTCAAAAGAGGGGCGCGGTGGACGTCGCTACGCGCCCTACGTCTTCACCGAGCAAGGCGTGGCGATGCTGTCCGGCGTTCTCCGGAGCAAGACGGCGGTCGCCGTCAACATCGCGATCGTGCGTGCGTTCGTTGAGCTACGACGCGCCGTGGCCTCTTACACCGCGATCGAGAGGCGCCTTGAAGATTTCGAGCGAGAGACCAAAGCCACCCTCGGCCAACACGACCAGCAGCTGGACGAAATCTTCGAGGCGCTGCGGCAGCTGATCTCCCCACCCCCGCAGCCCAAGCACCCGGTCGGCTTCAGGTTGCCCGAGGGCGACAAGTAGGCTCGCTTCGCGCTGAAAAGCTACAAACCAAAGAATGCGCAGCACCCATGCGTGTACTTGGGCGCGATCGCCGCGAGCACGGCGGGGAGCTGCTCGAGCCGCTGGATGTCGGCGAGCCCGCGGATGTCACGCTCGAGGATTGTGCTCAGGTAGCTGGCGAACCAGCGCCCCCGGCGCACGTCGTCTCTGTGTATGGACTTATCGCATAGGGTAGTAAACGGATCGGACGGATGCGTGTGCTGCCAGGCTCGATGAAAGGAAGCTCATGATCGAACGAGGTGACAAGGCCCCTGACTTCGAGTTGCCTGACCAGGACGGTCGGGCGGTGAAGCTCTCGGACTTCCGCGGCGAGTCGGTCGTCGTCTACTTCTACCCGAAGGCAGCTACCCCAGGTTGTACGACGCAGGCGTGCGGTGTGCGCGATCACCGGCTGGACTACGAGAAGGCTGGTGCGGTTGTCCTCGGGATCTCGCCTGATCCTGTCGCGAAGGTCAAGAAGTTCCATGACGGGGAGGGGCTGAACTTCGCCCTGCTGGCCGATGAGGATCACGCTGTTGCGGAGAGCTACGGGGTTTGGGTGAGCAAGAGTCTCTACGGGCGCAGCTTCCTTGGGAACGAGCGCACGACGTTCATCGTTGGTCCGGACGGGAAGGTCGCTGAGGTGCTGCGCAAGGTCAAGCCGGACGAGCACGACGAGTTGGTCTTGAGGGCGCTTGCGGAAGCTGTGCCGCCTGTCGTGTGACAGCGTTCGCTCGTCCTGGCGTGGCTCCAGGTGGGTTACCAGCGTGCTCTTGCCGGTCTGCCTTCCTCCGAGGAGCATGACCACGGGCGTATCCGATAGCGCCGCCAGCCGGTACGCTTCCACACATATACGCTTGTCTGGCCGCGCTGGCGCCTGACGAACGCCCCGCGAGCGATAATGGCTGCTGCACGGCACCGCTGACCACCACAATAGACCCCGATGAACCCCGGCGATCACGAACAGACCCTCGACCTCGAGCAGATCATCGCGATCCTGCGCCGCCGCGCGCCGGTCATCGTGCTCTGCCTCGTGCTCGTCGCCGGCTCCGCGTTCGTCTTCTCAAAGCATCAGACCAAGAAGTACACGGCCACCAGCTCGCTCGTCTTCAACAATGCGCAGATCTCCCAGCAGGTCGCCGGGCTGCAGGCGGCGGGCTCAAGCGAACCGAAGGTCCAGCAGAGCACGAACGTGAAGCTGCTCGAACTCGGCGCCACCGCGGCGCAGACGGCCCGGAAGGTCGGCGCGGGGTTGACCGCCCGACAGGTCAAGGGCAGCCTCGAAATAAGCGCCCAGGGCGAATCGAACGTCGTCAACATCGCCGCCACCTGGACCTCGCCCGCGCTGGCCGCCCAGATCGCCAACACCTACGCCAACCGGTTCGTCGCCGACCAGCTCGCCTCCAACCACCAGTACTTCGCCTCCGCGCAGCGACTCGTGGAAAAGCAGCTCGCCGCGCTCTCCCCCCAGCAGCGCGTGGCGCCTCAGGGCCTGGCCCTGCAGGACCGCGCTCAGTCGCTGGCGATCCTCTCCCAGCTGCAGGCCGGCGACGTCCAGCTCGCCCAGCCCGCCACCGTCCCGACCTCGCCCTCCTCTCCAAAGGTCTCCAGGAACACGATCCTCGGAGTCGTGCTCGGGCTGCTGTTGGGACTTGGCGTGGCCTTCCTGCTCGAGCGCTTGGACCGCCGCATCCGCGAGCCGCGCGACCTGGAGCGCATCTACCACCTCCCGCTGCTCGGCGTGGTCCCTCAGAGCACCGTGCTCGCCCAGCACACCGACAGCGCCGATACCGCGCGCCAAGCCCTGCCGGACGCCGAGGCCGAGGTCTTCCGCATGATGCGCGCCCACCTGCGCTACTTCAACGTCGACCGCGAGCTGCACACGCTGCTGGTCGCCTCCGCCGCCCCCGGCGACGGCAAGACCACCGTCGCGCGCAACCTCGCCGAGGCGGCCGCCACGATGGGCTCGCGCGTGCTGTTGATCGAGACCGACCTGCGCCGCCCCACGCTCGCCAAGCAGCTCTCGCTCGAGCCCACCGCCGGCCTCGCCGGCGTCTTGATCGGAGCCCTGCCGCTCAGCGAGGCGGTCCAGGCGGTCGCGTTGAAGACCTCAGGCGGCGGGCCCCAGTCGCCCGGGCGCTCGCTCGACGTCCTGATCGCCGGCATCCTGCCGCCGCCCAACCCCGCCGAGCTGATCGAGAGCCAGGCGATGAAGAGCCTGCTCTCCCACGTGCGCTCCGAGTACGACCTGGTCATGATCGACACCGCCCCGCTGACGGTCGTCTCCGACGCCTTCCCGCTGCTGCCCCAGGTCGACGGCGTGATCATCGTCGGGCGCGTGGGGCGCAACCGCCGCGACGTCGCCGCGCGCCTGCACGAGACGCTCAAGGGCGTGGACGCCCCCCTGCTCGGCGTCGTCGCCAATGCCTTCAAGCCCGGCAGGCTCGGCTCCTACAGCTACTCCTACGGCTATGGCTACGGCTACCGCAGCGATCAATCCGCCGGCGCCTCGCCCAACGGCGCGGGCGCCTCGGCCGACGCCGAGCCCGCACCCACGCCCGGCGGCGAGTAGCGGGGGCCTGAAAGGCGCAGGGATCTCGCGCGAAGAGAAGGCCCGTGCGCGCGGGCTCATACCGGAGCGCCATCGCGAACGCCTTTCTGTCAGCATCCGTTCGCCGCGTGCGTATATAGCTTTCGAGTGCGCCGAAGAACGCTTCGAGCAGGGGCGGCGGCGCCAGCCAAGCGATCAAAGCCGTCCTTACGGGGGTCACATGCCAAAGAAGACACTCATCGCCGTTCTCACCGTCCTCGCCGGAGCGCTCGCCGCGGCTCCCGCGGGCGCCGCAACCGTTTGCCCTCCCGGCGTCACCGACGCCACCTACTGCGCCGTCGGCAACGAATCCGGGCTGACCAGCAAAGAGCACTCCACAACGACCTCGAACAACAAGACCGTCAGCTACACGATTCGCTGCGCCAAGAGCGGGGGGTGCTCCGGCACGCTCTGCTTCGAGTCCGCCACCGGCGTGATCTACGGCTGCACGAACTACTCGCTGAAGAACGGCGAGACGGCCACCCTCATCGTGAAGCTCAACTCCGCCGGGCGCAAAGCGCTTGAAAAGACCGGCAAGCTCAAAGTGACCGTGGTGAGCGTCACCGGCAGCGTACGCTCGGTGATCGGCCACCTCGGGATCAAGGGCTACAAGGCCGCCAAGAAGAAAGGCAAGCCCACGCACAACACTCACGCCACGACCAAGCCCGGCTTCACCGGGTAGGCGCGACGGTGGTATTGGTAGTCTCGCGGCCGTGACTTGGCGGCTGCGAATCGCGATCGGGGCGGCTCTCATGGCCGCCCCGATTGTGTTGGCTCCCATCGCATCCGCACACGCGATCGCGACCGTCAGGCTGAGCACGCTCGGGAAGACCTCCCGCTACGCGTTCGTCGAACGGGCGACCGCTGTGCGCTCATCGCCCGTTTCGAGCGTCCACGGCGTCGGATATCTGCGCACGGGCACGTTCTGGGGCACCTCCACGGTGGTGCTCACGCTCGCCGACACAGCCGGATCCACGGGCGCGGGCTGGACAGAGATCCGCCTGGCCCAGCTACCCAACAATGTCACCGGGTGGGTGCCGTCGAGCGCGCTCAGCTCGCTGCACGCCGTCCACACCTGGCTGAAGGTCGACCGCGAGCACCTCACCGCCACGCTGATCCGCGACGGCCACGTCGTGTTCCGCGCACCGGTCGGCGTCGGCCAGCCGCAATGGCCTACGCCCGCCGGGCAGTTCTTCGTCGAAGAGTCCATCACCCCCACCGAAGCCAACGGCGTCTATGGCTTGCTCGCGTTCGGCACGAGCGCTCACTCGAGCGTGCTCACCGAATGGCCCAATGAGGGCCAGATCGGCATCCACGGCACCAACGAACCGCAGCTGATCCCCGGGCCCATCTCCCACGGCTGCATCCGGCTGCACAACGCCGACATCCTGCGGCTGGGACGGCTGATGCCGGTCGGCACGCCGATCACGATCAGCTGAGGGGCACGACAGGCCACCGCCAGCGACGCCTCGTCGAGGCCGGCGTCGCTCGGACCGACGGCTGGGAGCGGCTCAGCCGGCCGGCTGCTCGCCCATCTCCGAGCCCTCGAGGGGGGGCAGCGCGGCCTTGATTGTGGCCGCGCGGGCCTCGCGGCGATGCCTAAGTTTGTCGCGGCGGCGCTTGACCTGACGCGCGAGCTCGATGGCGACGAGCTTCAGCGAGTGATCCATCTCGGGCGAGGCGTCGCGCGCGCGCAGCGTCGCGCCCTTCAAATACAGCGTCGCCTCGGCCACCTCGCGGTCGGCGATCGAGGGGTTGCGCTCCTCGTAGATCTCGACCTCCATGCGGGCAAGCTCGGAGACCTGCCGGGAGATCTTGCTCGACCTGCGCTCCATGCGCGCGCGCAGCTCGTCGGTGACCGGGACATTGCGACCCTTGATGTCGATCTGCATCACAGGCTCCTTCGGTCGG
>CABEDD010000205.1_pt1 | contig 13257 bp, 12 predicted proteins | sample 3132901 | NCBI WGS metagenome assembly CABEDD01 (sample SAMEA5534329, study PRJEB31848) | metagenome | biome: tundra; feature: field; material: soil | place: USA | collected 2013-05 | depth 0.15 m
CGCCTGTGCCCCGCCCGCGGCCACGGCCTTTGCGGCCTGCACGATCGAGGCGTCCGGGTTTGCCCGCACCGCGCTCGCCGGATCGGCGCTCTTGGCGATCGACACCGGCGCGTCCACCACCTCGATCATTCCTGCGGGCGCATCGCTCACGGCCTGTCTGAGCTCGTCCGCGGGGCCGAACAGGATCGTCCTCGCGCCCTCTTTCGCGGCAATCACCGCCCCGGCCGCGACCTCTGCGGGACCGCGATCGGCGCCGTTGCAGTCCACGGCGATCACTGCATCCCTGCCGGCACCATGCGCGATTGCCGCGTCATGACCACCCGTTGTGTCCGCGCTCCCTACGGGAGCGCCCGGCACCGAGCTAGTCAAGCTTCAACTCGCTCAGCTTCGCCCAGCGCGCATCTTTCGCGCGCTCGTGCGTGTGCTCGGGCCCGGCCTCGTTCAGGTCGATCGCGCACTCCGGACACAGCCCGAGGCAGTCCGGATCGCACAGCACCTTCGCGGGCGCCGCCAGCGCGAACGCGTCGTGCGCCCACGCCTGCACGTCCAGCGTCTCATCGTGCACGTACGGGCTTGTGAGCTCCTCGCTGGCCGATCTTCGATCGGCACCCGGTACGTCGACCTCGCGCGATTCCACCACGAGCTCCGGTGCCGCGTCCTTCAGGCAGCGCATGCACGGCCCCTTCAGCGTCGCGCTCAGCTTCAGCTTGAGCGCGTACCCCCCGCCCGTCATACGCGACACGTCCAGCTGCACGGGCGCGTCCGCGGGGTCGGCCTCGTATCGCTCGCCGCCCAGCTGGAGCGCGCCGATCGGCACTCCCAGCTGCAATCTGCGCCCCTCCCCGGGGCTGAGCCGCAGGCCCGCCAGGTCGAACGTATGGGTGTGTGCCATCACCCTCCCCAGGCTAGCGCCCACCTCAAACGACTACGCGAGCGTCTGCAGCTCGCGCTTGAGCACCTTGCCGGTCGCGTTGCGCGGCAGCTGCTCCATGAACACGATCTCGCGCGGGACCTTGTAGCGGGCGAGGTTCGCCTTCACGTAGGACTTCACCGCCTCCTCGTCCAGCTGCGCGTCCTCGCGCCTGACCACGAACGCCTTCAGCCGCTGCCCGAACTGCTCGTCGGGCACGCCCACGACCGCGGCCTCCTCGACCTGCGGATGGTCGGCCAGCAGGTCCTCGATCTCGCGCGGAAACACGTTCTCACCGCCGCTGACGATCATCTCGTCGTCGCGCCCGTCCACGAACAGCCGCCCCTGCTCGTCGAAGCGGCCGACGTCGCCGGTGGAGAACAGGCCATCGATGATCTCCTTGCCGCCACCGCCGGTGTAACCCTCGAAGGACATTTCGTTGCCCGCGAAGATCCGCCCAACATCACCCTGCGCAACCTCCTTGCCGTTCTCGCCGTAGAGCCGCACGACCGTGCCGCGTGGCGGCCGGCCGGCTGTCCCCGGTGCGGCACGCAGATCCTGGGGCGTGGCGACCGTCGCGTAGGCGACCTCGGTCGAGCCATAGAGGTTGTAGACGTTCTCGCCAAAGCGGTCCATCCAGTTCCTCGCCAGCTCACCCGGCAACGTCGAGCCGGAGAGCGAGACGATCCGCAGCGACGACAGGCGGTACTGCTCGAGCGTCCGCTCTCCCAGAGCGAGGATCCGCTGGATCATCACCGGCACCGCCGCCAGCACCTGGGCGCGGTTCTGCTGTATGGCGAGCAGCGTATCCTCGGGGTCGAAGCGCCGCCGCAGCACCATCGTCGAGGCGGTCGGCAGGCTGAGCACGAAGTGGAAGAAGCCCCAGGAGTGAAACAGCGGGGCGGCGATCATCATCGTCTCACGACGACGGAAAGGGATCCTGTCGATCAGCGCCGCCAACGCGAACAAGCTGTCGGGGCTGGAGCGCTGCGCCCCCTTCGGCGCTCCAGTCGTCCCGGACGTGAGGATCACGAAGCGCGGCTTATCCGGGGGGGGGTCGAGGTTGGCGTCGCTGCCCTGCTCGATCAACCGATCCAGCGTCAGGTCACCGTGCCCGCTGTCGCTCCAGCCGACCACACGGGCCACGCCATCGTCGACTCCCTCCAGCAAGGCGGTGAACTCGTCGTCGTAGACGAGCACCTTGGGGCCCTCGCGACGGGTCACCTCAGCCAGCTGCGGGCCGGCAAAGGCGGTGTTCAAATACAGCGCGCTCGCCCCGAGCTTAGCGGCGGCCAGGGTCGCCTCGATGAAGCCGCGATGGTTACGGCACATGATCCCGACCCCATCGCCATAGCCAACTCCCATCTCGGCCAAGGAGTGGGCGAGCGAATTTGAGCGGCGGTGCACCTGCTCGAAGGTGAGCGATCCGCGCTCGTCGATCACCGCGATCTCGTGCGGATACTGGATCGCCGCAGTGGTGATCCCTGTCGCCGGCGAAGCCCCCCAGCGCATGAGCGTCGCACCCGCCTTGACCGCCCTGTCGGGGCGCATCGGTGCCACGATCCCCGCCTCGCGCAGCACCTTCAACTCGAAGGCGCGGTCGGCGAGGGATCCCCACAACGAGGCGCTGGCATCCTTCAGCCTGTTCCGCACGGGCGAGCTCACGCGGGCACCCTACTCAATTACGGGCGTTAGCTGACTTCGGCCGGTTCGTCCTTGCCCTGCAGTCGCTCGCGGCCGCGCTGCACAGCGGCGATGAACTTCGACAGGTTGACCTCGAGCGTGTTCAGGATCTCGTCGGCGTAATCCTCCGCACCGAGGCGGATCTCGCGCTCGCGCGCACGGGCGTCCTCGACGATGTCCTCGGCGGCGCGCTCGGCCTGCTTGGTGACCTCCTCCTCGCCGACGAGGCCCTCCTGGCGCTCGCGCGCCTCCTTGAGGATCCGCTCGGCCTCCTTCTTGGCCTCGGCGAGCATCTCCTGGCGCTCCTTGACGATCCAGCGCGCCTGCTTGATCTCCTCGGGGATCGTCGCGCGCATCTGGTCGAGGATGTCGTAGATCTCCTCCTTGTCGACCCTCACCTGGTCGGTCATGGGCACCGACTTGGCGTTGTGCACCAGGTCGTCGAGCTTGTCGATCAGTACGAGAACATCCATCGTCTTTACACACTATCTCCGTTTGCACACTTCGCGTCGACCACGGCGGCGGCGCGACTGGTTGTGGTCATACAGGCCGGCATGCTCGTAGCACCCGCCCCCAGGCTCTACGCGGTGACTTTCCACTCCAGTTCGTCAACGTCGCAGCTCTTCCTGCAACCGCTTGGCCACTTCGGGCGGCACGAGATCGTCGATCCGCCCGCCGAATGTCGCCAGCTCCTTGACGCCGCTGGAGGACAGGAAGCTGTACCGCGAGCTCGCCATCAGATACACCGACTCTATCTCCGGGTCCTGCCTGCGGTTGAGCTGGTGCATCTCCAGCTCGTACTCGAAATCCGAGATCGCCCGCAGTCCCTTGACGATCGCGCGCGCGCCGACCTTGCGGGCGAACTCGACCACGAGCGTGTTGAACGGCTCCGCCCTCACGTTCTGAAGCCCGGCGGTCGCCTGCTCGACGAACCCCAGCCGCTCCTCGATTCCAAACAGCGTCTTGTCCTTGCGCACCGACCGGTTCACGACCGCGATCACGACCTCGTCGAACAGCGCCGCGGCGCGCCCGATCACGTCGAGATGACCGTTGGTGATCGGGTCATACGACCCTGGACATACCGCTATGAGCTTGTTCTCGGTCATTCGTGACGGTGGATTGCGATGATGGTGTCTCCGTACCGGCGTTCCCTCTCAAACGCCAGCCCCAGCTGCAGCGGCGCCCGCCGATCGCTCTCGAGCACCACCCGCGCTCCCGGCGCGAGCAGCACTCCCAGCGCGGCCATCAGCAGTGGCTCCAGCTCGGGCGCCCGTCCATATGGAGGATCGATCAGGATCAGATCGTATGTCTCTTTGCGGTCAGATGCCCTCCTCAGCGCGCTCGCCACGTCTTCGCGCCTGATCAGAGCCTGCTCCTCGCTCAGCCCGAGCGCCGCTATGTTCGCCGCGATCGCCGCGATTGCGCCGCGATCGCGCTCTACGAACACGGCGCCGGCGGCGCCCCTGGACACGGCCTCGATGCCCAGCGCGCCGCTGCCCGCGAACAGGTCCAGCACGCGCGCGTCCTCGATGTCGCCGAGCATCGCATACAGCGCCTCGCGCACGCGCTCGGACGTCGGCCTCGTCGTCCTGCCCTTGGGCGCCGTCAGCCGGCGCCCGGAGTAGCGGCCCGCGATCACCCTCATCCCGGGATCGGCTCGTACGCCTGCGCGCCGAACGCCCGCTCCAGCGCATCCCCCAGCAGCACGTGCTCGGGTTCCGCCAGTCGCGGGTCCGCCGCCACGATCGTCTGTGCGCGCGCTCGCGCGCGCTCCAGCAGCCCCGCGTCCTCGGGCAGGCAGGCGATCCGGTGCCGGCCGAACCCCGACTGCCTGACGCCGATCAGCTCGCCCTCCTTGCGCAGTCTCAGGTCGATCTCGGCGAGCTCGAACCCGTCGGAGTGCTCGGCCAGCGCCCTCAGCCGCGCGGCGCCGGCGGGTGGGTGGGGCGTGGCAAGAAAGCACGCGGAGCGGTGCTCGCCGCGGCCGACACGCCCGCGCAGCTGGTGCAGCTGGGAGATCCCGAACCGCTCGGCGTTCTCGATCACCATCACGGTCGCGTTGGGCACGTCGATCCCGACCTCGATCACGGTCGTCGCGACCAGCACGTCCGCCGCGCCCGAGGCGAACTGCGCCATCGCCTGCGCCTTCTCGCGCGGCTTCATGCCGCCGTGCAGCAGCACCAGGCGATGGTCTTTGAGCTCTCCCCTGCGCAGCCTTTCCAACTCCGCGCTCGCCGCGCGCATGTCTGTGGTCACGGCGACGGCGGCTGCTGCTGCGCCCTCCTCGGCGTCCTCGGACTCGGCGATCAGCGGACACACCACATACGCCTGCCGGCCGGCGCGCAACTGCTCGCGCAGCTGCTCGTACGCGCGCGCGCGCTCGGCCTCGCCAGAGACGATGCGCGTGTCGATCGGCTGCCGTCCCCGCGGCAGCTCGCGCAGCATCGTCGTGTCCAGGTCGCCGTAGTTGGCGAGCGCGAGCGTGCGCGGGATCGGCGTTGCGCTCATGTGCAGCACGTGCGGCGCCCGGCGGATGGAGCCTGCGACCGGGCGGGTGGGGTCTCCCATCGTTTCCAGCGCCGCCCGCTGGCGCACCCCGAAGCGGTGTTGCTCGTCCACCACCGCGAGCGCCAGCGCGGCGAACTCGACGTCGGGCTCGATCAGCGCGTGCGTGCCCACGATCAACGACAGCTCGCCGCCGGCCAGCTTGCCCAGCGTGTCCGCGCGCCTGCGCGCCGGGGTCGAGCCGGTCAGCAGCGCGCACGTGACGTTCGCCTGTTCGCCCCCGAGCAGCGTCTGCAGCGTCGCGAAATGCTGCTCGGCGAGCGTCTCCGTCGGTGCCATCAGCGCGGCCTGCATCCCGTGCTCGACCGCGCGCAGCAGCGCCCACACGGCGACCACCGTCTTGCCGCTGCCGACCTCTCCCAGCAGCAGTCTCTGCATCGCCTGCTCCCGGGCGAGATCCTCGCCGATCGTCTCGATCGCCCGGCTCTGATCGCCCGTCAGCTCAAACGGCAGCTCGTTGCTCAGCCAGCGCTCGCTCAACGACGGCGCCTGCATCAGCGCCGGCGCATCCCGTCGCGCGTGGCGGGCGGCCCGGCGGCGCAGGAACACGAGCTGGGTCAGCAGCAGATCTTCGAAGGCGAGCCTTTCCCTGCCTTCCTCGCGCTCTCGCGAGGAACGCGCGTAGTGCATCGCCGCCAGCGCGCCCGCCCTGTCGGGCAGCCGCTCGCTGACCCTGGCGGACGCGCTCAGCGCCTCCGGCACATCCGCCAGCGCGTCCCTAACGGACTGCACCAGCGTCAGTATCTGGGTCGAGCTGACGCCCTCGCTCGCCGGATAGTGGGCGATCTCGCCCGCCTCCCCGGCCTCACCAACCTGGCCGGCATCCCGAGTCGGCGGGGTCGTGTGAGCACTCAAATCCGAGCCGAGCGCGTGATGGGCGACGTTGAACGTGCCCCGCTCGGTGGTCCTGCCGTGCAGCACCAGCCGCGTCCCGGGCTTGTAGCGCTGCGCCAGCCACGGCTGGTTGAAGAACGTCGCGCGCATGCTCCCCGTCTCGTCGAACACGGTCGCCTCCACGAGTGGCTTCATTCCCCGCCGCCTGACCGGCCGCGCGGTGATCGTGCGCACCTGCACGGCGACCGTCGCACCCTCGCCCTCCCTCAGGCCCCTGACCGTGCGCGCGTCGCGGCTGTCTCTCGGCAGGTGCTCCAGCAGCGCTCCCACGCTCGTCAGCCCCAGCGTCTTCAGGCCGTCCGCGAGCTTGCCGGGCGCCACGTCCAGCGGGTCCTCCAGCCGCGACGGTCTCGGCCAGCGCACGGGCGCGGCCAGCAGCTCCTCGATAGTCAACCCCTCACGGGACGCGAACGCCCTCCAACCGACATCTCGGTCTCGGTTGGAGGGGAGCTTGACGTCGGCTTGCGCGAGCGGTGACATCCTCAACCTGCATGATGCCCGTCCTCGCGGTCGTCACTCCGCGGCCAGCAGCCACCAGTACGCGTGCTGACCGCCGTCGCGCAGCTCCAGCTCGACGGCGCCGTTGACCATCGCCTCGACCTCCGCGGCCGCCAGGGGGGCGCCCTCGCCCGCGAGGCAACTGATCAGCTCGGCCTCCTGCGCAAGGCTCGCTATCACCGCGCCCAGCGTCTGCGCGGGATCGCCCCACGCGTGCACCTCCTCGGCGATGAACCCGACCGCCTCGCCGCGCCTGAACCGCCCCTGGGCGTCGTCGCGCGCGGCCTGCGCGACCGCGCCCGTGCGCACGTGCGCCAGCGCCCCGATCAGCGCCTGCGCGTTCTCCTCCACACTGCAATCGGGCTCCAGCGCGACGGCCGCGACCAGCCCCGCCTGCTGAGGAGCCGCGGGCGCGACCAAGACCTGCTTGTCCGACAGCTCGGCGGCGCGCTCGGCGGCCATCACCACGTTGGGGCTGCTCGGCAGCACGAGCACCTCCTCGGCCGGCACCTCATGGATCGCCGCCAGCAGCTCATACGTGGACGGGTTGAGCGTCGGGCCGCCGTCGATCGTGTACGCGCCCAGCTCCCTGAACATCGCCTGCAGCCCGTCGCCGCTGACGACCACCAGCACTCCGCAGCGCGCGCCGGCGGTCGCGAGGACAGGGGCGGGCGTGCCCTGAGGAGCGCCGCCCTCCCGGCTCGTGCCCCGCAGGCGCTCGTCGCGCTCGGCCACCTGCAGGCGCATGTCGGCGATGTCCAGCCGCGAGATCTCTCCCGCCCGCGCGAACACGGCGGTCGCGCGCTCGGGCTCGTCGGTGTGCAGGTGCACCTTCAGCGTGCTCTGATCGCCCACGACCAGCACCGAGTCCCCGAGCGCCTCCAGCGGCTCGATGAACCCGCTCGCGCTCAGGCCGCTGCCGGTGACGGCGAAGTTCGTGCAGAACCGGTACGTGCTCGATGCGTGCTGGGGGTGGGTGATCTGCGCCGGGGCGTGGTGATCGAGCTCGGGCGCCTGCTCGCCGCGCAACGCCGCGACCACGCCCGCGAAGATGATCGTCAGCCCGTACCCGCCGGCGTCCACGACGCCCGCCTCGCGCAGCGCCGCCAGCAGCTCCGGGGTGCGCTTGACCGACTCCTGACCGGTCACGACCGCGCGCTCCAGCGCGTCGGCGATCACGGCGTCCTGCATGCCGGGGTCGGTCGCCGGGCCCAGGCGCAAGCTCTCCGGGCTGTGCGCAACGTCGGTCATGATCTTGTGCGCCATCTCGCGCGCGACCGTCAGGATCGTGCCCTCCGCGGGCTCGCGCACCGACGCGTACGCGCGGTCAGCCGCGTTGGCCAGCGCCGCCCCGATCAGCGTCGCGTCGATCAGCTGGCCGGGCCGGGACACCAGCTCCTCCGCGGCGCCGCGGATCAGCTGAGAGAGGATCACGCCCGAGTTGCCGCGCGCGCCCAGCAGCGCCGCGCGCGCAACTGACTGCACGATCTCCTCGCGCCCGATCTCGTCGATCGTGCGCTCGTGACCGTTCACCCCCAGCAGGCGGTCGAGCTCGGCCAGCACCGCGTGCAGCGTCAGCGCCATGTTGTCGCCCGTGTCCCCGTCGGCGACCGGGAACACGTTGAGGTCGTTGACCTCCTCCCGGCGGGACTCCAGATGCGCCAGCGCCCCTGCCACCGCCGCGCGAAAACGAACCAGGTTGGTGTCGCTCACTGCGCTAGGTCTTATCAGGTCCGGCGGAACCGAGTCAGCATGGGATCTTCGGCCGGGGGTCTGCCCGGCAGCCGCCTGTAGGGTCGATGGGCAAGCCAGACAAGGACGCAGGAGGCGTGGAGTGCTTGGCACGCGAGCCGACGAGGACGCAGACCGATCGACGATCAAGATGCGCTCACCGATCGGCCAGCGCCGCCCAGCGGCCCTACAGGGCCTTGGTGACCTTGCCCGCTTTTAAGCAGCGCGTGCACACGTATACGCGCCGCGGGGCCTTGCCGACGAGAATCCGCACCTTCTGCAGGTTCGGGTCGAACCGGCGCTTGGTCGCGACCATCGAGTGGCTGCGGCTCTGCCCGAATGCCGGACCCTTGCCGCAGCTGTGACATACCTTGGCCATAACGCCTGGCAGTCTAGCCGACCCGCCCGGGCAGGACGTCCGGGTCGCCGCCGATCAGCTCGCTTCGTAGCGCGGCCATCCTCAGCACCGCCTGCGCCGCGTGACGTCCCCGATCGCGCTTATCCCCGCCCGAGCGCGCGAGCGCCTGCTCCATCGTCGCGCAGGTAAGCACACCGAACGCGCACGGCACGCCGGTCTGCAGCTGCACCTGCATCACCCCGCGAGCCGTCTCGGCGCAGACGAAGTCGTAGTGGTCGGTCTCGCCCCTGATCACGGCGCCCAGGCAGGCGACCCCGGCAAAGCGTCCGGACTCGGCGGCGTACTTCGCGGCCAGCGGCAGCTCGTAGGCCCCCGGCACGTCGAACACCTCGACGTCGTCGTGCCCGGCCCGCGCGAACGCCTCGCGCGCGCCGCTCTCCAGTCGCTCGGCCAGGTCCTCGTAGAAGCGCCCGACCGCGATCGCGTAGGAGTCGCTCACCGCTCGTTCCCTTTGCCGGCCGCGTCCTGCTCGCGCTCTGAGCGCAGCATCTCCGCGTCGAGGTTCAGGCCCTGATGGTGCAGGGTGTGTCCCATGCGCCGCGCCTTGGTGCGCATGTACTGCGCGTTGTGCTCGTTGGGGGCGTGCTCGATCGGGACCTGGGCGCTGACCGACAGCCCGTAGCCCTCCAGGCCACGGATCTTCTTGGGGTTGTTGGTCAGGATGCGAATCGAGGACAGACCCAGGTCGACGAGGATCTGGGCGCCGATCCCGTAGTCGCGCAGGTCGGCCGGCAGCCCGAGCTGGAGGTTGGCCTCGACCGTGTCCAGGCCGTCCTCCTGCAGGCGGTAGGCCCTGAGCTTGTTCAGCAGCCCGATCCCGCGGCCCTCCTGGGCCAGATACAGCAGCACGCCCTCGCCCTGCGCCTCGATCATCGCCAGCGCCGACTCCAGCTGCTCGCCGCAATCGCAGCGCAGCGAGTGAAACACGTCCCCGGTCAAACACTCCGAGTGCACGCGCACGAGCACGTCCTCGCGCCCGGACACCTCGCCCTTGACGAGCGCCACGTGGTGCTTCTCGTCGATCAGCGAGCGGTAGCCGACGACTTCGAACTCCCCGAACGCGGTCGGCAGCCGCGCCGCGGCGACCCGCTCGACGAGCATGTCGTGCCGGCGGCGGTAGGCGATCAGGTCGGCGATCGTGATCATCTTCAGTCCGTGGCGCTTGCAGTAGTCGGCGAGATCGCCCACGCGCGCCATCGTGCCGTCGTCGTTCATCACCTCACAGATCACCCCTGCCGGGTTCAGGCCGGCCAGGCGGGCGAGATCGACCGCCGCCTCGGTCTGCCCGGTGCGCTCGAGCACTCCTCCCGAGCGGGCCTTCAGCGGGAAGATGTGCCCCGGCTGCACGAGATCGCGCGGATGAGCCTCGGGATCGACGGCCACCTGGATCGTGCGCGCGCGGTCGTGCGCGGAGATCCCCGTCGTGACGCCCTCGCGCGCCTCGATCGAGACCGTGAACGGGGTCTCGAACGACGATTCGTTCTTGGCCGCCATCAGCTCCAGGCCGAGCTCCTCGCAGCGCTCGGGCGTCAGCGACAGGCAGATCAGCCCGCGCCCCTCCTTGGCCATGAAGTTGATCGCCTCGGGCGTGGCGAACTGCGCGGCGAGCGTCAGATCTCCCTCGTTCTCGCGGTTCTCGTCGTCGCACACCACGACCATCCGCCCGGCGCGGATCTCCTCCAGCGCCTCCTCGATCGTGGCGAACGGAGTGGTTGTGGCGCCGCGCCTGTCCGTCGTCGTGGCTGCCTTGGATCGGGTCATACGCGTGAGGCCTCCATCAATCGCTCTACGTGCTTGGCGAGGACGTCCGCCTCCAGGTTGACCCGATCCCCGACGGATGCCGCCCCCAGGTTGGTGCGCTGCTGCGTCTCCGGGATCAGCGAAACCTCGAACCCGTCCTTGGACAGCGTGCTCACGGTCAGGCTGACACCGTCTACCGCGACGGAGCCCTTCTCGATCAGATAGCGCTCCACACCCGGCTCGCAGTCGATCCTCAGCACGCGCGAGAACCCCTCCTCGCGGATCTCGCTGACCGTGCCCGTGCCGTCCACGTGACCCTGCACGACGTGCCCACCCAGACGCCCGTCGGCGCGCAGGGCCAGCTCGAGGTTGACCCTCGCCCCGGGCGTCAGCTCGTCCAGCGTGCAGCGGCGCAGCGTCTCGATCATCGCCGCCGCCACGAACCCCCCGTCGCGGACGCCGGTCGCGGTCAGGCACACACCGTCGACGGCGATCGAGTCGCCCTGCCGCAGATCGCTCGCCAGGCGCGTGGAGATCTCGAGCGTCGCTCCCTCGCCGTTTCGCTCGAGTGCCGTGACGCTGCCGAGGTCCGCGATCAGGCCGGTAAACATGCCGCCTCGATCACCACTCGCGCAGTCTCGCGCTGATCAGCAGATCCTCGCCGACGCGCTCGCATTCGCAGGTCAGCGCGCGCAGCGCCTCGGAGATCTGCTCCACGCCCTTGCCCTCCAGCGGGTCGCGCGCGGCGCTCCCGCCGAGCAAGAGCGGCGCCAGGAACAGCCGGATTTCGTCGATCTCGCCCGCGTCCAGGAACGCGCCCGCCAGATGCGGGCCGCCCTCCAGCAATGCCGATGAGACGCCGATCGCCCCGAGCTGCTCCAGCGCCGAGCGCACCCGTGCGGGCTCGTTCTCGCCGGTCGCCACGAGCACCTGCACGCCGGCGGCCTCCAGCGCGTCGGTGTCCGCCCGCGCCGCCGCGCGCGATACGACGACCGTGAGCGGGATCTCCAGCGCCGCCGACACGAGCTGGGAGCCGGGCGACAGGCGCGCGAGCGAGTCGAACACGACCCTCCTGGGCTGGTATCGCTCGAGCTCGTCGGTGAGACCGTCCGGGCGCGCGGTGAGCCGTGGGTCGTCGGCCAGCGCCGTGCCGATACCGACGACGACCGCGTCCACCGACGCGCGCCACTGGTGGGCCAGCTCGCGGCTGTGCTCGCCGCTGATCCACTGCGAGTCCCCCGTGCGCGTGGCGACCTTGCCGTCGAGGGTCATCGCGGACTTGAACAGCACCCACGGGCGCCCAACCCGCGCGCGCTTGCGAAACGCCTGGTTCAGCAGCCGCGCGCTCGTGGCGAGCTCGCCGTCGGCGAGCACGATCTCGACGCCCTCGTCGCGCAGGATCCCCAGGCCGCGTCCCGCCGCCTTCTCGGTTGGATCGTCCGAGCCGACGACCACACGCCTGATCCCGGCCTGCACGATCGCGTCCGTGCACGGCGGCGTCTTGCCCTCGTGACAGCACGGCTCCAGCGACACGTACAGCGTCGCGTCGCTCAGATCGGTCATCCCGCACGCCTCGATCGCGTTGACCTCCGCGTGCGCCGCGCCGAACCGTTCGTGCCAGCCCTCGCCGAGCACCTCCCCCGCGCGCGCCACCACCGCGCCGACTACAGGGTTGGGCCTGACCATGCCCCCGCCGTTGCGGGCCAGCTCGATCGCCCGCGCTATGTGCTCCCTATCGGTGTCCGTGCAGGTGCTCATCTGTGCATCCAGGATAACCCCGCGCACGTCGGGGACCGGATGAGGGGCGGGGACCGCGCATGCGCGGTCCCCCGGACGGTGCATGCACCGTCCGGTCGAGTAGGCGCATGCGCCTACTCGCGGGGGCGCGCATGCGCGCCCCCGTTCCAGAGTGAGAAAGATCATCGCCCGCAACGCCCGTTATGCAGCCGATACACGGTCATCAGCGGCCCCGGACGGTGGTAGGCGAGCGGGTAGTAGTCGAAGCTCCAGTCGAAGTCGAACTTGACCGGTCCCCGCCCGGGGGCATACGGGGATGAGCGATAGACGACTTCGCCCCGCCGCGCCAGTTCGCGGTAGTAGGCGATCGCCCGCGGCACGGCTTTCGGGTCGGCGTACGCACGTCCGGACTCGGTCGAGCCGCTGACGATCCAGCAGTAGCCGTGACTTTCGTAGTAGCCGATCAGGGCCGGAGCGAGCGTGCGCTCGTAGTCCTCGATCCCGACTTCGTGCGTGAAGCCCGGCTCCAGCGTGCCCGTGGGCGATATCTGCGACCACAGCGACGGGTACTTCTTCCAGCGCCTGCCCCACGCGCCGGGCGCGACCGGCTCGACCACGATCGGCGCGCCGGGCGGAATGTGCGCGAGCATCCACTCGCGCGTCTGGTTGCGGGTGTCCGCGCGCGCGAGCACTTTTCCGGAATGGATGCTGTAGAAGAGCCCCTGCGCGAGCAGGACCGCGACGAGCAGCGCCGTGAGTCCCACCCGCAGCGGCGAGCAGCCCATACGCCGCCCCACGCCGTCCGCCGCGTCGTCGACGCCGCTCGCGCTCTCCCGGCGCGAGCGGCTCGCCAGGCGCACGAGCGCATCCACCAGTCCCAGCGCGAACAACGCCGCGAGCAGGCACAGGATCGGGAAGATCGGCAAGAGCCAGCGGCCGAAGTAGCGGCCCTGGATGCCCATGAACGCGAGATACAGCAGCGGCGCGGGCACGAGCAGCCAACCGAGCGCGCGCTCTCGCCGCCACACGCTCACAGCGCCCCCCAGCGCGGCCAGCGCGGGCGCCCAGCCCAGACCCCAGG
>CABEDD010000206.1_pt1 | contig 13162 bp, 12 predicted proteins | sample 3132901 | NCBI WGS metagenome assembly CABEDD01 (sample SAMEA5534329, study PRJEB31848) | metagenome | biome: tundra; feature: field; material: soil | place: USA | collected 2013-05 | depth 0.15 m
AGCACCGCCTGCGCCCCGGCGGCGGTCGTGGCGGGCAGCAGCAGCACGAACTCGTCGCCGCCGTGACGGGCGAGGATGTCGCCCGGGCGCACGCGCGCGCGCCAGTCGCGGCCGAGGCTCGCCAGCAGCCGATCGCCGGCGGCATGGCCTTCGCGATCGTTGATCTGCTTGAACCCGTCGAGATCGAGCACGGCCAGCGTCAGCGGGTTGCCGGTGCGATCGGCCAGCGCTCGCTCGCGCGTGGCGGCCGCCAGGAATCCGCTGCGGTTGAGCAGCCCCGTCAGATAATCGGTGCCCGCCTGGCGGCGCAGATTCTCGCTGAGGCTGCCGAGCAGCAGGCAGATCGACCAGATCGTGATGGTCACCATCATCCAGTAGATGAAGATGTTGGGCAGGCCACCGAGCAGCAGCGCGACACCGAAGCCGGCGGAGATCAACAGACCCTGGACGATCACACCGCGCCGGGGGAAGAAGTGGGCCGCGTAGATGGCGATCCAGGGATACGCGAAGGCCGCGACCATCGCGCCTCCGGGGGTGGCGGCATGGGCGATCAGCAGGCTGGTCGTAAGCGATCCGCCCGCCGCCACCAGCTCGAAGCCGAGCAGCGGGATGCGTGAGCCGAACAGCCAGATCACGCCGGCGAAAATGAAACCGAGGCCGCCGGCGACCGCCACGAGTCCCACGGGCTCGCCGGCGCTGATGGGGTACGCGACGGCGACCACACAGACCAGCCCCTTGAACGTGAGCAGCAACGACAGCGACCACGCGATCGCCGGGCGGCGCGCGGTGAAACGGCGCACGAGCGAGCCCCCCAGCGCGTCGATCCATGCCAGCGGCGATCCCGTCCCGAGCAGCGCGTGCGACGAGCGCCGCTTCGGCGGCTGCTCAGACACTGTTTCGCGCGCGTGATCCACCTGTCGATATCTTCGGTCGCACGTTCGCCCGCCTTGAGCCGGCGGGGCGCCTGACAACGAACCTTCACGCCCGCCCTCGATCGGCCGCACACGCACTACTCTGAGCAGACGATGCTCTTCACCCGCAAGCACACGAGCATGGTCGCGCAGACGTCGGCTCTGCCCGGGCGGGCGACCGAGATGGCCGTGCCCGCGCGACACGAGGTCCTGCACACACCCCTGCGGGGGCCGTTCCCGGAGGGCGTCCAGACTGCGGCGTTCGGCATGGGCTGCTTCTGGGGGGCCGAGCGCATCTTCTGGCAGGCCCCCGGCGTGTACACCACGGCCGTCGGCTACGCGGGGGGATCCACGCCCAACCCGGCCTACGAGGAGGTGTGCTCCGGTCAGACCGGCCACGCCGAGGTCGTGCTCGTCGCCTTCGACACGGCCGCCACGAGCTATGCGGAGATGCTCAGGCTGTTCTGGGAAGGCCACGATCCGACCCAGGGCATGCGCCAGGGCAACGACCTCGGCAACCAGTACCGCTCGGCGATCTATTTCCACGACGAGGCCCAGCGCGCCGCCGCGCAGGCTTCGCGCGAGGTCTACCAGCAGATGCTCGCCGCGGCCGGCCACGGCGAGATCACGACCGAGATCGCCCCGATCGACTCCGGCGCCCATCCGCTGTACTACGCCGAGGACCACCACCAGCAGTACCTCGCCAAGAACCCGGGCGGCTACTGCGGGCTGGGTGGGACGGGCGTCGCGTGTCCGGTGGGCCTGGCTGCGAGCGGCTGAGACCAGGCCCGCATGTGTGGCAACACAGCCACCTGACGAGCGGATCGTCGCTCCTGGCCAGGACGCAGTGAGCGAAGTGTGACCCAGCCCTTCGGGCTGTGTGCCCCCGATCGGGGATCCCGTCGATCCACGATCGGTACACGAGCGATCGAGGACAAGGGGTCGTCGGCAAAGCCGACGACCGAAGGCGACGATCCGCCGCCAGAACGACCACGGCCCCGCCGAAGCGGGGCCGCTGACCGTGGGTTGATAAACCCGGAGGCATCCCTGCCTCCAGAGGATTCGCGGCGCGACTAGCCGGCTGCCGGACCCGGGGCCGGATTCGGCTGCCATGCCGGTGCGTGCGGGCCCCCGAGCGTGGGCACGTCCGAGGGGTAGACCTCGTTGCCGTGGATCGCGTGGTCGCCGATCTCGAGCTCCTCGTCGGAGAGGCGCAGCGGCACGAAGATGCCGACCACCTTCAGGATGATGAACGTAACCACAGCGGTGTACGCGATCACCCACGCGGCCGTCTCCGCCTGCCAGCGCAGCAGCGTCCAGCCACCGCCGAGGATCAGCCCCGTCTTCCCCGGCAGGTTGCCCGCGCCGCCCACGCCGATGTACTCGACGATGCCGGGATCGGCCATCAGTCCCACCATCAGACCTCCGCATAGCCCGGCGATACCGTGCGTATAGATCACCCCCAGGGTATCGTCGACGTGTCTGAACATGGGCGCTCGGCTGAGGAACCGGATCGCCATCCACACGATCGTCGACGCCACCACGCCGATCACGATCGCGCCCCAGCCGTTGACGAACCCGGCCGCCGGCGTGATGCCCACGAGGCCGGTGATCATCCCGTTGACCGCTCCGATCATCGATGGCTTGTCGCGGAAGATGTAGTCCCACGCGATCCACACCATCATCGCCACGGCGGTGCACAGGTTGGTGTTGATCACCGCGGCGGAGGCGTTGGCGCCCGCGTAGTAGGAGTCCCCGCCGTTGAACCCGTTCCAGCCGAGCCACAGCAGACCGGCGCCGACCGCCACCATCAGCAGGTTGTTGGGGGCGTCGACCTCGCGGTCTCGCTGCAATCGTGGGCCGATCACCGCCGCGAACACGAACCCGGAGACACCTGCCGACAGATGGATCACGTAACCGCCGGAGTAGTCCAACGCGCCGTGCGCGGCGAAGTATCCGCCACCCCAGATCAGGAACGCGTTGACCGCGTACACGAACGTGATCCACAGCGCCACGTACGGGATCCAGGCCTTGAAGTTGACCCGCCCGAGCACCGAGCCGAGCGCCAGGATCGGGGTGATCGCCGCGAACACGAACTGGAAGTACACGAGCGACGCCTCGGGGAAGCGGAACGGCGGACCTTCGGTGATCGACTGAATTTCCGCTTTGCCCTCCTCGCTGGCCCGACTGAGCACGCTGCCCGGTTCACCGAGAGCCGTCCCCAGGAACCCTTTCGTCCCGAAGATGCCCGAGCCGCTGTGCGCGATCGGATGGCCGAAGCCCATCTTGAACGCCCACAGACACCAGACGATCAGCGTGATACAGAACGCGACGAACGTGAGCATCATGCTGTTGACCGACCAGCGCTTCTGCATGACCCCGCCGTACAGGACGGCGAGACCGGGGAGGCTCATCAGCCCGACGAACGTCGCGGCGGTCATCTGCCACGCGTTGTCTCCGGCGTTGAGCCATGTTGGGTATGCCTGCCAGGACATGTGCCTCCGTTTCCCTGCGGTTGTGGAACTCGATCCGCGTATACAAGCGGTCACGGCGATGAGCCGGTAGGGACAGCCTGGCCAACAGTTGCCCTACCGGTTTCGACATTTGTCTAGCATGTCAGTCGAACGGAAAGCCGGCGCGGCGGCAGGCGGCGCGCAGTTCGGCGGCGACATGCCTGAACGCGCCCGGCGAAGCGCACACCCTTCTGGCTTGCGCGCCGCAGGCGTGCTCGGTGGCGCCGCCGAGCGTGGAGGCGAACGTCACTTCGATGCAGTCCTTACGCGCGGGGGCGCCGCTGGTCAGGGCGTACGCGCCGAGGCCGATCGCGATCAGCGCCACGCACGCGAGCAGCGCAGCGACCACGGCCCGCTCGCGTCGCCCCCAGCGCAGCGGCTGCGACAGCCGCTTGGACTGGTCGATCATGATCATGGCGGCGAGCGTACCCGTCAGGAGGAGGAGGCGGTGTCCGGCGGCCCGTCCCGCCTGGGCGATCCGGCGGCGGGATCGGCGACGACGTCGGCGGAGTCGGGGGCAAACGAGAGCGCGGCCGAGTTGATGCAGTAGCGCTGGGTGGGCGGGCCTCCATCAATAACCGGACCGTCGTCGAACACATGCCCGAGATGCCCGCCGCAGGTGCGGCACACGACCTCGGTGCGGCGCATCAGCAGCGAGTTGTCCGGGCGCAGCTCGACCGCCTCGGCGACGGCGGGCTCGGTGAAGCTCGGCCAGCCCGTGCCGGAGTCGAACTTGGTGTCCGAACCGAACAGCTCCGCGCCACAGGCGGCACAGCGGTAGGCGCCGGAGGCCTTGTTGTAGACGAGCTCGCCGGTGAACGGCGCCTCGGTGCCGGCGCGGCGCAACACCTCGTACTGGGCGGGCGTCAGCTGCTCGCGCCACTCCTGCTCGGACTTGACGATCACGGGCCCGCCCATTGCTCTGTTCTAGCAGCGCAGGACCCCGCACGTCCTGCCGAGCGCAAATCCGTTGCGCGGGGCGGCCGTGACGACATTCCGGGCCCGCTACACAGCTGAGACTGGCTGCGTGCGCGGGTGCGAGAGCCCTGCTATTATGATGCTTACGTTCACGTTAGGTTTAGGTTCCAGGAGCGTTGTTTGAGCACACCGATCGCATCCCAGACGCCAAAGCCCACACGTCGATCCAGATTCGGGGTGGCCGAAGGCCACGAGCACTACAAGTGGTGGGCGCTCTCCTGCACCAGCCTCGGGATGCTGCTGGCGGCGACGAACTCGGGCACGCTCATCATCGCCCTCCCCGACCTGGAGCGCTCGCTGCACGCGAGCCTCTTGGCGCTCGTGTGGGTGATCCTCGCCTATCTGATCGCCGCCACCGTGCTCGTGCTGATGGCCGGCAGGCTGAGCGACCTGTTCGGGCGCAAGCGCGCCTACGTCGGCGGGTTCCTCGTGTTCGCGATCGCCTCGCTCGGAGCTGGATTCTCGCCCGACCCGACCGTGCTGATCGGCTGGCGCATCCTGCAGGGCATCGGCTCGGCGTTCCTGTTCGCCAACGCCGCCGCCCTGGTCACCGACGCGTTCCCGCGTGAGGAACTGGGCCTGGCGATGGGCGCCAACACGATGGTCGCCGCGATCGGGCTCGTGCTCGGGCCGGTGCTGGGGGGCGCGCTGGTCGCGATCTCCTGGCACTGGGTGTTCTGGTTCAACGTCCCATTCGCGCTCGCCGGCGCGGCCTGGGGCGCGCTGATCCTGCGCGAGCTGGCCAGGCGCGAGCACGTGCACAGCTACGACGTGCTCGGCACAGGCACGTTCGTGCTCGGCCTCACCGGGCTGGTGCTGGGCGTCTCCAAGGGCGGCCTGAGCGGATGGAACGACACGCTCGTGATCTCAGGCCTCGCCGCGGCGGCGGTGCTGCTGCCCGCGTGGGTGGCGATCGAGCGCCGCTCGCGCGCGCCGATGCTCGAGCTGAGCCTGTTCAGCAACCGCCTGTTCGCCGCGGCGACCGCGGCGGCGTTCATCAACGGGCTCGCGCGATTCGCGCTGATGTTTCTGTTCGTCTTCTACTTTCAGGGCGCTCAGTCGAACTCGCCGATCGAAGCGGGCATCAAGCTGATACCGCTCGCGCTCGGGATGCTCATCGCATCGCCCCTGGCGGGCATCTACGCCGACCGCCACGGATCGCGCACGCTGGCCGCGCTGGGCATGCTCGTCAGCGCGATCGGCCTCGCGGCAATGACGACGCTCGGCGTGCACACCCCCTACTGGCAGAGCGCAGTGTGGCTGGCGCTCGTGGGCGTCGGCTCGGGCATGTTCAACTCCCCCAACACCGCGGCGATAATGGGCGCCGTCCCCGCCCAGCGGCGCGGGATCGCCGCGGGCGCGCGCACGCTCGTGCAGAACACCGGCGCGGTCCTGTCGATCGCGTTCGTGCTGGCGATCATCACCTCCTCGATACCCCAATCGACGCTGTTCGCCGTGTTCTCCGGCGTGGCCCATGGACTTTCGGCGGCCAAGCTTCAGCCGTTCATCGACAACATGCACGTCGCCCTGTGGGTCCTCGCGGCGACATCGCTCGTCGGGACGGTCGTATGCCTGCTGCGCCCGAGCCACATCCAGTCCCCCGACTCATCCGCCGCCCGGTCGACACCGCCCGCGAGTGAGCGGGGCCGGACGTCCCGCACGACCCATATCGGGTCCGAACACGCCCGCCCGGATGCGGCCCCCCCAGCCAACCCGGGCCATTGCGTCCCAGACCCGGTGACAGGCCACCCGCAGAGGGTCTCATGAGCGAGTCCGTCGCCAGCCTGCGGATCGGCGACGTCGCCCGGCTGGCCAGCACGACGCCGCGGACGATCCGCTACTACGAGGAGATCGGCCTCTTGCCGCAGGCGCCCGCCCGTCCGTCCGGCGGGCATCGCGTCTATACCGAGGCCGAGGTCGAGCGGCTGCGCGAGGTTATGCGTCTGCGCGATCTGCTCGGGGTCACGCTCGAGGAGCTGAAAACGCTGCTCGCCGCCGAGGAGTCCCGGGCGATCGTGCGCGCCAAGCTGCGCCGCGACGACGTCCCTGCACCGCGCCGGCGCGAGCTGCTGGATGAGGCGCTCGGTCACATCGACCGTCAGCTCGAGCTCGTCGAGCACCGTGCCGCCGAGCTGGCCGGACTCAAACGCGAGCTGTGCGAGACGCGCAAACGCGTGCGCCGCAAGATGCGCGACTTGGACGCTCAGGCGCAGGAGGGCTCCGCCGTCTCATACCCGTCGCATCGTTGACCGTACAACTATGACGACCTTCTACCGCCTGCTCGGCTTTCTGCGCCCCTACCGGCGGGGGCTGACGATCTCGTGGGCGCTGGCGAGCCTGGCGATGGTGATGACCGTCGCGCTCCCCGCCCTGACGGGCCGCGCGGTGCAGGTCATCAGCACCGGCGCCCAGCGCCACCAGGCGGGCGCACGCACCGGCGACCGTCACGAACTGGCGCTGATCGCCGGCGCGATCGCGCTCGTCGTGCTCGTGCGCTGGGGCCTGACCTACTGGCGGCGGATGGTCGCCGGGCGGGTGTCGCTCGGCGTCGAATACGACCTGCGCGAGCTGCTCTACGGGCACCTGCAGCGCCTGGAGCTCGGCTTCTTCGACCGCCAGCAGACCGGCCAGCTGATGTCCCGCGCGACCGTCGACCTGCAGGCCGTGCGCTTCTTCCTCGGCTACGGCCTCGTGTTCATCCTGCAGTCGATCCTCACGATCGTGCTCGCGGGCGCGGTGATGATCGTGACCGAACCGCGCCTGGGCCTGATCTCGCTCGCGCCCGTGCCGTTCGTCATCGTCATCTCCTACCGCTACGGCCGCCGCGCGCGCCCGGCCATCCAGGAGACCCAGCAGCGCATCGCCGAGCTGACCGCCGACGCCGAGGAGAACATCTCCGGGGTGCGCGTCGTCAAGGCATTCGCGCGCGAGCCCCGCCAGCTTGAGCGCTTTCAGGCCAGCGTCGGGCGCGTGTTCGGACAGGCGATGGTCGCCACCCGCCTGGAAGCGAGGTACAACCCGATGATCGGCTTCTTGCCCCAGCTCGGCCTCGCCGCCGTGCTGCTGATCGGAGGCGAGTCCGTGATCCACGCGCATCTGACGCTCGGCCAGTTCACCGCGTTCTACCTGTACCTGAACATGCTCATCGCCCCGATGCGCACGCTCGGCGTGATCCTCAACCTCGCCCAGCGCGCCACCGCCTCGGGCGCGCGCCTGTTCCAGGTCCTCGACCGCCCCCCGCGCCTGACCGCGCCGCCCGGCGCCCCACCGCTGCCGGCCGGCAGCGGCCATGTGCAGCTGCAGGGCGTCACGCTGCGCTACGACGACACCGACGAGTTCGGCGCGGCCTACTCGGCGATGGGCGCGGCTGGTGTCACGGGCGACAGGACCGGCCCCACGGGCAGTGCACCGGCTGGACCGGGGAGCGGTGAGACGTCTTCAAACGGAGCGACGAGACCGGCGGGCGCGAGCGGCGTCTCGCCGGAGCGCATTCCCGCGCGGGCCGTGCTCAGCGACATCGACCTGGACGTGCCGGCCGGGCGCACCGTGGCGCTCGTGGGCGCCACCGGCTCGGGCAAGACGAGCCTCACCTCGCTGATCTCGCGGCTGTATGACGCCAGCTCCGGACGGGTGCTGCTCGACGGCGCGGACGTGCGCGAGGTCGACCTGCGCTCGCTGCGCCAGGCCGTGGCAGTCGTCAGCGACGACCCGTTCCTGTTCTCGGCCACGGTCGCCGAGAACATCGCCTACGCCCACCCCGACGCACCGCGCGAGGCGATCGAGCAGGCCGCGCGGCGCGCGCAGGCTCACGAGTTCGTAATGCGCCTGCCTGACGGCTACGACACACGCGTCGGCGAGCGCGGCCTGACCCTCTCAGGCGGACAGCGCCAGCGCCTGGCGATCGCCCGGGCGCTGCTCGCAGACCCGCGCGTGCTGATCCTCGATGACGCCACCTCCTCGGTCGACGCCTCCACCGAGCGCTCCATCAAGCTCGCACTCACCGAGGCGATGGTCGGGCGCACCACGTTCGTGATCGCCCATCGCCTGTCGACGATCGCGCTGGCGAATGAGATCGTCGTGCTCGACCACGGCCGGATCGTCGCCCAGGGAGACCATGAGCACCTGCTCGATGAGTCCGAGCTGTATCGAGAAATCGTCGACAAGGGCCTGCCCGAGCATGTGTTCCTGACCCGCGAGACACGCGAGCGACGTGAGCGGGAGGTGAGCGGGATATGAGCGCGCACGGCGGCGCACGGATGGTGGGCAGTGGCGGTCTCGGGCGCTCCCAGTGGACAGGCGAGCGCGCCGGGAAGGGCACGCGCGGGCGCAACCTGCGCGGGCTGCTGGCATTGCTGGGTCCCTACCGCCTGCGCGTGAGCGCGATGCTCCTCGCGCTTGTGCTCGGCACGGCCGCCTCGCTCGCGCCGCCGCTGCTGGCCAAGGTCGCGATCGACGAAGGCATCGACCGCCACGACGTCCACACGCTCGTGCTGGTGGTGATCGCGTTCCTCGCCTCCGCGCTGATCGTGTGGGCGATGACTTACGTGCAGACCTACCTCGTCGGCTGGGTCGGTCAGCGCGCGCTCGCGGACCTGCGCATCCGCATCTTCACCCACCTGCAGCGCCAGCCGATCGGCTTCTATGAGAGCCGCCCCGCCGGAGTGCTGATCTCGCGCATGACCAACGACGTCGAGGCGCTCGAATCGCTCGTCACCGACTCGGTCGTGACGCTGTTTCAGGCCGGTCTCACGCTCGTCGGCGCGGTCGCGGTGCTGCTCTATCTGGACGTGCGGCTGGCGCTGCTGACGCTCTGCGTCGTCCCGTTCGTGCTCGGCGGCTCGATCTGGTTCCGGCTCGTCTCGGCCGGGGCGTTCCGGCGCACGCGCGAGACGATCGGCGCGATCACCGGCTACCTGCAGGAGACCCTGTCCGGCATTCGCGTCGTGCGCAGCTTCGGCCAGGAGCCCCACCACGAAGCGCGGTTTGCCGAGCTCAACGCCGAGAACTGCGACGCGAACATGGTCACCGTGAGGCTCAACGCCGCCTACTTCCCGGCGGTCGAAATGCTCTCCGGCGTGGCGCTCGCGGTGATCGTGCTGTATGGCGGCTATCAGGCGCTTGACGGCCACATCACGGCGGGCACCGTCGTCGCGTTCGCGGGCACGCTCTCATACCTCTTCGAACCGATTCAGCAACTCTCCCAGCTCTACACCACCTACCAGTCGGGCATGGCCGCTCTGGAGAAGATCTTCCAGCTGCTGGACGTCACCCCCGATCTGACCGACCGCGCGGGTGCGATCGCGCTGGAGCGCATCCGCGGCGAAGTCCGGTTCGAGGACGTCTCGTTCGCATACAACCCGCGGCGTCGCTCGGGGCGAGACGCCGACGGGTCCGATGAGACCCAGAACGAAGTAAAAGCGCTCGAGCACATCGACCTGACGATCCCGCCCGGTCAGACCGTCGCGCTCGTGGGCGCGACCGGCGCGGGCAAGTCAACGATGGCAAAGCTCCTTGCGCGCTTCTATGACCCGAGCACCGGGCGGATCCTCGTCGACGGGCACGACCTGCGCGAGGTGTCCAGCGACTCGCTGCGCTCGCAGATGGGGATCGTGCCGCAGGAGGCGTTCCTGTTCAGCGGCACGATCGCCGAGAACATCGCCTTCGGCCGGCCCGACGCCGACGAGAGCCACGTCCGCGCGGCCGCGGCGGCGGTCGGCGCACAGGAGTTCATCGCAGAGCTGCCCCACGGCTATGGCACCGAGGTCGGCGAGCGCGGCGCCCAGCTGTCCTCCGGCCAGCGCCAGCTGATCGCGTTCGCCCGCGCGCTGATCGCCGACCCACGCATCCTCGTGCTGGACGAGGCGACCTCCAACGTGGACCTCCACACCGAGGGGCGCATCGAGGCGGGACTGCGGCGGCTGCTCGCGGGGCGCACCTCGATCGTGATCGCGCACCGGTTATCGACGATCCGCCAGGCCGGGCGCATCATCGTGCTCGAGCACGGCCGCATCGTCGAGCAGGGCACCCACGAGGAATTGGTCGCCGCGGGCGGGCGCTACTTTCAGCTGTACCGCGACTGGGCCTCGCAGGCCGCGGCGTAGTGCATCTCGATATAGCTCCGAGACAGGGATTCGAAGCGTGGGCAGGGTCAGCCCGCGATCGTAGGCATAGAGCCAAATCTGGATTTGTTATGACGCCGCCTGTAGGCGCCCTGTCACATGCTCTGCCTCCTCGAGGAGGCCGTTCACGTTCGCTGCCGCGAGCATCCGCTCGGCGCGCTCGGCGCCGATCATCTCGAAGACCGAGGTGAAGCGCTCCTCGCCCTCCATCACGAACGCCACCCGCAGCAGATCCTCGTCGCAGAGCGCCTCGATGCAGAGGCTGAGCGCCGCCTCGTCGAGGTAGGCGACGAACCGCCCCATGGCGATGTGCTCGCCGTTGGCAGCCATCGCGGCGGACACCGAGACGACGGTGTCGGTTGTAATCGCGCTCACCACCTCGACGGCGCGGCGCGGATCGAGCTCGGCGGCAAGCCGCGCGAGGAAGTCGACCGTGAAGCGCTCGGAGATCTCGGCGGCGCGACGCGGATCGAGCAGGCCAGTGAGACGTGCGCAGATGAGCGGCCCGAGCGCACGTTCGCCGATCGCCGCGAGGGTGCGCACCGGCAACAGCCGGGCGGCGTCAGCCGTGCGCTTCAGCAGCTCCCGGTCGTCGTCGTAGAGCAGATCGGTGATGGCCTCGCGGTAGTTGCGCAGTTCCGAGGCCGGAACTGGGAGGAGGAACGCGAGCGCCTCTGGGTCTTCGACGCCGAGCAGGCGACTGAGCTTGGCCGTCTCGGCGCGGCTTTCCGACGTGCGGCTCACACCCCGAGTGCCCTGTGCACGGCGCCGCGCAGCGGTCGCGGTATGTGGTCGAACGCCATATCGATCGCCTCCGCGAGTTGGCGGCGCTGGCGGCGCAGCGCGTGCTCGGTCAGCGCCGTCAGCTCCGCTTCGCGCTCGCGGTCAAGCGACGGCGGCGGGGGCGGGAGGTGGTCTGTTGGGCTTGGCATCGGGGGGTGCCTCCGGACACGACTGGTAGCGAGACGGAATAGCTTGATCAACTGATCGGAGCGATAATCGATCGTAGGCCGATGGGCCTGCCCACGACACATCACCCGGCGTGGCGTCCGCGATCATAGGTTTGGAGCCACCAAGTAGGCCTTTACGTCCCTCGGTACTCCCTTGATCCGGAAGAACCGCTTTCTGTCGACCTTGAGCGTGCTCGCATCGAGTGCGGCCAAGGCGTGGTCGGAGACGAGAAGCTCGCCGGCTGAGGCCGCCTCGGCTAAGCGGGCGGCGATGTTGACGTCAACGCCGAGGTAGTCGCCGCCGAGTCTTCGCGGTCGCCCGATGTGCATGCCGGCGCGTGTCCTTGGCTGATAGCCGGGCGCCTCGACCAGGGCGAGCCGCTCGCGCGCCTCGAAGAGGGCCGCGAGTGCCTGCTGAGGCTCATCGAAGACCGCCATCATGCCGTCGCCGAGACGCTTGACGACCTTGCCGCCGTAGTCCTTGACCGGCGGCTCGACGGCCTCGCTGACATCGCGCAGCAGCTCGAGCGTGAGGTCGTCGCCGGCCTGCAGCGCCCAGGCCGAGAATTCGACGAGATCGGTGAAGACGATCGCGAGCTCCCTGTCGCCGCGGCCGCGCCCTTGGGCTTCTGAGACCGCCTGCCAGACCTGCAGCGCGCTCAGTCCCGCCTCGCGCATGACTCCCGGCCGCGCGGCGGTCAGATCGGAGATGCGTCGCCCAACGAGCTGCGCGTGCTCGCTGCCCGCCGTCGAGAGGGGATCGCCGAAGCGGCTGTCCCCGGGCAGGTGCTCCCGCAGGAGCTTCGCGGCGGACAGGAGCCCGGGATGGCGGTCGAGACGTTTCGCCGCGACGGCGACCGTAACTCCTGCCTGCCGCAACCGGGTGGGGGCGACGGGCTGTTCCTGGCGTTCGGTCATTCGCTCGCGCGGGGGCTACGGGCGCGAGTCCCGGGGCTCGGAGCGGGCGTCGGTGTCCGCCTGTGCGCGCCGCGCGGCGTCGCGGATCTCAAAGAGGTCGGTCGCCCAGTCGCCGACCTCGCGCGTGACGTCGCGCACCGCGCCGAGGACAATCCCGAAGATGCCGCCGAGGTGCGTCGCGCCCGACTCGACGACGACCTGGATCGTGTCCTTGCGTGTCTCGAGTCTGTCGAGGGTGTCGCTCATGTGGATCAGGCCGCCGCGGCCAACTCCGGTCGCTGCGCGTTGGTGGCGACCCTCTCCCCGTCCGGCGCGGAGTCGCCGCGGCCGGGGAGCAGTGGCAGGGTGGGCCCCAGGATCTTACGCACGACGCCGCTGAGATGGCCGGCGAGCTGCCTGCCGAGCGACCGCCGCGGCGGGAGCGCGAGCTTGACGATCTTGCGCACGACGCTTCCGAACTGCTTGTGCAGCGGGCCTGTGTTGTAGGGGATGCCGTAGCGCTCGCGAATCTCCCGAACCTCGCCGGAGATCTCGCCGTAGCGGTGGGCGGGCAGGTCGGGGAAGAGGTGGTGCTCGATCTGGTAGCTCAGATTGCCGGCCAGGATGTGGAACAGCTTGCCGCCGGTCAGGTTTGCCGAGCCGAGCATCTGCCGGTAGTACCACTCCCCGCGTGTCTCATCCTCGGTCTCCTCCTCGGTGAACTCGTGTGTCCCCTCGGGGAAGTGGCCGCAGAAGATGATCGTGAACGCCCACAGGTTGCGGGTGAGGTTCGC
>CABEDD010000210.1_pt1 | contig 12762 bp, 12 predicted proteins | sample 3132901 | NCBI WGS metagenome assembly CABEDD01 (sample SAMEA5534329, study PRJEB31848) | metagenome | biome: tundra; feature: field; material: soil | place: USA | collected 2013-05 | depth 0.15 m
GTGATCGGAGGCGGCGACTGGGGCGAGGACCGGCTGGTGCCGGACATCATGCGCGCCGCGCTCGCCGGCGAGCAGGTGCGCGTGCGCAACGCGAGCTCGATCCGCCCCTGGCAGCACGTGCTCAACCCGCTCAGCGGCTACTTGGTGCTGGCCCATGCGCTGTGGGACGCGCCGGAGCTGGCGGAGGGCTGGAACTTCGGCCCGACCGACGAGGACGCCCGTCCGGTCGGCTGGATCGTCGAGCGGATCGCCGCGCACTGGCCGGAGGAGCTACGATCGATCCAGGACGACGGCCCCCACCCGCACGAGGCGCGCTACCTAAAGCTCGACTCCTCCAAGGCGCGCGCACGACTGGGCTGGCGCCCGGGGCTCGACCTGGCGGGCACGCTGGACAGCATCGTGGACTGGTATCGGGAGCTGCGTGACGGCGCGGACATGCGCGCGGTGACGCTGGGGCAGATCGAGGCATTTTAATACGCTGCGCCCCGATCATGAGCGAGACCCTCTGCCGATTCTGCCGTGCGCCCGTGCAAGCCGTCTTCGCGGACCTCGGCATGTCGCCGCTCGCGAATTCCTACCTGCCGCCCGAGCGGGCGAACACCATGGAGCCCTTCTACCCGCTGCGCGCGCTCGTCTGCGGGAAGTGCTTCCTGGTGCAGCTGGAGGAGTTCGAGACGCCCGAGCGGATCTTCTCCGACTACGCCTACTTCTCGTCCTACTCCTCAAGCTGGCTGGAGCACAGTCGCTGCTACTCCGAGCTGATGATCGAGCGTCTCGGTTTGGGTGAGGACAGTCACGTTGTTGAGATCGCGTCGAACGACGGCTACCTGCTGCAGTTCTTCCACGAGCGCCAGATCCCTGTGCTCGGGATCGAGCCGGCGGCGAACGTGGCGAAGGTGGCGCTGCAGAAGGGCATTCCCACGCTGGTCGAGTTCTTCGGGCAGGAGACCGCCCGCTCGCTGGCGGGCGAATCTGCCGCCGACCTGCTGCTGGGGAACAACGTGCTCGCGCACGTCCCGGATCTGAACGACTTCGTGGCCGGGATGAAGATCCTGCTGAAGGCCGGGGGGGTGATCACAATGGAGTTTCCTCACCTGATGAGCCTGATCGACGACAAGCAGTGGGACACGATCTATCACGAGCACTTCTCCTACTTTTCGTTCCTGACGGTTGGGCGTGTGTTCGAGGCGCATGGTCTGCGCCTGTTCGACGTCGATCAGCTGCCCACCCATGGCGGGTCGCTGCGGATCTACGGCTGCCATGCGGACGATGCGGAGAAGCCCGAGACCGACGCGGCCCGCGAGCTGCGCGAGCGCGAGCGTGCGGCCGGCTACGAGCAGCTCGAGACCTATCTCGGCTACGGACTGCGGGTCGAGCGAGACAAGCGCCAGATCCTGCGCTTCCTCAGCGACTTGAAGGAACAGGGCCTGCGCGTCGCCGGCTACGGAGCGCCGGCGAAGGGCAACACGCTGCTCAACTACTGCGGGGTGGGTTGTGACTTCCTCGACTGCACGTACGACCTCAACCCACACAAGCAGGGACACCTGTTGCCCGGCAGCCACATCCCGATCCGCTCGCCGGATGCTCTGCGCGAGGACAAACCCGACGTGGTGCTGATCCTGCCCTGGAACCTCAAGGATGAGATCGTCGAGCAGCTGGGCTTCATCCGCGAGTGGGGCGGCCGCTTCGCCGCGCGCACGCCGGAGTTGACGCTGCTCTCGTGAGCCAGGGCGCCTGATGCGGTTCATCGAGACCCCGCTCCCGGGAGTGTGGGTCCTGGAGCTGGAGGAGATCGAGGACGAGCGCGGCTGGTTCGCGAGGACGTTCGACGCCGAGGAGTTCCGTGAGCGGGGCCTGAACCCCGACGTCGTGCAGTGCAACGCCTCGTTCAACCTCCGCGCCGGTACCGTGCGCGGCATGCACTACCAGGCCGCGCCCCACGGCGAGTGCAAGCTCGTGCGTTGCGTGCGGGGGGCAATCTTCGACGTGGCCGTCGATCTGCGCCCCGAGTCGCTGACCTGTCGCGACTGGCACGGGATCGAGCTGAGTGCCGATAACCGCCTCGCGTTCTATATCCCCGCCGGGCTCGCGCACGGCTTTCAGACGCTCGAGGATAACTCTGAGGTGCTCTACCAGATGGGCGATCCCTATGTTCCCGAGGCCGGCTGCGGGGTGCGCTGGGATGATCCGGCCTTCGGGATCGAGTGGCCGGCAGTGAAGGGCGGGCGGATCATCTCCGGGCGCGACGCCTCCTACCCGGACTTCGTGCCGTGAGCGCGCCGGGGCTGTGGTAGGGAGCGGGCGGATACCACGATGGAGTCTGCGCCGCTGAGTCAGGACGGAACCCTCGCGGAGGGGGCCGAGGACAATCTGCTGGACTCGCCACGCGCGGGTCCAGCCGTGATCCGCGGCGGCCTGCTGCGCATCGTCGCATACGTGGTGGGCACGCTCGCGGGGGTTGGTTCGGCGGCCCTCCTGTTTCGCCATCTCGGGGTGGTGGAAACCGGGCGCTACTCGCTCGCGCTCGCGCTCGTGGCGATCGTTGCGGGCGTGTCGGACCTCGGCCTGACCGCGATCGGCGTCCGTGAACTCTCGACGCTCTCAGGTGCGCCGCGCGATGCTTTTTCCCGCAACCTGATTGGCATCAGGTTCGCGGTCAGCGTCTCGGGAGCGGTGGCGGTCACCGCGTTCGCGGCCGTGGCCGGCTACGGCGCGACGCTCACGCTCGGTGTGGCCCTCGCCGGGGCCGGCCTGGTGCTCCAGAGCATGCAGTCCGCTCTGACGATGTCCCTGATCAGCGATCTGCGGCTCGGATGGGTTGCGGCTTTCGAATTCGGACGCGCGCTGCTGAACGCCGCATTGATCGTCGCGCTCGTGCTGGCCGGAGCTCATCTGCTCCCGTTCCTGGCAGTGACGATTCCGGTGGGCGTTGTCGTACTGGCGCTCAATGCCTGGCTCGTGCGAGGCCGGATACCGCTGAGGCCATCGTTTCACGCGCGGGAGTGGCGAGCGGTGATCGGGGACGTGCTGCCCTACTCGTTGGCGGTGGCCGCCGGCACGCTGTACTTCTACCTGGCGCTGATCCTCGTCTCGCTGTTCTCCAACGCCTACGCCGTCGGCTACTTCGGCGTCTCCGCTCGCGTCATCCAGGTGCTGCTCGTGGTACCGGGGCTGGCCGTCGGGGGCGCGTTTCCGATCTTCTCCCGCGCCGCGCGAGACGATCGCGTCCGGCTCGAGTATGCGCTCGGCCGGGTGTTCGAGGTGAGCCTGATCATCGGCGTTCTGGTTGCTCTGTGCCTCGCGATAGGCTCCTCTTTCGTGATCGAAGTGGTAGCTGGCCCGAAATTCGCGCCCGCCGCGACGATCCTCGCGATCCAGGGCGTTGGACTGGCCGCAAGCTTCGCGGGCGCCGTGTGGTCGAACGGCCTGCTGAGCATCGGGCGCTATCGCGCAATCCTGACGATCAGCCTATCGGCGCTCGTGGGAGGCGGCGTGATTGTGGCGGTGCTGGTCTCTATCGACGGTGCGAAGGGCGCGGCGATCGGCACTGCCGTCGGTGAGCTGATGATCGCGCTGCTGACCGGGGCGGCGCTCGCTCGCGCCGATCCGGCACTCCGCCCACCTCTGCGTGTGGTGCCGGCCGTCGCGTTGGCGGTGGCCTTGGCGGTGGCCTCGACCGCCATCGAGGTGCCCGTGCTCGTGAGCGTCGCCATCGCGCTCGTGATCTACACGGCTGCCGTATTCGTTCTGGGGGCGATCCCCGAGGAGCTCACTGAGCAGTTACGCCTGCGTGCCCGCCTGCGCGCGTGAGCTCGCGCGCTGACCGTCGGCGTTTGATCGCCGGCTCAGCCCGAATCGACGGGCGATCCCGCCGCCGCGTCGATCGCCACCGCAAAGCCGTTGCCGACCTTGTCGTCGGGGTCAAGGCTGCCCAGCACACGCAGGCCGATCCGCTCGCAGAACTCCAGAAAGCTCTCACACGTCCACACGCTCCAGTGAGTCGGCGCCTCCTCGTCCGAGGTGAAACCTTCGGCGTGACGCGCGAGGAGTTCCTCGGAGCTGGTGAGGGGGCGGTCGGCGTCCGTCGTGCGGTCGCGGTGGGGCACCACGACCACCACATAGCGTCGCGCCACCCGCACCCACTCATACAGCGCCCGGATCGGATCGGGGAAGTGCTCGATCACGTGTGAGGAGAAGACGAAGTCAAACGACCCGTCGGCGAATGGAAGCTCATCTCCCGGGGCGACCACGTCGACCTTCGCCTTGTGCATGGCGAGCCGGTGCTCCTCCTGCTTGTAAGGGGTGTCCATGCTGGCGAACCGGTCCACGTTGATCGCGTTGAGGTAGTAGCGGTTGTGGGCCGAGGCGCCGATCTCCACGCCCTGCAGACCGCGCAGGTAGCTGGCCACGAACTTCGAGTCGCGTCGCCTGAGCAATCCCAAGAGCACGTACGAGCGACGCCTGACCAGGTCGATCCTCGCGGCGATGCGCGCATTCAGCTTCACCGCCGGGACGCTATCGCGTCGCGCGCGCTCGCACCGATCACGTCCCGTCGCATCGCTTGCGCTGTGCGCGGTGCGTCGAATAACCTGCGGTGGTGTGAAGACAGCGATTCTGAGCGCCGTTCGGCGGCTCGCGTCGGACGCCGTGGCGCGCGTGGATGGCGAGCGGTGGCTGGCGCTCTATCGATGGACACGCCTTGCCCGCAGCATGCTGTTCTCGCGGATGGTCGCGGGTTCCTTCATGGAGTTCGGGTCGGACAGCGTCATCGAGCTGCCTGTCACGATCCACGGCGAGTCGCGCATCGCGATCGGCAGCAACGTCTACATCGGACCGGGCTCGTGGCTGTTCACGAGGGGCGAGGAGGCGCTGCTCGAGATCGGAGACGGAACGCGTATGTCGGGCATGTGCGTCGTTTCGGCGGTCTCCCGAGTGCGGCTCGGCAGGTCGGTGCTCCTTGGTCGCAACGTCTACATCGCCGACAACAACCATGGGTCCTCCGACGCGAGCGTCCCGATCGCGGATCAGGAGCTCGAGAAGATCGCCCCGGTGACGATCGAAGACGGCGCGTGGCTTGGTCAGAACACGGTGATACTGAGCGGTGTCACGGTCGGGGCGGGCGCGGTCGTCGGAGCCAACTCGGTCGTGCTCGAGGACGTTCCACCACGCGCCGTGGCTGTGGGCGCGCCCGCCAAGGTCGTGCGCTGGCTCGATCGGTCGCCGTGACCGAAGCCACGGACGGCGCCCTGGGGCGGATCAGCCGAGGCGCCGGACGAGCGATCCGCGCAGGCCCGCACGTCGCTGACGTTGCCAGCTGAGCGGATCGACGCTCAGGTCGACGCGCTCGACCACCTCATCGATGTTCTCGTATGAGGCGGAATCGTGAACCGGGTCCCATGCAGGGAACTGTCGCTGAACCAGCAGCAGCGCACGGGGAATCGCCTCACCAACGCTCGCCGGTGCGATTCGCGCGAGCGCGCGCAGGAGCGAGAACACGGTGCCATACAGCAGTCGCTCGCGCCGCGTGATCTGCCGTTGAAGCTCGGCGAGCTGGGGCTCGTCGATCGAGCCGCGCAGGAAATGCGCGTCGTAGACGTGAGCGATCTGGAGCGCCCGATAGCGAGCGTACGCGGGCCGGGGTTGGGCGGGATGCCCGAGCTCCCGATGGAGCTCTCGCATCGCACCCAGCCAGCCGTCGTTGATGTTCGTGCCGGGCAGCAGCGGCTCCAGTGGCGAGTCTGAGCGGGCGCCTGCGTCATCGCCCTGCAGGAACGACCGCCCGGCTGCCTCTTTGTTGTTGTTGTAGAAGAAGCCGTAGGAGCGCGGGGAGACCCCGATCACGACCGTCGGGTGCGGGTCGACGATGATCGAGCGCGCGCGCAGGAACAGATGATTCATCGCGTAGTAGTCGGGGAACGGCGAGCGGAAGAATGGCCCGTTGCCGGACAGCTCGTCGATCAGACCGCGCTCGACGGTCACGAACTGCATGTTGAAGCCGTAGCGCAGACGGAACCCCATAGCCGCGTATACCATCGACGTGGCACGATCGTGCTCGAGCCGGAACGGCTGGCGCGCGTCGCGTAGGAAGTCCGCGTAGCCCTCCGAGCGCAGGAAGCCGCGAGGCTCCGCGGGCACAACCCCGGGATACGCGTAGACGAGGGCGTTGTGATAAACGACCTGCGGCCGATCGAACTCCGCGATCAGGCGTCTGGTCCTAGTGAAGTACGTACTCAGGAGGGCATCGTCGTCACCCAGCATGATCACGTAGTCGCCGCTGCTGTGCTCGAGCGCGTTGTTCCAGTTGTCGGTGACCGCCAGCAGGCGCGGTGTTCGGACATAGATCACGCGCGGGTCGCTCAGGCTCTCCACGTACTCGGCCACGTTTTCGGAGGAGACGTTGTCTGAGATCACCAGCTCGAAGTCCTCATCGTCGAGGCGCAGCACGCTGTCGACGGCGCTGCGCAGCAGCGCGAGCCGATCGCGAGTTGGGATCAGGACGGAGATCTTCATGGTGCGTCTGGCGCGCGCTCGCCGCGCGGGAGACGTGATGATGCCAGCTTGCAGTGAGCGGCCCCGGCGCCATCCGGGCGCCTGGCGAGCGAGCGTCGCCGGTCGCGGCGCGTGGCGACGGCCGCGCGCGGCTTGCGGTCGATGATCGCGCTCGTGTACCTGGTGTGGGGTCCGCTCGGGCCGGAGCCGCTGCGGACATTCCTGCGCTCCTACCGCGAGCGGCCCGCGGGCGCAGAGCACGAGTTGGTCGTGCTGATGAACGGCGTCAGCGACGCCCAACGCCCCCAGCTGCTGAGCGAGCTGGGGGGAGTGGAGCACCGCGTGCTGACACTGGAGGAGCCGATGCAGGACCTCGCGGCATATCTGCGGGCGGCGCAGCTGCTGGAGCACGAGCGGCTGTGCTTCCTGAACTCCTACAGCGAGATCCTCGTCCCCGACTGGCTCACAAAGCTGAACGAGGCACTCGATCAGCCCCGTGTCGGCCTTGTCGGTGCGACCGGTTCCTGGGCGAGCACGCGCTCGTGGGCGCTGCATGCCTATTTCCTGCCGACTGCCTACCGTGGTGTGATGCCCCCGCGGAGGGTGGCACGCGAGCAGTTTCTGGCCATCGAGCTGGAACGTGACGGAGGGTTCGCGGAACACGAGGATGATCGCCCCCCCAAGCCAGCGAGCGCAAGCGGGGTTCTTCGTGCGTCTCGCGTGGCGATCCGGGGGCTGTCAGAGCTCCCGCGGCAGATGCGGGACTTCGAACCCTTCCCCGCGCATCACCTGCGCACGAATGCCTTCATGATCGCCCACTCCACGCTCGCGAAGTTGCGTCTTCACCACGTGCGCGAGAAGGCGGATGCCTATGTGCTGGAGTCGGGTCGCAACAGCCTGACTCGCCAGGTTCAACGCATGGGTCTGCGCGCGGTCGTCGTCGACCGCGCGGGCGAGACCTATGACCAGGACCAATGGCATCGCAGCCGCACGTTCTGGCAGGGATCGCAGGAGGGGCTGCTCGTAGCGGACAACCAGACGCGCTCCTACGAGCGTGGAGGAGCTGACCGTAGGCGGTTGCTGTCGGCCCTGGCTTGGGGTCCCTGCGCCGACTCGCATCCAGGGTCTACAGGCTGACCCGGGCCTAGGCCGTCGGGCTCGTCGGGCACCACTCCGGGATAGGCGTAGACGAGAGCATTGTGATAAACGACCTCTGGTCGATCGAACTCCGCGATCAGTTTCCTGGTCCTGGAGAAATACGTACCGAGGAGGGCATCGTCGTCACCCAGCATGATCACGTAGTCGCCACTGCTGTGCTCGAGAGCGTTGTTCCAGTTGTCGGTGACCGCCAGCGGGCGGGGCGTGCGGGCGTAGACGACGCGCGGGTCGCTCAGCGACTCGACGTATTCAGCGATGTATTCGGAGGAGGCGTTGTCTGAGATCACCAGCTCGCAGTCCTCGTCGTCGAGGCGCAGGACGCTGTCCACCGCGCTGCGAAGCAGCGTCAGCCTGTCGCGAGTGGGGATGATGTCAGCTTGCCGCGAGCATCGACCGGGGCTCCTGGACGCATCGCGAGCCGCTGGCGCCGAGCCACGATTGTCGGCTTGGCCGTGAGTCGGGTTCTGGTCACCGGCGGAAGCGGTTTCATCGGACCGCCTCTCCTCGCTGAGCTCGTGCGGCGTGGCCAGGAAGTGCATGCGATCTCGACCCGTCCCGCGCCTGCAGAGGTCTCCAGCGTGCGCTGGCACCGCCTCGACCTGGCCGACGGTGCGGCGGTTGACGAGCTGGTGGCCGACATCTCCCCAGAGCACCTGTTGCACCTAGCTTGGTATGTCGAGCATGGTCGTTTCTGGACGGCGCCGGAGAACGTGCTCTGGGTGGAGCGCAGCCTGCATCTACTGCGAGCGTTCGTCCGCGCCGGCGGTCGACGCGCTGTCATGTTGGGCACCTGCGCCGAGTACGACTGGTCGGCCTCGAGTGAGCTTCTCGACGAGGTGACCTCTTCGGTGGCGCCCGCGACCCTCTACGGCGTGGCAAAGGATTCGCTGCACCGACTGGCAGGTGCTTACGCACGCGCCGAGAATGTGGAGCTGGCGTGGGCGCGGCTCTTCTTCATGTACGGCCCCCGTGAGCAATCGGGCCGCCTGGTGCCCTCGGTAATCCGTTCGCTTCTGCGTGGAGAGAGCGTTGCGACCACCAGTGGCGAGCAATTGCGCGACTTCATGCATGTGGATGATGTCGCTGGTGCGCTCGCGGCGCTGCTTGAAAGCTCGATTGTCGGACCGGTCGACATCGCTTCTGGTCACGGTACACGTGTGCGTGAGCTCGTCGCCGAGATCGCCGAGCGCATTGGCGCCCCTGAGTTGGTGCGTCGCGGCGAGTTGCCCGACCGCACGGACGAGCCTGCCGTGCTGGTGGGACGGGGGTCCCGTTTGCGCGACGAGGTGGGATATCGCATGCGAGTAGGACTCGCGGACGGCGTGGCTGACACGGTGCGTTGGTGGAGGGAACAAGGATGAGTTACGGCGAGCTCGGAGCGGGCGACGGTCAGTTGACGGTGGTCGTGCTCAACTACAACGGCCGTCCGTTGCTGCAAGTGATGCTCGCTTCGCTTGCGCTGCAGACGTTCGAGCGCTTCGCGGTCGTTGTCGTCGACAACGGCTCTAGCGACGATTCGCTCGACTATCTGGAGACCCACTGGCCAGCTGTGAAAGTGCTGGCGCTCGCGGAGAATGTGGGCGTGACGGCAGCCCTGAACGCGGCTCTGCGTGCTGCGGCAAGCGAGTATGTGGCGCTGTTCAACAACGACATGGAACTCGACCCCGACTGTCTGGGCGAGATGATGCGTGAGCTGCTGCGTCATCCAGAGGCCGGTTCGGCGACTCCCAAGATGCTCGATTTCACCGAGCGCGCTTTGCTAGACGGCGCCGGGGACGTGCTCAGTTGGCGCGGCGGCGGGCGGCGACGTGGGCACGAGGAGCGCGATGTGGGCCAGTACGATCGCGCGGAGGAGGTCTTTGGCCCGTGTGGTGGTGCTGCGCTGTATAGGCGTAGCGCTCTAGAAAAGGTGGGCGGGTTCGACGAGGCCTACTTCGCCTACTACGAGGACATAGACTGGGCCTTTCGGGCGCAGCTGCTCGGCTTTCGCTGCCGATATGTTCCCAGCGCGATCCTCTATCACCGCGGCAGCGCAACGCTCGGCCGCGGGATGAGCGAGTTCAACGGCTACCACCTCTGGCGCAACCCGATCTGGCTAATCGTCAAGTGTTACCCGGCGGTTGCACTGCTGCGCCACGCCCCGGCTTTGGTGCGCGGGCAGGCCGGCAATCTCTCGACGGCGGTGCGCGAGGGTAGGCTGCGGACATGGCTGCGCGCCATGCGTGACGCCTTGGCCGGGTTGCCGGCGGCGGTTCGCAAGCGCCGCGAGATACAGCGCACGCGAGTGATCTCGCCGGCCGAGCTGGAGGTGGCCGCCGAGATGGCGCGTAAGCGATGATCGGCGTGGCGCACCTCGTATGGGCGCCGCTCGGACCGGCGCCCCTACGGGAGTTCCTGCGTTCCTACCACGCTTATCCCGCCGGGGCCGAGCACGAGCTGGTGATCGTGCTCAACGGAGCCGGGCCCGAGGGACTGGCAGATGGCGCTTGCCGCGAGACCTTGCTGGCCGAGCTGGAGGGGACAGAGCACCGGCTGATCGAGCTGGAGCGACCAGTGCTCGATCTCGTTGCCTATGGGCTGGCAGCTCGGCGCCTGGAGCACGAGCGGCTGTGCTTCCTGAATTCCTACAGCGTCGTTCTCGCCGCCGATTGGCTGGGGCATCTGGCACGAGCGCTTGAGGACTCGACGGTGGGACTGGTGGGCGCGAGCGGCAGCTGGGAGAGCCAGGCTGAGTGGGTCAGGGGCAAGGTTCGCTATTGGCCCTACCAGCTGGCTGGCCTGCGTCAAACACGTCATGACTATCCACGCTTCCCAAATCCACACATTCGCACCACCGCCTTCATGCTCCAGCGCTCCCTGCTCCTCGAGATGGGACTCGAGCTGGCGCACGACAAGCACGCGACATACCTGCTGGAGAGCGGCCACCGGAGTATCACCGCACAGATTGCCGCGCTGGGCCTGCGATCGGTGGTCGTGGGGCGCGATGGCTGTGCTTACGATGTCGACGCCTGGCCTACCAGTCACACGTATCGCAGCGGAGGGCAGGACAACCTGCTCGTGGGCGACAGACGCACCGCCGACTGGCTACAGGCGCCGAACCGCCTGCGCAAACGTTTGTCGCGCGACGCTTGGGGGGCGTGTCCGCCTGGGTCGGCCGCCAGCGTCAAGAGTGGCACGAGCCTATCTGAGAAGATCAACCCTGTGAGCTTGTTGGAGCGGTGCCGCGAGCGCCTGGCCGGGCTTGTGGCCAGGGCTAGAACCGCGCCCGGGTTCATCCGGTTCGAGATTCGACGGCGGCGACTGGCCCGGAAGTACCTGCATGGCAGCGGCTTGGAGGTGGGCGCTCTACATAGCCCTCTGCGGGTTCCGTCAGGTGCGAGGGTGCGCTATGTCGACCGCATGGACCTCGACGGCCTACGCCGCCACTACCCAGAGCTGGCCGCCGAGCAGCTCGTCGAGGTCGACGTCATCGACGATGGCGAGAAGCTTGGCACTCAGCCTGACTCATCGGCGGACTTCATCATCGCCAATCACTTCATCGAGCACACCGAAGATCCACTTGGAACGCTCGCCAATCACTTGCGTGTGATTCGCCCCGGAGGAATCCTCTATCTGGCCGTTCCGAACCGTCATCGCACCTTCGACGCCGATCGCCCGCCCACCTCACTGGAGCATGTGATCGATGATCACCGGCAGGGACCGTCCTCCTCGAGGCCAGTGCATCAAGAGGAATGGGCTCGCCTGGTGGAGAAGGTGCCCGCCGAGGACGTGCCCAGACGGGCGCGCGAGCTCGATCAGAAGGACTACTCGATCCACTTCCACGTCTGGAACCCCCAAGAGTTCAGGGCTCTGCTCGGTCATGCCCGCGAGGATGAGGGCCTTCCATTCACGATCGAGACCCTTCAGTCCAACGAGCACGAGTTCATCGCGATCCTTCGCCGCACCTGAGTCGGCCAGCACGAACAGTGGCCCGTTTAGGAGCTGCGTACTCGCACAGCGCCGCGCCGCAGCGCCAGCGAGTCGCGCAGCGAGATCGACGCGTCGATCGCTTCGCTCGGCGGCCACTGACGACGCTCGCATCTCCTGGCCGCGCGCCAGCCCTCCACTCGTCCGCGTAGGGCCTGTAGGTCGTGGCAGAGGAGCATGTCTCCCCCGACGACGATCGTCTCGGTCACCAGGGCGCGCGCAGCCGCTCGGCTGCTCATGACGCCGTAGCGGCGCAGCAGATAGGCCCGGCTGAAGCCCGACAGGCGACGTTGCGTGGCCGATCGGCGGCCGTAGGTGCTCGAGCCCAGGTGGACTCCGACCGCGTCCGGAGCGCTCGCGGTCTTCCAGCCGGCGGTGTGCAGCCTCAGGGCCAGGTCGAGGATCTCCATGTAGGCGCGGATGCCCTCGTCGAGCCCGCCCGTCGCTTCCCAGGCGCTCCGGCGGTAGGCGCCGGCGGTACCCTCCGGACCGGTCAGCAGAGGCTCGGACCTCCGGGCATCGGCAACTGGGTGGCCCTGCAATCGAGCGAATCCGGCCAGAGTGGCATCGGCCGTGACTCCGACGCTGTCGATCGTCTCTTCTCCCGGGGCGAGCATCAGGGCCGCCACCGAGCCAATCTCCGCGTCCGCTTGCAAGGGGGCGACGAGCCGCTCCAGGCAGTCGGAGCGCAGCTCGACATCGTTGTTGAGCAAGACCACGTACTCCCCCTCCCCGGCGCTCACGCCGCGATTCACGGCTGCGGTGTATCCGTGGTTTGATCCGAGCTCGATCGTCGTCACTGCCGGCCAGTCTCGACCCAGCAGCGCCGCTGTGCCGTCGTTGGACCCGTCGTCGACCACGATCACCCGGTGGGGCGCCGTCTGGCGCGCCAGGTGCTCTAGGCAGGCAGACGTGAGCGCGTAGTGATCGTGGACGGGGACAACGACGTCGATTGAGGCGGCCACGGCCGGCATGCTAGGGCAGGCATGGCGGTGGCATTAGCCTTCACGGCCTTGAGCGCACGACAACCCCACATCGGCCTGAACCTGATCTTCCTCGTTCCCGATGAGACCGGCGGCATGGAGGTCGCCGCGCGGGAGTTGATCCCGGCGCTGCTGGCCGAGGCGCCGCCGGGGATGCGCTTCACCG
>CABEDD010000211.1_pt1 | contig 12752 bp, 9 predicted proteins | sample 3132901 | NCBI WGS metagenome assembly CABEDD01 (sample SAMEA5534329, study PRJEB31848) | metagenome | biome: tundra; feature: field; material: soil | place: USA | collected 2013-05 | depth 0.15 m
GATCCACCGGCGGAGGACCCGCCGGCGCCCGGCGTCGTGGGCGCGGCGCTCCCGCTCGCTTCCCCGCTCGCCGGCGGCGAGGCGCCGGGCCCGTCGGGGATCGCCGCGCTCGAGGGTCCGCTGGAAACGGTCGGATCGGGGATCTCGCCCAGCCGCGCGATCAGCTTGATCCACTCCTCGGGTGTCAGCGCCGAGCCGAACACGCTCGCGGCGTGCGCGCCGGCGCCGGCGCCACTGCCGGCGCTGAGCGGACCGTAGGTGAGGTAGATCCAGTCTCGCGCGCTCGGCCTGACGAGCGTGTTCGTCGTGCCGGGGATGCTCGTCAGGCTGACGATCCGCCGCGGCCTGTTCAGGCCCTCCAGCATCAACAGCTTGCGAATCGTCGTGTCCGCGATCGAGCCCGGCCCCTGGTGGCCGGCGATCGGGATGCCGTTGACGGCGGTGATCTTGACCGTATCGCCGGAGCTCGCGGAGGCGTTGCCTTCACGCGCCGGCGCCGCGCCGGCGCACGCGATCCCCGCCACTGTCGGCTTCAGTCCCGACACGGACAGGAACTCGAGCGCCGCCAGCACCCGCCTGTCGACCCGGCCTGTCTGAATCTTCTGGCGCTCGCAGGCGCGCATGTGGACGCTCTCATCGCGCGCCAGGAGCTGCTCGAGCTGCCCCTTGGACTCCAGCAGCACCTGACCGACCGCCGGCGAGGTCGCAAGGAACGGGTTCTCGCCCTTGGCCCTGAAGATCGAGGTGTTCTCCAGCGCCACCCACCCGTCGAGGATCGGCTTGGGATCGATCAGCGGCGCCTGCACACCGGCCGGTTTGATCTGGAAGAACATGTGCGGTTCGCCGCTCGGCGCGCCGGTCGCCGGGCTCGTGCCCTGCGCGGCGCCGGGCGCGGGCACCCCCGCGCCGGCGGCTTGCGCGCCGACGTGGCCCAGCACGGTGCCGGCGATCACCTGCACGCCGGCGCGCAGCGTGTGCAGATAGACGTCGTCCGGTCCGGAGGAGAACACCCGCGCCGTCGCGTTCGCGGTCGGCCGCGGCGGCGCCGGCCGAGTGGGGACAGGCGCCGCCGGCGCGGGCGCGGGGGTGCTCGGAGCCGGTTCCAGCCCAGCCGCCGCCCCCAGCGCAAGTCCCGATACGGCCGCTGCTTCGGACACGGGCGAGCGCGGCTGCGCGCCGGCCGTCGCGGGACCGCTGGGCGCCGGTTCGCCGCCGGGCTGGTGGATCCGTGCGCTGACGGCGGTGTGCTCGCGCGGCTGCAACACCGGATACAGCGAGGCGACGCTGCCCAGCTGGGCATACACGTATGTGTTGCCGTAGGCGTCGCGCAGCGCCACGAACCGCCCGAGTGAGGGCGAATCGCCGATCTGCGTGACTTCGCCGTCCTGCGTGGCGATCACCGGCGCTCCCGCCTGCGAGTAGATGGTCGCTCCGGCGAGCGTCTTCGCGGGACTGGACCCCTGCGCGGGGATGCTCTGGAAGCCGTCGCTGTAGTGCGAGGGCGCGTGCACGGGAAACCGCGCCTGGGTCAGGCCGGTGATCGCCCCCAGCAGTTCCGGCGGGGTGCCCCCGAGCAGCTGCGCGCGCAGCATCACGGTGTCCACGTAGGACTGCAAGTGGTTATAGGAGTACACCGCCGCCCTGATGTTCGTGTCTGCACCGGCCGCGCGCAGGTAGCGGGCGGCGGCGAAGATCGCGTCGGCCGGGTTGTACGGGTCCTTGAACCCGTCGCCGTTGGCGTCCACGCCGTACTGGGCCCACGTCGAGGGCAGGAACTGCATCCACCCCTGCGCGCCGGCGCTGGACACGCTGAGGTCGCGCCCGTAGTCGGTCTCGACCTCGTTGATCGCCGCGAGCACCTGCCAGGGGATCCCGTACGCGGTGCCCGCCGCCTCATAGACCGGCAGCAGGAACGGTGGGATCTGGAAGCTTTCGACGAAGAAGCCGGATGCGCCCGCGAGCGACCCTCCGAGCGAGAGCGGCAGGGCCGGGGTCAGGGACGAGGGGGCCGGCGCGCTGTGGCTCGCGCGCACTTCCGATCCGGACGCGCCCGCGGTCGTCTGCGGCTGCACGCCCGCGCCCGGAGTGCCTGCGCCTTCGCCCTGCGTCTTGGCGTGCGCGCCATTCCCGCCGCCGGATGACTTCCGAGCGCCGGGAGTCGTGCTCTGCACGTGCTGGGCCTGCACCTGCGGTCCGCCGGCTTCGGGGCCGGCTTCGGCGCCCGCTTCGCTCGGTCCCGGCGTGGCCGGGGTGGGCGCCGGAGTCGTGGTCGTGGACGTTTCCGGCTGGGTGGCCGTTTCGGCGAGCGCCATCGCCGGCAGGAGCAGCGCCGCTGAGAGGAGCGCAACCGCGGCTATGTGTGTCAGCGCTTTCACGGGGTCAGTTGCCGAGCAGGTAGTTGAGCAGCATCCCACTCGTCCCAGAGGTTTCGGGCGAGGGCGTGTAGAACGTCGTGGCGGAGGTCGAGCCGCCGACCGGCTGGGCGCTCGCGGCGCCTTCGCCCGCAGCGCCGGCGCCGGCGCCGGCGAGCGCTTCGGCGGCCGAGACCGAGCCCGGGTATTTCGCGATCGCCTGGGCCGGCGTCGCGCCCTTGAGCACAGCCAGCGTGCGCTGCATCACCAAGCCCGTCGTGCCGACCTTGCTCGCGCTCCCGGCGCCTTCCGTCGAGGACGAGCCCGACGTGCTGAACAGCTTGGCGCTGCACCCCGACGTGGAAGTGACATCGTATTTCAGACAGAGGTTGGCGACCAGTTCGGCGCGCAGGAAGTGCCCGAGCGCGTCGTAGCCGTTCGTCGAGCCCGCGCCGAGGAAGATGAAATCGAGGATCCGCTCCAGCCCGCCGGTGTCGCGCAGGCTCGTGAACAGTTCCGAGAGGCTCGAGCTGAACGGCTTGGCGGCGCTCCCCAGGCTTTTCAAGCGCGCCAGCAGAGGCTGCAGGGCCACGAGCGCCGGACCCGAGAGCTTCGAGGTCTTGCCCAGGCTCTGGAAGAACGTGGTCGAGCTGTTAGCGAACGCCGGGAGATGCGTGAACATCTCATCGATCCCCGGCGCCGCGGCTTTGAGGTCGGTGAACGTCGGCGTGGTCTGTTCGGCCAGGCGCCCGTAGCGTTCCATCGCCGGGCCCAGCTGCCGTAGGAACGGCGGGAAGCCCGCAAGGTTGTGCGCCAGCGCGCCGCGCTGATTGGCCGTCGCCCGCGCGACCGTGTCCTGCCCGACGATGAAGTTCGAGATCTTTTCTTTGACCGCGGGGATCGGCGCCAGCGCCTGGTTGGAGTCCACGGCCAGTTTCGCGAGCAGCTTGTTCTGGCTGGCGAGGATGCCAACGACCTTGTCGAGTTCGCGCAGCGCCGGATCGGCGCGCCGGATGACCGCGTTCAGGTCGCTCCCGCGCCCGGCCAGGCCGGCGCCGAGTTCGTTGAGGATGATCGTGAACCGCTCGCGCACGGGCAGCCTGTTGATGTCGCCCAGCAGATCGACGTCGACCGGGCTCGAGTTGTTCTGCACTCCCAGCAGGTACTGGCCTTCGCCTTCCTGACCACTGGGGATCTTGTGCAGTTCCCGCGGCAACCGCGTGCCTTCGGCGCGGGGCTGGGTCGGGAGGCAGTTGACGAACTTCTCGCCGATCAGCGCCTCCGGTTCGATCGTGCAGCTGGCGTCGGCGCGGAAGTCCTGGAAGCCCGGGTTTTCGATGTTCAGCACGACCGCCGCCTTCTGCTGCGGAGTGGCCGTGACCGGCCCGACCGTCCCGACCTTGACGCCCTCGATCTTCACGTCCTCGCCGGGGATGATGTTGGCGGCGTCGTCGAAGATCGCGCGCACGGTATACCCCCCCGAGCCCCCGGTGACGGTGGAGACTCCACAGCCGCCGGCCAGCAGCGCGACCGCGACCAGCGCGGCCATGCACAGCGCACCGGCGATCGTGACCTTCCCTGTCCTGCGCCCGCTGGTCTGGCTCAACCCGATGATCCTTCCTGCCGTTCATTCTCAACAGCGCGGCGGGCGACCCCCATCCGCCGGAATCGCCCGCCTCGCCTTTGCTCCGGCTGGACTCACGCGCCCTCAGAGCGCATGAGCCCGGCCGCTGTCGTCTGCGGTTACCTCTTGGGGCACGGCGCTTTGTAGAAGGCTTCCGCTTTTTCGCCCGGTTCTTTGGGATTGTTGATGTTTCCGAATTCCATCACGGCCTTCAACGGGAAGCCGCCCTTCGGGCACTTCTTCGGAACCGTGATGTAGTAGACCGTCTTCTTGCCCTGCTTGTACGCGGCGCCGACCACGACGTTGATTTCATGCACCGACGCGTCGAGCGCTCCGGGCACCGATTCGACCAGCGGCACTTCGGCGAGGACCGTCGGACCGAACGGCGGGGAGGCGCTGACGACTTTGCCCTTCGACAGGATTTCGATCGACACTGGCGAGGTGCCGTCGACGAAGAACTCCAGGTTTCCGCCGGGAGCGAAGAACGGCTGCACGGACACCGTCTCCTGCACGCGTTCGGTGCCGAAGCTCACGACGCCGCTTGCGCTGCCCTTCGGGCCGGCCTGAGACTTCTTCGGGCACGGCGATGGCCCACGCTGTTCGATCACTTCCGGCGCGCACGTGGCGAACCCCTGCGGGTGCAGTTTTGCGCTCGCCGGGCCGTAGAATTTGACCCCGACGAGCGGCGCCGCAAAGCCGCCGTATTCGGTGCCCGAGATCGTGAATTTGGTCTGCAGCGCCGCGCCGGCGCCGAGTTTGTTGCCCGTGCCCGGGAAGCCCGAGATCGGTACGGCCTTCGCTTCCAGCGTGATCGTCGGCGCCGCCGACGCCGTGGCCGACAGGCCCAGGACGGCAAGGCCGAGCAAGGCCAGACAGGTGGATGCTCTGCGCATCAGTTTTCTCTCCTCTGTTTGATGGACAGCTCCGCCTCGATCCGGGTAGCTCCGGAGCCATGCCGGTCCGGCGATATCGAGATCTCCGACGACCCGCGCCGGAGAACAATGGCGACTGCACCCAGAACATTAGCCGTCGCGCGCGACGGCTGCAAGCCGGAAGGCCGCGTGGACGCCGGTGAACGCCACGTGGGCGCCGGCTTGCGACGCCAAATGGCCCTCTTTTTCGAGATCCTAACCCTCGGCCTGAAGCTGAGGGTTGAGGTGCGAAGCAGCACCACGGAAGCTCATGCTGAGAGCTCCAGCTCCTCGCCGTGCAAGCGCACGCCGATCGGCTCCAGCACCACTTCCCTGGGCCCCTCCTCCACGACGCCCGCGACGCACGCCTGAAGACCCAGGCCGGCGGTCAGCTCGACGATCTGAGCGCCCACGCCGGCCGCACAGTACAGGGCATAGCCCGAGCCCATGTTGAACGTCGAGTAGGCCGCCTTCGCCTCCAGCCCCGCCGCCGCCACGAGAAAGTCCAGCACCTCGGGCACATCCGGCAGCGTATGGATGCGATATCGCAGCGCGGCCGGCCGGCGCATCAGCTTGAGCAGGCCGTGACCCGTGATGTGGCTGATGTACGTCAACGGCAGCTCACGTTCGAGCAGCGCCGCCACCAGGCCCACATACATCACGGAGGGATCGAGCAGCGCCTCGCCCAGCGTGCGCCCGCTTGGAAGCGCGGTCGCATACCCGTCGCTCAGCCTGTCCGCCACGAGGCGCGCCAGCGACGCGCCGTTGGCGTGCAGCCCGCTGGAGGCCACCAGCACGATCTCGTCGTCGGGCCCCAGATCCTCGCCGAGGATCGCCGAGCGGCCCTCGGGCACGGCGCCCACCGCGGCGCCCGCCAGCTCGATCTCGTGCTCGTCCAGGAGCCCCGGCAGCGAGGGCGACTCCCCGCCCCCCCACGCGCAGCCCGCATCCGCGCACGCCCGGCGCCAGCCCTCCAGCAGCGAGGCCGCGCGCGCGCCCTCGCGGTACCACCGCGAGGAGCCGGTGGCGAAATACGCGTTGACGACGAGCGGCAGCGCGCCCACGCAGCACAGGTCGTTGACGATCGCCGCGACCGTGTCGTAGGCCACGTCGGCGAAACGGTCGATCCCCTGCTGCTCGAGCACCTGGCGCGCGACTATCGACTTCGTCCCCAGGCCCTCAACCACGAACGCCAGCGTCTGCCCGCCGAGCTCGAACGCGAACGCCGGCTCGCCGCGGGAGGCATCGATCGCGCGCGCGCCGTGCGCGCTCAACAGCGGGGAGGTGGACAGCGCATTGGCCATCGCCAGGCGCTTCGCTGCGTCGAGCGCCTCGTAATCCACGCCCGCGTCGCTGTAGCTGACTCCTTCGCGCGTCATCGGCGATGATCCTATGACCATCGCCATCTGGGAGGAGACTTCAGCATGGATTTCGAGCCGAGTGAGCGTTGCACCGAGTTCAAAGAGCGCCTGAGCGCGTTCATGGACGAACACGTCCACCCCGCCGAGGAGGTGTACGAGCGCCAGCTGCGCGAGTCCGGCGATCCGCACAGCCAGCCTCAGATCATGGAGGAGCTCAAGACGCGCGCGCGCGAGGCCGGCCTGTGGAACATGTTCCTACCGGACGCCGAGCACGGGGCGGGGCTCTCCAACAGCGACTACGCGCCGCTGGCGGAGATCCTCGGACGCTCGTACATCGCCTCGGAGGCGTGCAACTGCTCGGCGCCGGACACCGGCAACATGGAGGTGCTGCATCAGTTCGCCACGCCCGAGCAGCGGGAGCGGTGGCTGACGCCCCTGCTCGACGGTGAGATCCGCTCCTCCTTCGCCATGACCGAGCCCGAGGTGGCCTCCTCGGACGCCACTAACATCGCCCTGCGCATCGAGCGCGACGGCGAGGACTACGTGCTGAACGGGCGCAAGTGGTGGATCTCAGGGGCCTACCACCCCAACTGCCGGATCATGATCGTGATGGGCAAGACGGGCGGATGGGGACCCCACCCACCCCCGCGGCACAAGCAGCAGAGCATGATCCTTGTTCCGATCGACACGCCCGGCGTGACCGTCGTCCGCGACCTGTCCGTGTTCGGCTACCACGACCACGAGGGCCACGCGGAAATCACCTTCGAGGACGTGCGCGTCCCCGCGTCCAACCTAATCGCGGGCGAGGGCGACGGCTTCATGATCGCCCAGGCCCGCCTCGGCCCGGGACGCATCCACCACTGCATGCGCGCGATCGGCGTCGCCGAGCGGGCGCTGGAGGCGATGTGCGCGCGGGCGGTCTCCCGCGTGACCTTCGGCCAGCCGCTGGCGATGCGCGGCAACGTGCAGGACTGGATCGCGGATTCGCGGGTGGAAATCGAGATGGCCCGCCTGCTCACGCTGAAGGCGGCCTGGATGATGGACACGGTCGGCAACCGCCACGCCCGCACGGAGATCTCGGCGATCAAGATCGCCGCGCCGAACGTCGCGCTGAGGGTGATCGACCGCGCCATCCAGGTGCACGGCGGTGGGGGCGTATCGGAGGACTTCTCGCTCGCCGCCGCCTACGCCCACCTGCGCACGCTGCGCCTGGCGGACGGTCCCGACGAGGTGCACAAGCTCTCGATCGCCAGGCGCGAGCTCGCGCCATACCTCCCGCGCGAGGAGTCCTGAGCCGGCCTTCACGATCGTCGCTGAGCCGGCCACCACGGTCCATCGATTTTATGTAGGCTTTACGTCAGCCGGAGAGAAGGAGAGAAGGAGAGACCGACCAAGGGTGAGCGAATCGACGTGAGCCTGCTCGTGAAGAAGCTGTTTGGGGTCACCGCGGCGGTGGTCGTGGTAGGGATCCTGATCGGCTTGTACGTGGGCAGCTGGGCGACCAGCTTTCCGCCGACGGTCACGGCGGCTCCGACCCGCCAGATCGCAGGCACCGGTGGCAGCCGGCTGACGCTCGAGACGGTCGGCGCGATCGGCCCGCACTACAGCCCCGCGCACCCCGACTGGGTCTCCTACCTGATCCACTCGGGCGGGCAGTGGGTGCACAGCACGGTCTATCAGGTGCCCGCGTACTCGATCGTGCACGTGACGATCTACCAGTACGACTCGCCCACGGGGCTGCGCAACCCGTTCCTGTCGCAGGTCCAGGGCACGATCGGCGGGACCATGACCGTCGACGGCAAGACCGTCAATTCGATCCCGCCCGAAGAAGCCTCGCACACGTTCGCGGTGCCCGAACTGGGTGTGTTCGTGCCGCTGCCGGGCATCTCCGAAGAAGCCAAGAACGCGTGCGAATTCGCGCCGTGCGAAACGTCGAGCAGTGCCCACCGCACGATCGAATTCAGCTTCCGCACGGGCAAGCCCGGGCGCTATCGCTGGCAGTGCTTCGTGCCGTGCGCGGCCGGGTTCCTCAACGGCAACGGCGGGGCGATGCAGACGCTCGGTTATATGGACGGGTTCATCGATGTCGCCTGAGCCCAACCACGCCTGGAGGTTCGGCGCGATCTGGGCGATCGCCTCGCTGATCGCCACGCCCCTGGTGGTCGTGCTGCTCGGCCCGATCCTGCCGCCCGGCAACGGCTCCGAACAGGCCTCCGGCCAGGTGACCGACAACACCGTGCTGCTGGCGATGGCCACGCCCGTGCTGCTGCTGGTCCTGATCTATCTGATCTACGCGATCGTCTGCTTCCGCCAGCCGCCCGGGGCAGCCCTGGAAGGACCCGCGGTGCGCGGGAACTCGCGCGTGCAGACGAGCTGGATCGTGATCACCTCCGCGCTCGTGCTGGCGCTGGCGGCATACGGGACCGTGCGCCTGGAGTCCGGCTACGGAGCCGGCTCGGGCAGCGGGCCGGCTCCCCTGACGGTCCCGTCCGGGCCGAAGCTGCCGGTGCAGGTGATTGCCCAGCAGTGGGCGTTCACCTACCGCTACCCGACCTACGGCGGCGTGGAGACCCCGCATCTCGTGCTGCCGGTCAACCAGATGATCGAACTGCACGTGACCTCGCTGGACGTGATCCACTCCTTCTGGGCCTATCAGCTGGGCGTCAAGGCCGACGCCAACCCCCACGTGGACAACGTCGTGTTCGTCAAGCCGGCCAGGCTGGAGACGTTCGAAGTGCGCTGCGCCGAGCTGTGCGGCATCTGGCACGGGGCCATGTTCGACCACGGCCACGTGGTCAGCGCAGCGAGGTTCCAGACCTGGATCCGCCAGCAGCAGCAGACGTTCGCGGCAGCGACGAAGGTGCTGGCGCCCTACAGCAGGACCTACCTCCCCGAACCGACCAGGCGCGGCGAATGACGACTGCACCCACTACCCTCGCCATCCCCGCGGGGCCACCGCGCACCCCCGGGCGGCAGCCGAACCCGGAGGAGGAGGCGCAATGAGCACGATTGCCGAACCGGCGCCGACCCCCCCGCCCGTCCGCCGTCCGCTGTGGCGGCGCCTGCTCGGCTTCAACCTCCTGACCGCGGTGCTGCTGGGCGTGGGCGGCTACTACCTTGGCTGGTTCGTCGGCCATCAGATCGGCAGCCCGAGCTTCAGCTACGAGGCCAAAACGGACGAGAACGACGTGGCGCTGCTGCTCGCCTACACGGGCGGCGTGGTCGGCTTCCTGATCGGGTTGGGGTTCGCCAACTACCCGTTCTCGCGCCTGCTCGGCCGACCGGCGTCGCTGCGCGAGAAGGAGCACGAGGGGATGGGGCGCTACTTCGGGCTGTGCACCGACCACAAGGTCGTCGGGATCCAGTATCTCGTGGGGATCGGGGTGTTCTTCTTCGTCGGGGGGTTGAACGCAATGCTGATCCGCACCGAGCTCCTGCACCCCACGCCGACCGTCGTCGGGCCCAACCAGTACCTGTCATTGGTGGGCATGCACGGGACGATGATGATGGGGATGATGACCTCGGGCGTGCTCGGCCCGTTCGCCAACTACTTCGTCCCGATCATGATCGGCGCCCGGCGGATGGCGTTCCCGCGGATCGAGGCGCTCACGTTCTGGCTGCTGATGGCCGCCGGCTTCATCCTCACCTCGACGATCTTCTTCGGCGGCTTCCCGACGGGCTGGACGGGGTATCAGCCGCTCAACGACCAGGCGGTGATGGGGATGGACTCCTACATCATCTTCTTCGCCCTGGTCGGGATCTCGATGTGCCTGCTGGGGCTGAACATGATGGCCACGATCATCACGATGCGCGCGCCGGGGCTGAGCTGGGGACGGCTGTCTATCTTCGTATGGTCGGTGTTCGCCACCGCGATCCTGATGGTGCTGGCGGCGCCGATGCTGATCGCGACGCTGCTGATGGCGGCGCTGGACCGCACGATCGACACCTCGTTCTTCGTCGCCGGCGGCGGGGGAAGCTCCTACCTGTTCCAGAACCTGTTCTGGTTCTTCGGCCACCCCGAGGTCTACATCCTGGCGCTGCCCGGGTTCGGGATCGTGCTCGAGCTGCTGCCCGTGTTCACGCGCAAGCCGCTGTGGGGCTACAAGCTCGCCGTCGCGGGCATGCTCGGGGTGAGCCTGCTGAGCTTCTTCGTGTGGCAGCACCACCTGTTCGTGAGCGGCATCAACGCCGATCTGCGCCCGTTCTACATGCTCTCGACGGAGATCATCTCGATCCCGACGGGGTTCATCTTCCTGTGCTTCATGGGGACGATGTGGAAGGCGCGGGCGACGTTCACCGTGCCGATGCTGTTCTGCATGGGGTGGGCGTTCAACTTCCTGCTCGGAGGCCTGTCCGGCGTGTTCCTGTCGGATGCTCCGAGCGACACCACGACGCATGGCAGCTTCTTCGTGATGGCCCATTTTCACTACACGATCATGGGCGGGCTGATATTCACGTTCTTCGCCGGGATCTACTACTGGGTGCCGAAGATGACGGGCCTGCGCTTCAACGAGCGGCTGGCGAAATGGCACTTCTGGCTGATGTTCATCTTCTTCAACTCGACGTTTCTGCCGCTGTTCGTACTCGGCATGAAGGGCATGCCCAGGCGCGTGAGCTCCTACGCGCCGAGCCTGCAGGGGCTGAACACATGGGTGTCGATCTCCGCGTTCGTGCTCGGGTTCTCGATGCTGATATTCCTGTTCAACACCGTCTACTCGCTGATCTTCGTGCGCCGGCCGGCCGAGTCCAACCCGTGGCGGTCGAGGTCGATCGAGTGGCAGATTCCCACGCCCGTGCCGGTCAACAACTTCGAGCGGATCCCGACCTTCGACGCCGATCCATACGACTACGGCACGGCGCCGCCCGGCATCGGCGGCGCGGAGCCGGCGCCAGCGGGGGCCTGAACGACGATGTCCGCCCACGAAGCCGCCCCCCACGAGGAGAAGCCGCTGGGCCGGATGGTCCCGCCCGTCCCCCACGGGGTGGAGATCCCGCCCGAGTCCCCGGACGTCGGCGGGCGCGCGCTGTATGTGGCCAGCCGCCTGCTGGCGGGAGCAACGACGTTTTTCTTCCTGGCGTTCCTGTTCGCCTACTTCTACCTGCGCTCGATCAACCAGGACCACATGTGGCGCCCTGCCCACGTCAACCCCGATCACGGCCTGGGCGCGGCGATCGTGGCGTGCGTGCTGCTCAGCGCGGCGCTCGCGATCCTCGCCGGACGACACATGAAGCGGGACTTCAGCGGCTGGCTGGCGCCCGCCATCCTCGCGCTCGGGCTCGGGCTGGCGGCCGTGGGGCTGCAGTGCGTCGAGTACACCGTCCAGCGCTTCGGCCCCACCAACGGCGCCTACGCGAGCGTGTTCTGCGCGTGGACGGGGTTCTACGCGATCGCGGTGCTCGGCACGATGTACTGGTTACAGACCCAGATCGCGACCGAGCTTCGCGCGCGCCGGGCGCCCGCCGAGCACGGCGACATCCACGACCCCGACCGGCTGATCGCGCCCGGGCTGGACGCGTGCGTGTTCTTCTGGGCCTACCTGGCCGCGATCGGCGCGATCACGTACGTGACGCTGTATCTCCTGTGATGTCGGCCCGGGCGCAGCACCCCGGCGAAGCGCCTCCCGGCGAAGCAAGGCCCCGCGAAGCGAGGCCCGGCGAAGCGAGACCCGCCCCCGGGAGGGCGGTCCGGTGACGCCGGCCACGGCGAGCGCGACGGTCGGCTTCTGGGACTGGTCGCTGGACCCGCCGCTGGTCCTGAGCATCGACCTGGCGATCCTGTACTGGATCGGCGCGCGGCGCACGGTCACGCCCGCGCGCAAGCGCACGGCGCAGCGCTGGCGTGACGCGAGCTTCTACTCGGGACTGGCGGTGCTCGCGATCGCGCTGGCCTCGCCGATCGAGCCCCTGAGCGAGCGGCTGTTCTGGGTGCACATGATCCAGCACACGCTGCTGATCGTGGTGGCGGCGCCACTGATCGTGCTCGCGCGCCCGTGGATCAGGCTGTGGCGCTGCCTGCCGCTCCACGCGCGTCGCCGGCTCGCCCGAGGTTTCAGCCATGGAGCGCGGGCGGCCCCGCTGCGCGCGCTCAGCCGGTTCCTCGGCAGCCCCGTGCCCAGCTTCGTGGCGTTCTCGGTGGTGCTGCTGGCCTGGCACGTGCCGGCGCTGTTCGAGGCGACGCTGCAATCGAGCGCCCTGCACGCGCTCGAGCACACCCTGTTCTTCGCGACCGCGATCATGTTCTGGAAGCAGGCGATCCCCTCGCCGCCGCTGCACACGAGCCTGGTGGCCGCCCAGCGCGTGGTGTATGTGATCGGAGGGATGATCGTCAGCTGGGTCCTGGCGGTAGTGCTCGCCCTGGCGCCGCATCCGCTGTACGCGTCCTACGCGCACCTGGCGAGCCGCCCCGGCGGCATCTCGGCGCTGGCCGACCAGCAGCTCGCAGCGGGCGTCATGTGGGTGCCGGGGTCGGTCACTTTCCTGATTGTTGTCCTGGTATATGTCAACC
>CABEDD010000214.1_pt1 | contig 12682 bp, 13 predicted proteins | sample 3132901 | NCBI WGS metagenome assembly CABEDD01 (sample SAMEA5534329, study PRJEB31848) | metagenome | biome: tundra; feature: field; material: soil | place: USA | collected 2013-05 | depth 0.15 m
AGACGACGAGCGAGAAATACATCAGGATGATCACGATCAGCCCGATCGCGACAGCGAACAGGGCCGATGGCGGATAGGAGATGCCGACGTCGTGCGAGAGCGAGGTGAGCAGCCCCTTCCACACGGCCAGCACGAACAGGGTGCCCGCCGCGAGCAGCCACAGGAGCGAGTAGCGCTCGGAGAGATGCTTGCGCCGCACCAGCTCGAACACGAACAGAAGCAGGCCGAGCGCGGCCGCGATGACCAATCCCCGTTGCAGCGTCAGATGGCTCACGCGCTGGCCTCGTTCCCGATCGGTGACGGCCGCAGATCTTCTTCCGACGGGCGGCGCCGGAACAGGCCCACGAACACGGCCAGCAGCACCTTCACCATGTAGTAGACCGACTGGGTCGAGGAGATAGCGGACTCGCCTGTCAGCCGCGGGCGCATCCGCACCGGTATCTCGCAGCTGCGCAGCCGGTGGGCGTGCATCAACAGGATCGCCTCGACCTCGGGATAGTCGTGGGGATAATCGCGCGCGAACAGCTCGATCCCACGCCGGTTGGTCATGCGAAAGCCCGAGGTCGGGTCGGTGACGCGCTGGCCAGTGATCAGCGAGACTACCATGGAGAAGACGCGAATCCCGATGCGCCGAATGGCCGAGGAACGGTGGCCCTCGACGTCTGGATCGAGAAAGCGCGATCCCGTGACCATGTTCAGCTTGGGATCGCTGTGCAGCCGGTCGAGCAGGTCGTGGATGTGGCGCGGGTCGTGCTGTCCATCGCCATCGACCTGCACGGCCACCTCGTAGCCCTGTTCCAGCGCGTAGATGTAGCCGCTCTGCATCGCGCCGCCGATGCCCAGATTGAAGGGCATCCGCAGCACCGCCGCTCCCGACGCCGATGCTCGCTCGGCGGTGGCGTCGCTCGAGCCGTCGTCGACGACCAGCACATCGAAATTGGGCGCCGCCTGGCGGATCGCCGCGACGGTTGGGGCAATCGCCTCGACCTCGTTGAAGGCTGGAACGATGGCGAGATTGCGTCTCATGACAGCTCGACGTGCATGGCGGGTGGTCTTGTTAGCAACGCGCCCGCTGCGGGTGAGTTGCGCACCCACCGCCTCATGACTGCGAATAAGTGTAGGCGCAACCCCCGTCGTTCTGTCGAAGTCTCCCTGCGACCGGTGGTCATCAGGCGGCCGCAGGCGGTGGCTCGGAGGCCGTCCCTATGTGGCCGACGAGGCGGGCAGGGACGCCCGCTGCGATCGCGCCCGCAGGCACGTCGACACTGACGACGGCGCCTGCCGCGACGACCGCGTCGGCGCCGATCCGGCAGGGCCCGAGCACGATTGCCCGCGAGGCGATCCACGCGCCCGCCTCGATGACGATGTCGCGTCCCTCGCTCGGCACTGCGTGCTGGCGCTCGAGCCCTGTAAAGCGTATGTCGTGCGTGCCGGTGAGCAGCGCGACGCCATGGCCGAAGAACGCGTACTCCTCGACGGTGATGCTCCCCGAGACCGTGTTGAGCAGCGCGTCGTTGAGTATGGCCGTCGACGCTACATGCAGCCGCTCGCCCGGACCCCAAAGTCGCGGTGTGGTGAGCTCGGCCTCGCGCTCGGCTGCGAGCTCGCGACGGATGCGTTCGCTTGCGATGGCATCGACGCATGTGTACAGCCAATGCCCGATGCGGTTGCGCACAGGGCGTGGTCGTCGTGAGCAGCTTGGATCCGGCGTCATCGTGGAGCTTGCGAGGTTAACCAAAGGGTGGCCGGGAGGCCACTGGGTGACGAAGGCCAGCACGCCGTCAACTCTCAGCCAGCCAGCTCAGCGCCCAGTGATGGACCGCGTAGGCGTCGGGGAACGTCTCGTGACGGCGCTCGAGCTCGTCCCACAGGTAGGGGTAGAACAGGCGCGCCGCGAAGATGGCGATGTTCGGCTCCTGCTCGACGATCAGGCTGAGGAAGTGCGGTCCGTTCGCGTCGGGAGAGTTAGCACCGGTTCCGACGGTATGCCGCGCCAGTCTGGCCGCGCGCGCGAATACGGGGTGGCCGGCGACCGAGCCGAGGATGGCGTTCCCGATGCCTTTGTGGTCCTCCAGCGCGGCGAATGCGTCGATCCCGCGCAGCAGGGGGGTCAGGGGCCGCAGGCACTCGACGTCGGTATCGACGTACACGCCCCCGTGGCGGTGCAGCACCTCATAGCGCACGAGGTTCGACAGCTCCGAGTGCGTGCGCGATCGCTTGCGTTCTGTCGCGCCGATGTCGAGCCCCGGCAGGTCGGCATCGGTCCACAGCCGCATCTCCCAGTCCGGGTGGTGCTGGGCGAAGGTCCTGCCGAAGCACTCATGCTCCTCCGGTATCGGGCTCCCGCCGAGCCACACCCGGTGGATCGTGCGCGGGATGCGCACTGTCCGCCAGCGCCTGAGGCGGGGAGGTGCGGTCTCGCGCAGCCGCGCTCCGTTCGCAGGCAGCCCCCGCGGGTGCTCCACGCGAGCGGTGACGCGACAGGCGCAGTCGAACCAGCGCACGTCCTCGTGGACGACGTCAACCTCCAGCAGGTAGTCGCCGATGGCCTCCGGAGCGTCGACGTGCAGGGGAGCGAGGATGCACTCGCCGGGAGCGACCACTCGGGGAAAGGCCGAGCGCGGCCCCTCTGGCGTGTGGATGCTCCCGTCGGGGTTTAGCCAGCGATAGGACAGCCGGATCTGCGGGCTCTCATCCAGGCTTGCGGGCCAGCGCTCGCTGCCTTCGTTGCGTACCCGGAAGAACACATGCCGTCGCTCGGAGGGCGCCAGCGACAGAGCCGACTCGCGTGGCTCGATGCTCGCTCGGTAAGCGTCCGGGCGGACGGTGCGTCCCTCCCACATGCGGTCTATCTCCTCCAGCGAGACGAACGGCACGTTCTTGCCGGGCACCTTTGAGGCCGGCGCGGACGACCCGTCGAGCGCCCGCCCGGACAGGCCATCGAGCGCCCGCGCGATCGATTCCCGGTCCTCGCCCGGGACCGGGTGGAACTCCAGCGAGTCATGAAGCTCCGGGAGGTAGAAGGCCTCATTTATCCGTCCGCCGCCTGGCGCGAGCAGACGCGGGCGCATGGACTCGTAGCGCACGACCTTGTCGCGTCGCCGCTCCTCGTCGGTGATCAGCAGATCGAGGTGGTAGAGGGGCTCTTCGATGTACTCGCACGGCGTGACCGGCTCTGCGAGGAGATGCTGCAGTCCGCGAATGCGCAACGTGCCGTCGTTGCGCACCAGCCGGTTGATGAATCCCTGCGACCATGGCATGGACGCGAGCACGCGGTCGGCGTCGGGAAACAGCCAAGCCACAGATATCCAGAACTGCTGTGCCTGCTGTGAAGCCAGCATGTCCGGCAGCCGCCTGAGGAACGCCCGGCTGGGGACTTCGTCACCGTCGAGTCCGAGGATCCAGTCGCCGTCGCATTGCGCGTACAGCCAAGCCAGGTGCCGCTCGGGCTGGAGGAACTCGATCCTGAACAGCTTGTCCGCGAGCGCGTCGTACCCGGCCAGCGTCTCGTCGTTCACGCGCGAGTCGGCGGCGATGAGCACCTCGTCGGCGAAGGGCCGCAGGGGTTCGAGGATGGCCGCTACGCGCGAGGGCGGATCCGCGGTCATCAGGCAGATGGAGAGCGACATGGGGTGACATTATGCCGTGCGAAGCCGAGCGGAAAACGGCTACCGTTCGCGGCCGTGCGTCCCCCTCCACAAACCTCGCCGGTCCTAGGGTGAGCCGAATCGCCGTCACCGGTGCTGCGGGCTTCATTGGCTCGCACCTGGTCGAGCGGCTCATCGCCGATGCCCACGACGTCGTTGGCATCGACTGCTTCTCGCCCAACTATTCACGCGAGCGCAAGGAGCGCAACCTCGCCGGTCTCGCTGGCGAGCCCCGATTCGTGCTGATTGAGGACGACATGTGCGCGCCTTCGGTCGTCCGTGCCCTGCGCGGGTGTCAGGCCGTCGTGCACATGGCGGCGGTTCCGGGAGTGCGTACGACCGACGAGGAGGAGCTGTCGCGCGTGAACGTCAGAGGCACGGCGCGACTGCTTGGCATCCTGGGCGAAGCGAGCGTGCCACGCGTGATCCTCGCCTCCTCGTCCTCGATCTACGGTCACTCCCACGGCCCTGTGCGTGAGGACGAGCCGCCCGCTCCTGGCTCGTTCTACGGACGCACCAAGCTGGCCGCCGAGCACATCTGCCTGCGCTCAGGCCTGGATGCGGTGGTGCTTCGGTATTTCACGGTGTACGGCGAACGCCAGCGTCCCGACATGGCCTTTGCCGCGTTCATCGACGCAGCTCTGGGTGACGGTGTCGCTCGTCTCAATGCGGGAGGTGAGCATGTGCGCCATTTCACATTTGTGGGTGATGTGGTCGAGGCGACCGTGCGCGCTCTCCATCACGCCCCGAACGGTGCGATCTACAACGTGGCAGGGCCGGAGCCGGCGACGGTTGCCAGCGCCCTGCGGCTGATCGAAGGACACCTCGGCAGGCCCGTTCCCGTCCGTCGGCTGCCTGCCCACGAGGGTGAGGCGTTGCGCACTCACGCCGACCAATCGCGAGCTCAGCAAGAGCTCGGCTGGCAGCCACGCGTTTCGCTTGCCGAGGGGCTGCGCTGCCAGATCAACCACGCGCTTGACGAACGGCGGACTCTTTCATCTCGCCGCGCCCCCGCCCCCGGCGGCTACCCTGGGGATGCGCACGGTGCTCCGGGACGTGGACACCGCTGACTATACGTGTCCCGGCGCCGAAGCGATCGCCATGGCCATAACCTCCGCTCCAGCGGGCGCGGTGGTGCTGCTGCACGACGGCCCCGGTGACAGGGGGCAAACGGTCGCCGCGGTTGAGCTGGCGTTCGCCGGGACTGACAGGAAGTGATGCGCGGACTAATGGCGCATCCGCTCAGGCTCGTTGCCTAGCCTTCCGATCCCCAAGGTGATGGCGTCCTATAGGTATCCGGAGTCCCCGCCACGCCGTTCGGCTGCTCCCCAAGCTGCTCTTGGCCAAGCTGCTCTTGGGCTTGGGGGTCCCGCTCGCCGGCCTGCCGGCGGTCCTCGTGCCGGCGAGCGCGAGCGCGGCGATCTACTGCAGGCTGACCCCCGAATGCAAGGGCGTGGCCGCCCTGACCCTGGCCGGCAAGGTGGTCAGCGTCGGTCACAGCGGCTTCAGCCTGCGCGGCAACACGACGAGTCACCTGCCGCTCCGCGTGGCGCCGTCGCTGATGGGCCTGATTCGCAGGGATGACGGCGTGCGTGCGACCCTGACCGCCACCGTCGCCGGCAAGACGGTCGCCCAGATTATCGACGTGAAGATCCTCTAGACAGCCGCTGGGCCCGCCGGCCCGGGAGAGCGGCTGCCCATCAGAGTTCGTGCACGGAAACACCGTTCGACGTGCCGCCTAGGAACGGGAGATCGCGACGGTCCGTACTCCAGAACGATCCTCACACAGCGCGGATGTTGGCGTGGATCTCAAACATCCCGAGTCAGTCCGCGGGTACGGCGAACAGCTCGTCCGCCGAGACGAGACGCACGTCGGCGCGCCCGGCGCGCTCCGTGAGGCTGGGGTGGAAGTCCCGCGCGAACACGTACAGCGCGGCGGCGCCGGCGCCACGAATACGGCCGCGCAGCTCGATCGGGCGATCGAGGTCGTGCGTATCGGCGCGTGAGGACCACTTGCACGATCCGACGGCGAGGATGCCCTGCCGCCCGCGCGCAACCAGGTCAACCTCCACGTCGTGGGTGCGTGTCCAGTAGGCGCCGATGTCCTGCGCTTCGGCCAGCGGCTCCTCGGAACTGTAACGCCCGGCCCAGTCGCGACAGATCTGCTCGAAGACGGGACCCATGTGGTTGTCGATGTCGGCGAGGATCGCCTCGCAGACCTCCTCGACCCGTCCTCGTTGCAGGCGCGAGCGATTGGGGTAGACGTAGCGGAACCAGAACCGGAAGAAGGGGTCGCTGACCGACCAGCTCGCCGACCCGTTGCCGGCGAGCGGACGGCGCTCCTCGATGTAGCGCAGCTTCGCGAGTCGGTCCAAGCGACCGGTCAACAGCTGACCCGAGGAGATCCGGGACTGGTGCAGGATCTCGTTGAACCGCGTTGCGCCGTGTGCGATGGCGCGCAGGAGCTCGTAGTAGTTGCCCGGCTCGCGGATCGCGCTCTCGCCACGGATCAACTGCAGAGGCTCTTCGAACAGCGACTCGTCCTTGGTCAGGATCCTGCGCTTGAGGATCTCGCGGAGCGGAGCTCCTCCCGCCCACACCTGGTACTGCGCGGTCCCGCCCAGGACTCCGTAGCGCAGCAGCTTCTGCGTGACGCTCGTGCCGGCGGAGGCGAACACGCACGGACGGCCTCATCGACGGCGACGTGGAACGCGCCCCTGCGCTTGCGGGTCCCGAGATCCGAGGCGACTGCGAGCAGCCGATCGCCCGGCTGCGCGATGTCGCGTGCGATCCGCGCGAAGTGCTCATGCCAGACGTGACCATAGAGCTCGTGCGGGTGGCGCATGGCAGGCACCGGTGAGGATCTCCGAAGCGACTCAGGACGCCGGTCTCGCTCCGGCACGTAGAACGCCGCCACATCGACTTCGAGCACACGGCGGCTGTGGCCGCTGGCGATGCTCAGGTAGTGGGCGACCTTCGCCTCGCGATATGCGACGTCGTTGACGAGCAGCGACAGGTGGTAGAAGCCCTCGCTGAGATGGACCGATGGGAAGACGGGCTCGAAGAAGCCATGCGAGAGCCCCGCATGCCAAAGCGTGGCGGGGTCGTTGCGCACCAACCGCTGGTTGCTGACGTGCCAGGGCGGCTGGGCCAGGTGATACCCGCCGTCTACCCGCCGTCCGATCACCGTGCGTGGACTGCGACGGGAGTGGGGTTGATCCTGCTCGACTCGCCGGCAGGCGCTGGGTCTGCGGTCACTGTGCGCCCACCTTCAGCGGGCGCTGATCTCGCGGCGAACGTAAGCGGAGAAGAGCGGGTCGGCCAACGTCCAGGAGCCCCGCCCGCCTGGCCTGATCACGATCGAGGCGTCGGCGAGCGCGTTAAGGGCACGGTTGGCTGCCTTCTTCTCGAGGTCCGTGTATGGGGAGCGGTGGTGCGCGAGGCGGATGGTGACCTCGACGGGGGTGTTGCCCATCGCCCGGATACGGTCCATCAGGTCGCTGTGCCGGCCCGCATCGTCAGCCAGCGCACCGCGATAGCCCCGCTCAGCGAGCGTACCGTCGATATGGTGGGTGTCCTCCTCAACAGAGGCGTGGTGTGTCTGCTGGGCGATCAGCATCGTCGACCGCGGATGCCCTTCACCTGAGGCTATGATGCGCTCCAGGGCCTCCTCGTCCACGGTGCATTCGTCCTGGGCGAAGCGCTCACCGAGTCCCGCGCGCCACTCCTCCTCGGTGATCCGCGAGAGCTCGTGAAAGCCACCGAACTGATACAGCGCGCGGTGCTGGTTGCTGAATAGATCGCGCATCAGATGCTCGATGCTTCCCGCGAACAGGCACGTCACACGAGGGGAGGCGTGCATTGTCTCGCGCAACCGCTGAGTGATCTGCTCGGGGTCACTGTAGGCGCCGCTGGTCAGCTGCTGAAGCTCATCGATCAACAGGATCAGCTGCCGATCGTCGCGCTCGGCGATCCGCTGGGGCAGCTCAAGCGCTGCGCTCAGCTCTTGCAATGGGTCGCGGCGTCTGCGCGCTGGCTCAAGGGCGATCTCCACCGCCTCGCCCAGTTCGGACTTCACGCGCAGCACGGCAGTCAGCGAACGTCCGCTGAGCGCACCAGAGCCGAGGTTGCGCGTACGCTCGATCAGCCGCTTGACCGCCGAACGGTTGGCGAGCGTCTCCTGTGCGAGCGCCTCCGCGAGCGAAGCGGCGTTGGTGTACTTGAACAGGCTGACGCTCACCGTGTAGAACCGTTTGCGCCGCAGCGCCGCGATGGTCGCTTCGCAGACCGTGCTCTTCCCCGTGCGGCGTGGCGCGGCGAGGACGCGGTGCAGTCCGTTCGAGAGCTGGGAGGCAAGCTCCTCGACATCGCTCTGACGGCCGATGAGCTTACCCGGCGGACGGACAGGCTCCTCGGAGGGAAACAGATCTCGCGATCACAGACGACTCATGTTGTCCATTATGCCAACTACGGTTGACGCATTCGCCAACAGGCTCTCGGAGGCTCGCAAGGGCGAGATCTCGCGGAAGCGGTAGCTCACAGGCACGGAGGTACGTAACATGCCGATTGGCGGTCATTTTGCTTAAGCCTACGACCGCACATTCCGATCTCTTTTGGGTGACGTTTCGAATCGTCGGCATCCGGGCGCCTGGTCGCCGTATCCAGTCCCTTTCCAGGCTGCTGCTGTCATTGGGCGCTCTGACCGCCGGCCTCCTGCCGGTGCTCCTCGTGCCGGCGAGCGCGAGCGCGGCGATCACGACGTTCGGCAGCCCATTATCCGTGCCCGCCACGCTCAACACCACCGAAAACCTGGGCTACTACGGCACATATACCGATGTGCCGCCCAGCCCCGAAGCTCCATCGGGGGTGTTCCACACAAATCACTGGGCAACCGATACTGCTCTGTGGAACGTGGCGCTCACACGCGGCGATCCCAGCGCGCCGGCGAGCGGCCAGGCGGTGAAGGTGAGTCTCGAGGGCTGCGCCCAGCCCGCGCCGGGCGGACCGTCGCCGCTGACCCAGATCCACTTCCAGGACATCACGCCACTTTCCGGTGGCGGCGCGCGGGTCAACCTAACCTCGCAACCCTTTGAAATCCCGGTATGCGGACAGAACGGCGCCAGCGGTAGGACGATCACTACTTACGAACCGATCAATCTCTGCGTCAGCCGGGGCGACTACGTGGCCTTCAACGACGAGGGCGGATACGTCCCCTTCATCTATCGCAGCGGCGTCCCCTATCACGTGATCGGGAATGCGCACGGGTCTACGATGGACTCCTTTATCCGTGCCATTGGCACGGATAACGGCGACACGATGTCTTCGGGCGACACGACCGCCAACGACGGCTTCGCGTCAAACGGTGGCGAGGAACTGATGCTGCGGGCAACGCTCGGGACGGGTCCCGACGCGCGCTATGTGTGTCCCGGTGGCACCAAGGATGCGCCTCCGGTGTTGCTGCCGATCGATGTCCACCACCAGACGGACGGCATCAACCACTCGCGGGTCGTGGCGGTCGCGGTGTACTGCAGGCTAACGCCAGAATGCAAGGGCGCTGTGACGCTGAGCCTGGCTGGCAAGCAGGTCAGCGTCGGCAGCGGCGACTTCAGCGTCCTCGGCGACACGACCGGCCATGTGCCGATCCGGGTTGTGCCGTCGCTGATGGGACTGATCCGCAGGGACGACGGAGTCATGACGAGGCTGACCGCCGTCGTGGCCGGGAAAACGTTCACGCAGATGATCGACGTGAAGATCTTCTAGCCGCGTGGGGTGCTCGTCAAGCGTAGGCCAATGACCGCAGCGGGGCGTCGCGAGCGACATAGGGCCTGCCCAGGCGTTGATTGTTGGGTAGTGTTGGCGGTCGGCCTTGCGCGAGACGCTGATCCCGATATTGCGGTGCCCCAGCTGCGGCCGGGATGGCCAGTGGGATCTGCACGTCGAGCGACGCGATGAGCGTGAGATCCGCGAGGGCAGCTTGACGTGCTCAAACTGCGGCGCAGCGCGCACATTGCAGGACGGCATCGTGAACCTCCTGGAGCGCCCGCCTGAGTTCGTCACGCGCGAGGCCGCCGGGCTGGAGCGCTTCGCGGACCTGATGCGGGCCGACAGCTGGGACCGGGAGCGCGTGCTGGAACTTCCCTACGTCCAACACGGCTACTGGTACGCGCAAGCTACATCGATGCTCGACGTGCTGGAGGGTCGCGCGCCAGGAGTGGACCTCTCTCCGGGCCGACGGATCCTCGACGTGGGCTCGAATACCTGCTGGGCGAGCGCGATCTTCGCTCAGCGCGGGCTAGAGGTCGTCGCGCTGGACATTGCCGCGCACGAGATGCAGGGGTTGCGGACCGCCGACTGGTGGTTTGAGGCCAAGGACGTCTACTTCGAGCGTGTGCTCAGCATAATGTTCGAGCCCGCGTTGGCCTCTGGGACCTTCGATGTGGTCTGGTGCTGCGAGGTTCTGCACCACAACCACCGGTCAAATCTGCACCGCACGCTGCGCGAACTCTTCCGGCTGCTCAAGCCGGGAGGACAGCTGATCATCGTCAACGAGCCGGTCCGTGCGCTGCGCTCGCCGAAGTGGCACCCGGGTCAGGAGGTCGCCGAGTTTGAGGGTCACGAGCACGCCTACCTGCGCCGCAGCTACCTGAGGGCTGTTCGCGCGGCCGGCTTTGAGATCAATCTTTTCGGCCCGTCCCGGTTGGGACCATTCGACGAGGGCACGCTTGGAGTCAGCACCCGGATGAGCACCTTGGACGGCTTCAAGGTCGCCCTGGCCCACACCGTCCGTCGCCACCGGCGCCTTCGCTCCGCCTACCTCGCGTGGAAGACATACATCGACGGCATGTCTCTCCACCTAATCGGCACCAAGCCCAGCGACGGTGTGGGGTGCGTAAACCCGATCGTGCCTGGGCGGACGGCGCGCTAGGCCACGCCGATCTGGCGGAGGCACTCCACCGGCTGATCCACGATGAGCCCCGCGGCGATGAGCTGCGCACCGGTCTGGAGCTCGGCGAACGGCTGATAAGCCACGAGACTCGCTGACTGGTCCAACGGCATCGGAGGCCTTGGGGGCGGTGCGCTTTAGAGTAGGACCCGGATGCCCACAGTCATCGTCACCGGCTCAGGGGGCCTGATCGGCTCGGAGTCGGTCAGCCACTTCGTTCAGGCCGGATATTGGGTGGTCGGGTTGGAGAACGACATGCGCGCACGGTTCTTCGGGGCGGACGCGTCGACCGCGCCCATCACGGGGGCGCTGGTGGAGCGCTATCCGCGGGAGTTCAGCTCGCTGGAGATCGACATCCGCGACGCCGATGCCATCGACCGGATCTTCGCCGAGCACGCCTCCCAGATCGAGCTCGTAATCCACACCGCGGCCCAGCCCTCCCACGACTGGGCGGCCTCGGACCCGCAGACGGACTTCGCCGTCAACGCCAACGGCACGCTCAACCTGCTGCAGGCCACGCGCAGGCACGCGCCGGACGCCACGTTCGTGTTCTGCTCGACGAACAAGGTCTACGGCGATCTGCCCAACCAACTGCCGCTCGTGGAGTTGCCGCAGCGGCTCGAGCTGCCCGAGGACCACCGCTACCACCGCGGGATCGACACGACGATGTCGATCGACCAGAGCACCCACTCCCTGTTCGGCGTTTCCAAGGCCGCCGCAGACCTGCTCGTGCAGGAGTACGGGCGCTATTTCGGCATGCCCACAGTCTGTTTCAGAGGAGGCTGCCTCACGGGCCCCAACCATGCCGGCACCCAGCTGCACGGGTTCCTCTCCTATCTGATGCGCTGCACGATCACCGGCGAGCCCTATACGGTCTTCGGCTATGGTGGCCGCCAGGTGCGCGACAATATCCACGCCGCCGATCTCATCGCGGCGTTCGCCTCTTTCCATCGCGCCCCGCGCGCGGGCGCGGTCTACAACATCGGCGGGGGACGCCAATCCAACTGCTCGATGCTCGAGGCGATCGACCTCTGCCAGGACATCGTCGGATGCGAGCTCGACTTCAGTCTCGACGAGGAGCCCCGGATCGGGGATCACCGCTGGTGGATCAGCGACCTGACCCCATTCCGACGCGACTACCCCGACTGGGACATCACCCACGACATTCGCGACATCCTGACCCAGATCCACGACCGCAACGCCGAGCGGTGGCTCGCCGGCGCATGAAGCGCCCCGCCGTCCGGGTTGTGTCCAGCGGCGCAACGATCATCCCCACAGCGTGCAGATCGGGAGCGCGAAGATCCGCTCCAGGTACCGCAGACCGTCGGCGCGTGAGCCCCCTCCGGCCTGGGCCGGATACTCTCTGGCGCCCATGCACACGACCCCCTGCCGCCTGCCCGGCCTGACCGTGATCGAGCCAGCCGTCTACGGCGACGAGCGCGGGTTCTTCGCCGAGACCTACCGCCGCGCCTGGCACGAGTCCGCGGGCATCCCCGCGCAGGAGGAGTTCATCCAGGACAACCACTCCCGCTCCTGCCACGGCGTCGTGCGAGGCATGCACTTCCACATCGGCTCAGGCGTCGCCAAGCTCGTGCGCTGCTCGCGCGGTCGGATACTCGACGTCGCCGTGGACCTGCGCCGCGGCTCGCCCACCTACGGGCAGTGGGAGGGGGTCGAGCTCGACGGCGAGAGCCTGCGCGTACTGTACGTCCCCGTCGGCTTCGCCCACGGCTTCTGCGTGCTCTCAGACGTCGCCGACGTCCTCTACAAGCAGACCGCCTATTACGACCCCGCGGTAGAGCGCGGGGTCGCCTGGGACGACCCCGACATTGCGATCCGCTGGCCGCTGCCGGTCGCGGAGCTGATCGTCTCAGAACGCGACTCCGCCGCGCCGCGCCTTTACGAGGTGGCCGGCGAGCTGCCGTTCCAGTACGGCGGGGACTCCTGAACCCACCGCCGCTCTGCCGCCGTCCCCACGGATGTTCAGCCGGCCCAATCCCACCAGTCCCAGCAGCGCGACTCGCACGCCTCAGAGCCCTCGACCGCGACGGCCGCGGCCGCCCGCGGGCCGGCATCCAGCTCGGTCGTCCAC
>CABEDD010000003.1_pt1 | contig 12567 bp, 13 predicted proteins | sample 3132901 | NCBI WGS metagenome assembly CABEDD01 (sample SAMEA5534329, study PRJEB31848) | metagenome | biome: tundra; feature: field; material: soil | place: USA | collected 2013-05 | depth 0.15 m
CCTCGGGATCCCCGCGCCCCGCAGACACCGCTTCCTCCGCCGCCCGGCCGGCGAGCGACGCGATGGTGGGAGAATCCGGCGATCCTCTCCACCCTCACAAGCCCCAACCTGTCCTGGTCGCTGCAACCAGGGGTGCTGATCGGCGCCGCGCTCGTCGGCGGCGCCTACCTCACGCGCTGGCGGCGGGTGCGCGCGAGCTCGTCCCGTCCGGGCGCGGACGCGCCCGTGTGGCGGCTGTGCTGCTTTGCCGGCTCGCTGCTGGCGGCGCTGATCGCGCTCGTCTCCCCCGTCGATGCGCTCGCCGATCAGCTGTTCTTCATGCACATGATCCAGCACATGCTGCTCTTGGACGTCGTCCCGATCCTCGCGATCCTCGGCTTCACGAAGGTGATCCTGCGCCCGATCACGCGGACGGTGCGCGATCTGGAGCACCGCGCCGGCGCGCTGGCGCACCCCGCGTTCGCGGTGGCGCTGTACGTCGGGGTGATCTGGGCCTGGCACATCCCGGCCGCCTACGATCTCGCGGTCACCCACCCGACCGTGCACGTGCTCGAGCACACGAGCTTCGTGCTCGCCGGCTCGCTGTACTGGTGGCACCTGCTGTCCCCGATCCGCGCGCGCATGCGCCTGGGTGGCATGGGTCCCGTCGCGTACATGGGCTCGACCAAGCTGTTCGTCGGCGCGCTCGGCATGGGCCTGGCGTTCGCGCCCGTCGCGCTCTACCCCTACTACGTCCACCACGCGCGTGTGTGGGGCATCTCCGCGCTGGAAGACCAGTCGATCGCCGGCATCATCATGGCCGTCGAGCAGTCCCTGGTCATGGGCATCGCCCTGGTGGTGCTGTTCGTGAAGATGCTCTCAGAGTCAGAGCGCGAGCAGCTGCGCCGGGAGCACTTCGAGACCGCCTGACGCCCGATCTCGCTGCAACTGTTCCACCTGCCGGTCGTTCTATCCGCCGGTCGAGTACAGTTGTCTGCGTAGGAGCACTCCCATAGCCGGAGGGTCCGCCCCGGCGGGCCCTCCGTGTTAGACCCGCGAACGCAGGCTCTGCAAGATCCCCGCGTGAGCAGAGATCGCGCCGATCAGGATCGACTCGTCTGCGACGGTCGTGCCGGGGAACACGATCGTCTCGCGCAGCTGCGCGCGATCGCCGACCGCAGCGCCGTCGCCGAGCACGACCGGGCCCATCAGCCGCACGCCCGCGCCGATCTGCACGTCCCGGCCGATCCACGCCGGCCCCTCGACCTCGGCGTCCGCGGGCAGCGCCCGCCCGCCGGCCACGACGACGCCCGGGGAGACCTCCTCGCCCTGCACCTCCAGGCGCAGCTCCCCGCGCAGCGCGTCGAACGTGCCCCGTCGCAGCTCCGCCAGCGAGCCGACGTCGTTCCAGTACTCGCGCACCTCGTGGATGTAGAACGGGACGTCGTTCTCCAGCAGCGCCGGGAACACGTCCTGCGCCCAGTCCACGAACGGGGGGCACACAGCCGGGACGGCTGGGTCGGGAAAGTAGTCGAATATCTCCGGCGAGAACACGTAGATGCCGCAGTTGCCGAGGTCTGAGAGCGCCTCGTCGGGGCGGGGCTTCTCCTGAAAGCCGGTGATCCGCCCCTCGCGGTCGTGCAGCACGACGCCGAGCTCGCTCGTGTCGGGCACCTGCTTGACGGCCAGCGTCGCGATCCCGCCCGACTCGCGGTGGCGATCCGCCAGCGCGCTCAGATCGATGTCGGTGAGCGCATCGCCGGAGATCACCAGGAACGAGTCATCGCCAAAGAACTCCGCGCACGCGCGCACGCCTCCCGCGGTGCCGAGCAGCTCGGGCTCGTAGCGGTAGGTCAGGCGCTCGCCGAAGTACTGGCGGATCGAGTCGGGGAAGTAGTGCAGGTTGGCGATCGTCTCGCCAAAGGAATGCCGGTGCAGCAGGTCGATGATGTGGGCCATCACGGGCCGGTCGAGCACCGGAACCATCGGCTTGGCGATCTCATACGTGAGCGGGCGCAGCCGGGTCCCGAGACCCGCGGCGAGAACCATCGCTCTCATCGGCGCCCCTGACGCTCAGTATCTGTAGTGATCCGGCTTGTACGGTCCCTCGACGGGCACGCCGATGTACGCGGCCTGCTCGGGAGTCAGCTCGGTCAGCCGCACGCCGAGAGCGTCGAGGTGCAGCCGCGCGACCTTCTCGTCGAGGTGCTTGGGCAGGACGTAGACCCGCTTCTCGTACTCGTCGTTCTTGCTGAACAGCTCGATCTGGGCGATCGTCTGGTTGGTGAACGAGTTGCTCATCACGAACGATGGGTGCCCCGTGGCGTTGCCGAGGTTCAAGAGGCGCCCCTCGGACAGCAGGATGATCGCGTGGCCGTCCGGGAACACCCACTTGTCGACCTGGGGCTTGATGTTGACCCGCTCGATCCCCGGGACGCTCGCCAGCCCCGCGATGTCGATCTCGTTGTCGAAGTGCCCGATGTTGCCGACGATCGCCTGGTGCTTCATGCGCGCCATCTGCTCGGCGGTGATGATGTCGCGGTTGCCGGTCGTCGTGATGAAGATGTCAGCGCTGTCGATGACTTCCCGCAGCGTCTTGACCTCATAGCCCTGCATCGCCGCCTGCAGCGCGCAGATCGGGTCGATCTCGGTGATCACCACGCGCGCGCCCTGACCGCGCAGCGATTCCGCGCAGCCCTTGCCGACGTCGCCGAAGCCGCAGATCACGGCGACCTTGCCGCCGATCATCACGTCGGTCGCCCGGTTGATGCCGTCGATCAGCGAGTGCCGGCAGCCATACAGGTTGTCGAACTTCGACTTCGTCACCGAGTCGTTGACGTTGATCGCCGGAAACAGCAGCTCGCCGCTCTGCACCATCTGGTACAGCCGGTGCACGCCGGTGGTCGTCTCCTCGGTCACACCTTTGACGCCCTGCCCGAGCTTCGTCCAGCGCCGCGGGTCCTCGGCGAGCGAGCGCCTCAGCAGCGAGAGGATCACCCCTAGCTCCTCGGAGTCCGCGCTCTCGGGATCCGGGACCGCGCCGGCGCGCTCGTACTCGGTGCCCCTGTGCACGAGCAGCGTCGCGTCGCCGCCGTCGTCGAGGATCATGTTGGGACCATCCTCGCCCGGCCACAGGATCGCCCGCTCGGTGCACCGCCAGTACTCCTCCAGGGTCTCGCCCTTCCAGGCGAACACAGGGATGCCCCGCGGGTCCTCCGGCGTGCCCTCCCGACCGACGGCAACCGCCGCGGCGGCATGATCCTGGGTGGAGAAGATGTTGCAGCTGCACCAGCGCACCTGCGCACCGAGCGCCGTGAGCGTCTCGATCAGGACGGCCGTCTGGATCGTCATGTGCAGCGAGCCCATGATCCGCGCGCCCCTCAGCGGCTGCGCATCCGCGTACTCGCGGCGGATCGCCATCAACCCGGGCATCTCGTGCTCGGCCAGCGTGATCTCCTTGCGGCCGAACTCGGCCAGGGAGAGATCGGCGACCTTGAAGTCGCGCGCGGTCGCCTCGGCGGGCGTGTCTGTGGTGGTGTCGGCGGTTGCGGTCGTCATGATGCCCCACCCTACCAGGGGCGTGTGGGCGTCAGAGCGGCGATGTCGGACGCTCGGGTAGTGGGTCAGTTTGACTGAGCGACCCCCCACACTGACCCCTGGCGAGTGTCTGGTCGCCGTCGAAGCACTTGAGCAGTGCCTACAGCGGGAAATGGCCTACGGGCTGGGCATCGAGAACGCGCGGCGCGTAGTAGACGAGATCGTCAGCCCGATCCTGGCTGCTCGCGTCTCAGGCGATCACGGCGGTGCCACCGATGTAAGGCGGTAGGCCCTGCGCGTATCGCTGCATGTAGCGTGGGTAGTTCGCTTGGTACTCGGGAATCTGCTCGGCTGCGATGAGCCACTGTTCGGCGCTCTCGACCATGTCCCTCGCGAACTGCGTCACGTCGATGTTTAGGGCGTCGTTGATGACATTGTTGTGCAGCGTGAGACCGCCGTGGGGCTCAATGAACAAAATCCTCTTGTAGACGCCCTTGTGCGGCTCCAAACGCCCCTGATGGAGCATGGCGCAGCGCAGCCCGTAGCAATCCTCCCCCGAGAATGACGGTCCAGCCGCCCCGACGTACTTTTGGGATACGTGCCGGTCAAACCACGCTTGGTACAGCGCGCCGGTGGTTTTCCCGTCTGCCGCTTCCAGGCCCGAGCACATATCGGGGATGACGAGTGCCGATGCCAACGTGAGGTAGTACAGGTCCGTCTGGGCCACGCGCCGGACTTGGCCTAGGTAGTCCCGCATGGGCGGACACTACCGGACCGCGAGTCATCGCCGCTGTCGGCGCTACGATGCGCTCATGGCTGACTTCAATCAGCTCGCGTACAAGCTCGTACGGGCGACCATTGAGCGCGACGAGCCGGTGCTGGAGGACCCGCAGACGCCCGCGCAGGTCAACGGGCGCAACGGCGGTCTAAAGGGCGGGAAGGCCAGGGCCGAGAAGCTATCGGCGCAGAGGCGGTCAGAGATCGCCCGAAAGGCTGCCGTAGCGCGCTGGTCTCAGAAGGCGTAGGGACCCCGCGGCGACACCTGCGACGCGAGTCTCCCCTCGCATACGAAGCAATCAAGGTCGAAGTATTTCGACCAGAGCTCCCATACGGCTCGCCATTGATCCCCGCGCGGATCGGCGTGCTGCACGGGTAGGCCCGCCTCGTCGGCGTCTTTAGCGCCGAACACGGCCCCGTGATCTTGCGGGAGGTCGATCAGCTTCTGTTTAAGGGCCACCGCGAGCGCCTCAACTTGCTCGGGTGTCCGGCCGGGGTTACTCCTCAATGCCTCCTTCACGAGATCCTCGCTTCTGCTGAGCGCCGAACGTGCCTGCTGGACCATGACGGCGGTGAAATCGGCGAGAAGTGCGACTTGGAGCGGATAGCTATCTGGATTCTCGGCGAGCGCTTTCTCGGCGTACTTCACGGCAGCTATGAGGTCCTTCGCCGAATAGAGCCCTGCGGGCGTGGGGAACTGCGGATCGACCGGGCCGAGGTCGCTTGTGGGCCCCATGAGAATGTGATGGGCACCCATGAGCAGGATCGTTCCGGCGCTCTTGGCCTGATTCGGGACGATGACCGTTAGCTCGCGGCAACGTGCCTGCGCGGAGCGAACTACCCGTATCGCAGTCTCTCCGTCCCCGCCAGGGGTCTCTAGGAGAAGATGTAGGTCTTGCTCGGGGTCGGCGTCGTGAATCAGCTCCTCGAACACCGTCACGGTGTCCGGGAATAGAACGTCGATCAGCACGATAAAGCGACATCCGTGGGCCGCTTCGTAGTCACGGATCAGTTGCTGCCGTTCATAGCGTGCGGCGTGCTGTGCGTTGAAGAGCGGCGTCCGCCCAGAGGGGGCGCGCTCAGTTAGGAGCGGGCTCTCCGGGTCGGGAACGCCAGCGGCTTGCCCTCCCGTGCCTTGGCCGTGCTCTCGCGGATCTCCAGTGCGCGCTCGGTCTTTCTCGACCAATCGACATCCTTAGTTTTCTGTGGTGGCCGGAGGACCGGCTCGCGTTGTTTGCGCGTTTCCATTGGTCCTTTCGTCCCAGATTGTCGCTATTTGCGGGGGAGCTTCCCCACGCAGAGCATACGACAAGATGGGGTCGGCTTCCTTTTTGGGGACCCGTTGTGGTGGGCTTTCCGTCCGATGCCTCAAGCATAATGGTCAGTATGAACCGCTTGAGCACGGAGAAACGGGCGCAAATCATCGGTTGCTTGGTCGAGGGGAACTCGATCCGCGCGACCGTCCGTATGACCGGCGCAAGCAAGAACACGATCACCCGGCTCCTCGTGGACCTCGGCGAAGCGTGCGCGGCCTACCAGGACCGGACGCTGGTCGATCTGCCGTGCAGGACGCTCCAGTGCGATGAGATCTGGAACTTTGTCTACGCGAAGGCTAAGAACGTCCCGGCCGAGCGCCGAGGCGAGCCTGGGGTTGGCGATGTCTGGACGTGGGTCGCCATTGACGCGGACTCGAAGCTGGTCCCGTCGTGGTTCGTCGGCAACCGCACGGCGGAAGATGGCTTCCTGTTCATGATGGACTTGAAGTACCGCCTCCGCGACAGTCACGTACGGCTCACCACCGACGGCCTCAAGGCGTACGCCGCCGCGATCGGGTTCTCATTCGGGACCGAAGTGGACTGGGCGGTCTTGCAGAAGCTCTACGGCAAGGACCCCTCCGGGGAACGCCGCTACAGCCCGCCAGTCTGCACTGGCATCGACATCCGCGTCCGTCGTGGCGACCCTGACCCGTCGAAGATCAGCACGTCGTACGTCGAGCGGCAGAATCTCACGATGCGGATGGGTATGAGGCGCTGCACGCGGCTGACCAACGCCTTCTCAAAGAAGGTCGAGAACTTCTCGCACGCGGTTGCACTGCACTACATGTACTACAACTTCGCCCGGCCACACTCGACGCTCGCTAACCCCTACCCGCGAACCCCAGCGATGGCTGCTGGCGTCGCCGATCACGTCTGGAGCCTTCAAGAGATCGCGGGGCTACTCGATTGAAACTGACCCACTACCGACGCTCGAGCGGTCCGGCGCGGCCGCGGCGCGCACCGCTCGAAGACCGAGCCGACGAACCAGAACGGTGGGAGCTCCGATGGCAGCATTCCTCCTGCCCTGTGCTGCGCGCTAAACTCGGCGGCATGACGACCAAGGAGCGTCTGCACGAGCTCGTGGACGAGTTCTCCGAGGCCGAGGCCGAGCGCGCGCTCGGCCTCGTGGAGAAAGAGCGTGAGGACCCGGTGATCGCGGCCTTCCGCGACGCGCCCGAGGACGACGAGCCCTGGACCGAGGAGGACGAGGCCGCCGCAGCCGAGGGTCGCGCGGACATCGCCGCCGGGCGCACGTTCTCACTCGAGGAGGTCAAGCGCGAGTTTGACCTACGGTGAGCGACTCTCCTTGGAGCCTGCGCTTCGCCGCCGGCGCCAAACGCGACCTGCGCCGCCTCAATTGGTCGCGAGCGCCGACTTCAGCTCGTCGATCGCGCGCACCGGCCCGGGGTCGACGCCGCGCAGCGCCGCCAGGTAGATCGACACCAGGTCGCCGAGCAGCACCAGCGAGCTCACGCGCTCGATCGTCGTCTCCCCACGCGTCTCCAGGTGGAAGCTCGCGGCCGCGTCGGGCGCGATCAATCGCTCGGTCAGCGTCATCCGCTCCTTCACGCGCGGGTGGGCGTCGGAATCGTCGAGGAACACCGCCGAGAAGCGGCCGAGCTCGCGGGCGCCCTCCCAGCCGACGAGCTCGTTGTGGTCGAGCTCGGGCAGCTCGTTCCAGAAGCACGGCTGCTTGGCGTTCTCGTTGATCTGCGTCTTCCAGCGATAGGCGATCGGCGTCGTCAGCCCGGCGCCGGCGATGACCGGGATCGTGCCGTGAAGGCCGCGAGCGAGCGCCTTGGCGAGCGAGTCCTCGCCCGCGTCCGGGCCCCACTCGGCGACCAGCTGCTCGGTGTGCGAGGCGGCCACGTCGATCTCCGAGGTCAGTCGCGGCCCCGCGCCGCACAGCGCCGCGACCTCCAGCGCCGCGACCGTCATGTAGGCGACCGCCGCGCGCGGCTGAAACCCGCCTGGCAGTGGGATCACGGGCACGCCGTCGGAGCGCGCCATCTCCGCCAGGCGTCCTCCGGCGGTCACGACCGTGCGCTGGGCGCCGAGCGCGCCCGCGGACTCGTAGCAGGCGAGCGTCTCCTCGGTGTCACCCGAGTAGCTCGCGCACAGCACCATCGTGTCCGGGGTCGTCCACGGCGGCAGGCCGTAGGCGCGCGTCACGAAGATCGGCCGCGAGGCGTGGTCGCCCAGCGCCGCGCGTGCCAGCGCGCCGCCGATCGCCGAGCCGCCCATCCCCGCGACGACGAGCCCGGCCGAGGTGTCCCAGCCCTGCATGATCGCCGACTCCACGCGCCACAGCGCGTCGCGCAGGTGCTCGGGCAGGGCGAGCACGTCCTCCAGCTGGCCGGTGGGGTCCACGCGCGCGATCGCCTCGCGCGAGAGCGCTCCCGCCACCGCGGCCCGGGCGTCGGGGGCTTTCGGGGGGGCTCCCTGCGCATCCGGCGTGCGCTCGCTCGCCCACGCGCCGGTGCTCGGCGGGGTGCTCATCAGAACTTGATCGCTCCGTCGGGCAGGGTCACGCCCGGGAAGATACGCGCCCCGCGGGCGATCGTGTTGTCCGCCCCCACGGTCACGCCCTCGCCGAGCACCGCCCCGCCCTCGATGCGACTGCCGTCGCCGACGCGGCAGCCGGCCGCGACGATGCAGTCGCGCAGGGTGCAGTTCGCGCCGATCTCCGCGCCGCTGAGGATGACCGAGCGCTCGACCGTCGAGCCGTGGCCGACGCGCACGTTCTCGCCGAGCACGACCAGGCTGCCGACGTGCGCGCCCGGGGCGACGTGGGCGCCGCGCTCGATCACCGCCGGGGGAACCGCCCGGCCGTGGACCTCCGCACCGGGCGCGATCGCCAGCCAGCTCTCGCCCAGGCGCGCCCGCACGGCGGTGTCGACGTTGCCCTCGATGATGTCGAACGTGCCCTGCAGGTAGCGCTCGGGCGTGCCGATGTCAAGCCAGTAGGCGTCGGCCGGGAACCCGTACAGCCCCGCGCCGATCAGCAGCGGCCAGACCTCGCGCTCGATCGAGACGTTGCGATCAGGCGGGACCAGCCGCAGGATCTCGCGCTCCAGCACGTACGCGCCGGCACTGATCAGGTTCGTGTCGATCCGGTCGGAGCTCGGCTTCTCGACGAAGTCCCTGACCGAGCGGTCCTCGTTGAGGTGCACCAGCCCGTACGCGCTCGGGTCGGCGACGGGTGCGAGCGCGAGCGTGGCCTTCGCGCCGGTGCGCTCGTGCTGGGCGATCTGGCCGGTCAGGTCGATGTCGGTGAGGATGTCGCCGTTGAGCATCAGAAAGCGTTCGTCCAGCAGCCGCTCGGCGTACTTCAGCGCGCCCGCCGTGCCGCGCGGGTCGGGCTCCTCGACGAAGCGCAGCTTGATTCCCATCGCCGAGCCGTCGCCGAGCACGTTGCGCACCGATGTCCCCAGGAACCCGCACGACATGATCACGTCGTCGATCCCGTGCCCGCGCAGCCACTCCAGCATGAACGCGATGAACGGGCGGTCCACGAGCGGGACCACCGGCTTGGGCACGGTCGAGGTCAGGGGACGCAGGCGCGTGCCCTCACCCCCCACGAGAATCACCGCCTGCATCAGACCGCCACGCCCCTACCGATGCCTTCGTAGGTGAGCCCGGCATCCCGGATCGCCTCGGCGTCCAGCGCGTTGCGCCCGTCTATCACCACGGTTCCGCGCATCGCCCGCGCGACCTCGCGCCAGTTCAGATCGATGAACTCGGGCCACTCGGTCACCAACACTACGGCGTCGGCGTCCGTGACCGCCTCCAGGGCGCCCGGCGCGTAGTCCAGCTGCGGCATCAGCTCGCGAGCCTGCGCCTCGGCGATCGGGTCAAACGCGCGCACGTGCGCGCCCTCCGCCTGCAGCCGCGCCGCCAGCACCAGCGAGGAGGCGCCGCGCATGTCGTCGGTGTTCGGCTTGAACGCCAGCCCCAGCAGCGCCACGCGCTTGCCGGCCAGCTCGCCCAGGTGGCGCTGCAGCTTGGACACGACGCGGCGCTTCTGCAGCTCGTTGACCTCGATCACGGCGTTCAGCAGCTGGAAGTGATACCCCGAGTTGCCCGCCAGCAGCTTCAGCGCGCTCACATCCTTGGTGAAGCAGCTGCCGCCGTACCCGAGCCCGGCCTGCAGGAACTTCGGGCCGATCCGCGCGTCCAGGCCCATCCCGCGCGCGACCTCGACCACGTCGGCGCCGAGCGCCTCGCAGACGTTGGCGATCTCGTTGATGAATGAGATCTTCGTCGCCAGGAACGCGTTCGCGGCGAGCTTGATCATCTCCGCGCTGGCGATGTCCGTGCGGACCAGCTCGCCCGTGCCCGTGCCCGTGTCCGTGTCCGTGTCCGTGTCCGTGCCGCCGTGCGCGCCGGCCAGCAGCGGCCGGTACAGCTCGACGGTTGCGTCTCCGGCCCAGCCGCCGTCATCGCCGACGACGACGCGGTCGGGGTGCAGGAAATCGCGCACGGCCGAGCCCTCCTTGAGGAACTCCGGACAGGACACGTACCCCAGACCGTCCTTGCCGCGCTCGACGAGCGTACGCCGGATCGAGGCGCCGGTGCCGCACGGGACGGTCGACTTCATCACCAGCGCGTGCTCCTCCGAGGCGGGGATCACGTCCACGACGGCGTGCACCGCCGACAGGTCGGCGTCGCCGGAGTAGGTCGGCGGCGTGCCGACCGCGACGAACAAGAGTCGCGCGTGTTCCAGCGCCTCGGTGAGGTCGGTGGAGAAGTGCAGCCGCTGCGAGTTGCGCGCAAGCAGCTCCTCCAGGCCCGGCTCGTAGATCGGCACCTCGCCCGCGCGCAGGCGCTCGATCTTGGCGGCGTCGATGTCCACGCAGTAGACGTCGCTGCCAAGCTCGGCGAACCCGGCCGCGGTGACCAGCCCGACGTACCCGGTGCCGATGACCCCGACCGGCTCTCGTTCGTTGGCGGCGCTCATGGAGTCGCGTAGGCTAGCCGCTGCGAGGCTCGCCCGGCGATACGAGCCCTGCCGGGCTCACGGCGAGGGCGCGTCGGCGGCGGCGGCCCGTTGAACCAGCACCAGCGCGCGGTTGGAGGCGAACTGCAGATACCCCTCCCCCTGCTTGAACCGCACGACGTCGGTGTCCGACCGATACAGCCGCAGCTCCGTCTCCACGAGCGTCGCCAGCATCGGCTCGTGGTTGGCGAGGATGCCGATGGAGCCAGAGGTCGTGCGCGTGGAGACCATCTCGACCTCCTCGTCAAACACGCTCCCCTCGGGAGTCAGCACCTGCACTGGAAACTTGGTTCTGGCCACGAGCCCCGCCTAGTCCTTCCTGGCCGCCTGCACTACATCGTCGATCGTGCCCTTCAAAAAGAACGCGCTCTCGGGGATCTCGTCGTGCTTGCCCTCGATGATCTCGTCGAAGCCGCGGATCGTCTCGGCGATCGGCACGTACGCACCGGGGGTGCCCGTGAACTGCTCTGCCACGAAGAACGGCTGGGACAGGAAGCGCTCGATCTTGCGGGCGCGCTGGACGGTCAGCTTGTCCTCGTCGGAGAGCTCGTCGATGCCGAGGATCGCGATGATGTCCTGGAGTTCCTTGTAGCGCTGGAGGATCTCCTTGACGCGGTTGGCCACGCGGAAGTGCTGCTCGCCGAGGATGTCCGCCTTGAGGATCGTGGAGGTCGAGTCCAGCGGGTCCACAGCGGGGTAGATGCCTTTTTCGGAGATCGACCGCGACAGCGCGGTGGTCGCATTCAGGTGGGCGAACACGGACGCCGGAGCCGGATCGGTGTAGTCGTCGGCCGGCACGTAGATCGCCTGGATCGAGGTGACCGAGCCGCGCTTGGTCGAGGTGATGCGCTCCTGCAGCTGGCCCATCTCCGTCTCCAGCGTCGGCTGGTAGCCGACCTGGGAGGGCATCCGCCCGAGCAGCGCCGAGACCTCCGAGCCCGCCTGCACGAAGCGGAAGATGTTGTCGATGAACAGCAGCACGTCCTGACCCTCGTCGCGGAAGTGTTCGGCCATCGTCAGGCCCGACAGCGCGACGCGCATACGCGCACCCGGGGGCTCGTTCATCTGCCCGAACACGAGCATCGTCTTCTCGAGCACGCCCGACTCTTTCATCTCCCGCCACAGGTCGTTGCCCTCGCGCGAGCGCTCGCCCACGCCGCAGAACGCCGACAGCCCGCCGTGCTCCTTGGCGAGGTTGTGGATCAGCTCCTGGATCAGCACGGTCTTGCCGACGCCCGCGCCGCCGAACAGCCCCACCTTGCCGCCCTTGGCGTAGGGCGCCAGCAGGTCGACCACCTTGATGCCCGTCTCGAACATCTCCGTCGTCGGCGTCAGATCCTCCACGCGCGGCGCGTCCTGATGGATCTGGCGGCGCTCGGTGTCCGCCGGCAGCTCCTCGCCGAGGTCGATCGTTTCTCCGAGCAGGTTGAATATCCGCCCGAGCGTCTTCTCGCCGACCGGCACCGTGATCGGGCCGCCCGTGTCGATCACCTCGGCCCCGCGCGCGAGCCCGTCGGTCGTGTCCATCGCCACCGCGCGCACCCGGTCGTCGCCGAGGTGCTGCTGAACCTCGCACACGAGCACCTCCCCGCCCGCCTCTGCGCTGATGCCCGGCGCCTCCTCGTCGGCGGCCGCGGCCGGGCGCGCGACCGTTATCGCGTGGTTGATCTCGGGCAATCGATCGGGGAACACGGCCTCGATCACGACGCCCTGGATCTCCTCGATGCGCCCGACGTTGCGCTTGGCGGTGTCGCCTCCCGACCTGCCGGGGGGCTCGATTGTGGTGGTGGTTGCCATCGGTCTGTTCAGTCTCCTGTTCGTCTGTTCAAGTCGTTTCAGGGCGGGTGTGTCGGGCGGTGTGTCTGGCGGGTTCGCGTGTCTGGCGGCTTGTCGGGCGGTGTGTCTGGCGAGTTCGTTGTGTGCGCGTGCGGGGGGTCTTCGGTGCTTGCGGAGGGTCTT
>CABEDD010000008.1_pt1 | contig 12258 bp, 14 predicted proteins | sample 3132901 | NCBI WGS metagenome assembly CABEDD01 (sample SAMEA5534329, study PRJEB31848) | metagenome | biome: tundra; feature: field; material: soil | place: USA | collected 2013-05 | depth 0.15 m
AGGCGTCCCTGCCTCGCGTCCATGCGCTGGGGGGTACGCGACTCGGCTGAGACGCGATGTCGCCCGCCCCGCTCGGCGCGCTGCTCGGGTTGATCATCCTTTCCCCCGCGGCGGTTGCGATGATGGGGCGCATGCTCTTCGATGGGCGCTCCCGCGCCGAATCCAGATCGGAGCTGTGGTGAGCGAGGTTCCCGAGCCGCTGCGACGGCTGAACGTCGTGCTCGAAGCGATGTTCATCGCCCACGAGACGATCTATGGCCTCCACCACGGGCTCGTGAGCGCCGATCAAGCAACAGCGAGGTCCCGGAGCCTGCTCGCCGAGTCCGCTCGTATCGTGCTGCAGAGCGCTCCTGAAGCGAGTGCGCCCGCGCGAGGCGCTGAAGCTCAGCTCGCGAGCCGCAAGGCTGCGGTCTGCTCGTACCGGACCGCGAGCTTGAGGGCACCCGTGCGATAACCCTCGATGTCGGTCGTCGCGGCCTGCGCGCGAAGCTCGCCGGCACGAGCCAGCAACTCCTCGGGAGCCTGGGTCGTCGTCGCGAGCAGCTCGTCCATCAACTCGGTCGCCCAGCGAGCCTCCGGGGCAACATCAGGCCAATGCTCAACTGAGGACATGAACGAAGTGTACCGACGCCCAGGGCGGCAATCGCGGCAAGATCGGCCACGCCTGTGGGACCGCGCGCGACGCCTTCCTACGCCTACCCGCCCGCGTGGGAGGGGTCGGAAGTGGGTGGGTGGACCCCCTCCGCGCGCAGGAAGCACTCGCGCGCCTTGCGCGCCATCCCAGCACACGTCCGGGTGGCGGCGCAAGGGTCACGGTCGGGATCGCCGTGCGCGCGCGGCCTGAGCGGTGGGGGGACGCTCAGGCCGCGAGGTCCAGGACAGCCGCTCCTTCCTGTACCGCGAGCGCGTCGATACGAGCTTGCGCCACAGCCATGAAATCGCACAGCGCACCGACACGCTCGACCTCCGCGCCAGGTCCGGATACCAGGTCCTGCTCGGCGTGCTCGACGTCGCCGCGCGCCATCTCGCTCACGTCCTCGTCGGCGAACTCCAACGCGCCCGCCAACACCCGCATCAGGCCCCAGCCATCCTCGCGCAGATCGATCCGCACAGCGAGCGGCGGAACCGTCCGCGACCAGCCGATCGCGTCCTTGGGATTTACCGGGGGACGCCGACGATCCCCCGCCGTCCCTTCCATCATCATCGCTGCGCGGACGGGTCCTCGGCAAGCATTCGACTCTCAACCGGTGCGGACTCGGAGAACGCCGCCGACAACCGCCGTGCCGCGTTCGCGCGGGGCTTGTAGTGCATGTAGATCTGCGTGGTCGAGAAGTCCGAGTGCCCCATCCACTCCTGCAGCTCGCGGGGGTCGGCGGTGCGGATGGCGACGCTGCCGAACGTGTGGCGCAGGTCGTGAAAGCGCAACGGGCGCAGTCCTGCTCGTCGGCGGCGGCGCGCACGAGCGCGTGGACCTCCTCGGGGGAGTAGAACTCGATGTCGGTGCGTTTGGGCACGGTCAGGCGCTCGACGTCGGCCATCGGGTTGTGCGTCAGCTTCCAGACCTTGCGCGCGCGCTTGAAGATGCCGTTGAGCAGAACGACCATCTTCTGCAGGCTGCGCCGCGACAGCTTGCCCTCGCGCAGATGCGCGGAGAGCCAGCTTTCGATCATGTCCGCGTCGATCCGCTCCAGCGGTTCTTCTCCGAACGCGGGCAGCAAATGGAGCGAAACCCCTTGTTTATTGGGCTTTTCGATGCCCCCGGCTGGATTCGAACCAGCGACCTGCGGATTAGAAGTCCGCTGCTCTATCCAGCTGAGCTACGGGGGCTCGCGGGCCGGCGGGCGGCGCGGCCACAGGGTCGCGCGGCGGGCGGGCGCCCCCAATCCTCGCACGCGCACGGGCGGGCTGGCCTCCTGATCGTCGCGCGCGCGGGCGCCCCTTAGACAGGATTGAGCAAAACCGTGTAGAACTCGGGTCTACCATGAGCGGCTCGGGAGTGGATGACGACGAGGGGGAGCTGACCCGCAAGCAGCGGCGCGAGCAGGCGCGCGCTCAGCGCAAAGCGCTGGAGGAATCCGAAGCGGCGAGCGCGAAACGCCGGGCGCGACTGACGCAGCTGGGGATCGTCGCAGCGATCGTCGTGGCGATCGTGGTCGTGATCCTGATCGCCACGGGCGGCGGCGGCTCGAGCAAGCCGGTCAAGTCCGGCACGAAAGTGGCGCACGAAAACGTCGCGGTCGTCGACTCGCTCGTCGGCGGCATCCCCCAGCACGGCAACACGCTGGGCGATCCGAACGCGCCGGTGACGCTGCAGTACTTCGGCGACCTGGAGTGCTCGAGCTGCAAGGAGTTCACGCTCGGGGCGCTGCCCTCGATCATCCAGAAGTGGGTGCGCACCGGCAAGGTCAAGATCGAATACCACTCGATGTCGACAGCCACCGGTAACGCGGAAAAGGACGGCTCGGAGCCTCAGGAAATCTTCAAGACGCAGCAGGTCGCGGCCTACGCCGCAGGCAAGCAGAACAAGGCCTGGAACTTCATCGAGCTCTTCTACCACGAGCAGGGCGAAGAGGGCTCGGGCTACGTCACCGAAAGCTACCTGCAGAACCTGGCCCAGCAGGTGCCCGGGCTGGACCTGACGACGTGGACGAGCGACCGATCCGACCCGGAACTCGCGAACGAGATCGAAAGCGACAAGCAGGCCGCCAACAACGCCGGCTTCACGGGCACACCGTCCTTCCTGATCGGCAAGACCGGTGGAACGATGGGCAAACTCGAATACAGCTCGCTGACCGAACCGACTGGGTTCGACGAAGCGATCGAAAAGCTGCTGCACTCCTAGCGCGATGAGCGCGCGCGCCCTGCGGATCACGCTGATCGTGCTGACGCTCCTCGGCCTGGCGGTCGCCGGCTACGTGACCTACGTCCACTACGCCGGGATCAAACCGGCGTGCACGGCCGGCGAAAGCTGCACGAAAGTGCAGACCTCGCGCTACTCCGAGCTGGCCGGCGTGCCCGTGGCGCTGATCGGGCTGATCGGCTACGTCGCGATCCTCGCCTCGCTGCTGGCCGGCGACGACGAGCGCCTGCGCTTCCTGACCGCGGCGCTGACGCTCGGGGGGTTCGGGTTCAGCGTCTATCTGACCTATCGCGAGGTGTTCTCGATCCACGCCATCTGCGAGGAGTGCGTGGGCAGCGCGGTGATCATGACCATCATGATGTGCCTGTCTGCCTGGCGCGACCTGCGCGGGGACGCCGGCTCGCCCGCGCGCGCGGGCGAAGCCCCGGAGACCGCCGCCTAGATCATTCGTCCACAGCGCGAATGCAACGCCCGGCATTGGGGTACGCACGCCGAGGAGGATGGTGACAATGCGCACCAACACCCCCTCCACCGACCTTGCCGCCGCCGCAGCGGCGGCGGCGGCGGTGAGCGACAGCGCCGCGCCAGCGCGCAACGCGGCGCATGCCAGCGGCGTCGAACGCCTGTTTGAGATGACCAGCGACCTGCTCGCGGCGATCTCGCTCGACGGGCGCTTCACGCTGCTGAACCCCGCCTGGGAGGACGCGCTGGGCTGGTCGATCGAGGAGCTGATGGCCCAGCCGATGCAGGCGCGGGTGCATCCCGACGACCTCGAGCAGACGCTCGCGCTGACGCTGGCCGGGCGCAACCGCTCAGCGCAGCTGGTGAACGTCACCAACCGCTACCGCCACAAGGACGGCTCGTGGCGCTGGCTGCTGTGGAGCGCGCGCTGCGACGGTGAGATCTGGTACGCCGCCGCGCGGGACGTGACCGACCGCATGTGGCTGGAGCGCCAGGCGCTGCACGACCCGCTGACGAAGCTGCCCAACCGCCTGCTGCTGATGGATCGCGCGCATCAGGCGCTGGCGCGGCTGCACCGCGGCAAGGGGCTGATCGCGCTGCTGTTCATCGACCTGGACGGGCTGAAGGCGATCAACGACAGCCTCGGGCACGCCGTCGGGGACCTGCTGCTCGTGTCGGTCGCCGAGCGCCTGGCGGCGACGCTGCGCGACTCGGACACGGTCGCGCGCCTGGGCGGGGACGAGTTCGTGATCCTGGCCGAGGACCTCGACAGCGACTCCGAAGCGCCGGGCGTGGCCGAGCGCGTCCTGCACGCGCTTGGAGAGCCGATCGAGGTGGGCTCGATCGAGGTGGCGATCACCGCCAGCGTCGGCGTGTCGGTCTCGCGCGACGCCGGCGCCGACCCGGAGGACCTGCTGCGCGAGGCCGACGTGGCGATGTACCGGGCCAAGCGCGCGGGCGGGCATCGCCTGGAACTGTTCGACGAGAAGCTGCACCGCTGGTCGATCGGAGATTCCGGTTCGATCTCCGATCTGGCGACCAAGCGCGGAGAGGCGCCGCCCGGGCCGATACGCTCGCACACGCCATGGCATCCGATCGCGCGCCTGAAGCACCGCCGCCGCTGAGCGGCGCCGAGCCGGATTCCGCGAGCCCGGACGCGACCAATCCGGACCCCGCCGCGATCGACCGATACAAGGACGCGGCCGCGCGGGCCGCGGCGGAGCTCGTCTCAGACGGGATGGCGCTCGGGCTGGGCACGGGCTCGACGGTCGCGCACCTGCTCAGGGCGCTGGGCGAGCGCGCGGGACGGCTGTCGGGGACGCGCTGCGTGGCCACCTCCCCGGCGACCGCCCGGATCGCGACGGAGCTGGGGCTGCGGGTGTGCGAGCTGGACGAGGTCGGCGAGCTGGACCTCGCGATCGACGGCGCCGATCAGGTCGACCCGGAGTGCTGGCTCATCAAGGGCGGCGGCGGGGCGCATACGCGCGAGAAGATCGTGGCGGCCGCGGCGGCCCGGTTCGTGGTGATCGTCTCGGCCGAGAAGCTCGTGACGCGACTGGGGCCGCCGGTGGCGCTGGAGGTGCTGCGCTTCGGCGTGCAGCGCACGCTTGCGGCCGTCGAAGGCGACGCGCGGCTGCGGGCAAACGGGGATGGCGGCGGCGGCGAAGCCGGTGACGCGCATGCGGCGGCGAGCCCGGACGGGAACCTGATCGCCGACTACCACGGCCCGGTCGAGGACCCGCGAGCGCTGGCGGCGCGCCTGAGCGAGACCCCCGGCGTGGTCGAGCACGGCCTGTTCGCGCCGAACTTGGTCAGCGAGATCTTCGTGGCGGGCGCCGACGGGGTGCGCCGCCGCGCGGGCGGCAAGCCGGCTGCGTAAGGAGGCGAGCGGGCGCAGATCCCATGCCCTATCCAGGCCGGCGATGGGTGACGCTGGCCGATCCCGGACGATCGGTCTGCGTCCTCCCTCGCTCGTGTACCGATCCGCCCAAGAGAAGCCGCCTCCCCCAAGGCCCTCTACCGCCAGGGCTCGACGCCCAGCCCCCGGGCCACCTCCACCGCAGAGCGGATCGCATCCTCGTGCAGGCCATAGCCGAAATAGCTGCCGCAAAAATATGTGTTCTGCACGCCATTCAACGTGGGCAGCCGGGAAGTGCTCGCGCAGGATTGGAAATCGAAGATCGGCGTTCGCAACACCGTGTCGAACTCGATTAGATCATCCCGGATCGGGAAGTTGGGGTGCTGGGAGGCGATCAGGTCGGTTGTGCGCCGGGCCGATGGCTCAAACCACAGGCTCCCATTCACGGAGGTCGAGAAAACGCCATCCTGCCGTCGATAGAGAAAGGTGTAGGCCTGCATCAGCTCGCGCTGCGGGAAGGCGGTGAAGTCGCGGTGCACCACCAGCCGGCCCTCCTTGTAGCGCCACACGGACAGCAGCTCCCGCTCGAGCGGTGTTGGCGCCTGCAGCAGCTTCAGTACCTGATCTGCGTTACACGCAAAGATCACCTTCTCGAAGGTGGCCTCGCCACCGTCGGAAAAAACGATCCGAATCCGGTCGTCCTCGCGCAGCACGGTTCGGATGCGCGCGTCGCAAACGATCCGCTCTCCGAACGCGCGCGCCAGGACCGACACGTAGCTCCTCGTCCCCTCCGGCAGGGCACGAACCGAATAGATCGCCTTCGGCGAGATCACATCATCGAAGACCGCGAGCTTCCCGAAGAAGAACCGCGCGGGAGCCTCCAGCACCTCCTCGGCGCTCATCGAGGACAGCAGGCACAGCGTACACACGAGGATCGTCTCCGCGTCACTGCTGATGCGCGGAAGCAGACGCAGGCCCTCACGTACGGTGAGATCGCCGAACCCGTCTGCTTGCTGGATCCTTCGTGCTGAAGCCAACGCACGCCATAGCTCCCAGAAAGATCGCAGCTGTGAGGGCTGCAGAATCCGGAAATGCTGCGCGCGGAGCCCTCGGAGGCTCGGCGTTATGTAGATACCTTCGTGCCGATCGAGATCGTGGAAGCTCATGAAGCTGCCGCGCGAGGCACGGGTGGCGATACCCAGATCGTCGAGCAGCCGAAAGAAGTGCTTGTAGCCCGCCCGACTGAACGCCGCCACGGCAATGTCGAGCGCCTGTCCGTCGCGTGCTGTGTAGGTGTAGGCGTTGCCGCCCACACGCGGCTGCTGCTCGAACAGCGTCAGCTCGGAGTCTGCTTGCAGCAGATGCCCGGCGGTAAGCCCGGCCGCGCCGCCTCCGATGACCGCGATCCGCCTACGCATCTCGTTGAGCTCGGGAAACCGTCATGGCCTGCTGGCGCGAGGATGCTAGTCAACGGTCCACGTGGCGCCGGCGTGCAGCAACGCATTGAGCTCGTCGGGGCCGACGGCCTCGTGCGCCGCCTGGAGCTCCTGCCGGCTCTGCTCGCCGTGCACCGGGCGCTCCACGTCGCGGAAGACGCCGATCGGCGTCGGCTCGTCCACTTTCTGTGAGAGGTGCGCCAGCGCGAACGCCCGGCTGGGATCGGCGCAGTGGGCGTCGTGCACGAGCAGAGCGTCCTCGCCGACGTCCGCGACGTCGGCGACGGCCACGCTGCCGTCCGGCTGTCCCACCACGCCACGCTCGCGGTCGGCTCCGAAGCGAATCGGCTGGTCATGCTCGAGGCGGATTTGATAGGCGTCCTTGGTGTCCTTGTCGGTAAGGAGCGCGAAGGCTTCGTCGTTGAAGATCGGGCAGTTCTGGTAGATCTCGACAAACGCCGCCCCCGGGTGCTCGGCCGCGGCGCGCAGCACCTCGGTCACATGGCGACGGTCGCGGTCAATCGTGCGCGCGACGAAGCTCGCGCCGGCTCCGAGCGCCAGGGCGAGCGGGTTGAACGGCTGATCCTCGGAGCCGAACGGCGTGGACTTGCTGACCTTCCCGAGCCCGCTCGTCGGCGAGGTCTGCCCCTTGGTGAGGCCGTAGACCTGGTTGTTCAGCACCAGGATCTTGATCGGCATGTTGCGGCGCAGCGCATGAATGAGATGGTTGCCTCCGATCGAGAGCACGTCGCCGTCGCCGCCCAGAGCCCAGACCGACAGGTCTGGCCGCGACACCGCCAGGCCCGTGGCGAGCGCCGGCGCGCGTCCGTGGATGCCGTGCACTCCATACGTGTTCATGTAGTAGGCGAAGCGACCCGCACAGCCGATGCCGGTCACGAACACGATCCGCTCGAGCGGCAGCCCGAGCTCGGGCAGGAACTCCTGGACAGCGGCGAGCACCGCGTAGTCGCCGCAGCCGGGACACCAGCGTGTTTCCTGGCCGCTGGCGAAGTCCTGCTTGGTGGACGTGGCCACGCCGGAGCCGTCCTCCGATTCGTGGCTGTGCGTGCCCACGGCCATCACAGCCGCTCCAGGATCTCGTGCTCGAGCTCGGCGGCGAGCATCGGCTCGCCCTCGAGCTTCGTGAAGCTCTCGGCGTCGATCAGGAACTGGGCGCGCACGAGCTGCGAGAGCTGACCCATGTTCGTCTCCGCCACCAGCACGCGACGGTAGGAGCGCAGCACCTCGCCGGTGTTGGCGGGCAGCGGGTTGAGATGAGTCAGGTGGGCGGATGCGACCTTGCCACCCCCCACGCGAACGCGGCGCACGCCCGCTTTGATCGGTCCGAAGCTCGAGCCCCAGCCGAGCACGAGCAGCTCGGCGCCGTCCTCGTGGTCGACCTCCAGCGGCGCGACGTCCCGCGCGATGCCCTTGACCTTCTCCGCTCTCAGGCCGGTCATGCGGGCGTGGTTCTCGGGCTCGTAGGTGATGTTGCCCGTGCCGTCCTCCTTCTCGAGCCCGCCGATCCGGTGGCCGAGCCCGATCGTGCCGGGGATAGCCCATGGGCGGGCGAGGCGCTCGTCGCGCAGGTAGGGGAGGAACTCGCCGTCGAGGTTGGGTTCTTGGGCGAAGCGCGGGTCGATTCGCGGAAGGTCCTCGACGTCGGGAATCAGCCATGGTTCGGAGGAGTTGGCGAGGAATGCGTCGGAGAGAAGGATCACGGGCGTGCGATAATCCACCGCCAGCCGGACGGCCTCGATCGCAGCATCGAAGCAGTGCGCCGGCGTCGCCGCGGCGATCACCGGCAGCGGCGACTCGCCATGGCGGCCGTAGAGCGCCATCAGCAGGTCGGAGGACTCGGGCTTGGTCGGCATGCCGGTCGACGGGCCGGCCCGCTGGACGTCGATGATCACCATCGGCAGCTCGAGCGCCACCGCCAGGCCGATGGTCTCGGCCTTGAGGTCCATGCCGGGTCCGCTCGTCGCGGTCACTCCGAGCTGGCCCCCGAACGCGGCGCCGAGCGCCATGTTCGCGGCGGCGATCTCGTCCTCGGCCTGGATCACGCGCACACCGAAACGCCGCTGGCGCGCGAGCTCGTGCAGCAGCTCCGAGGCGGGAGTTATCGGGTAGCTGGCGAAGAGCAGCGGCAGTCCGCTGGAGACGCTCGCCGCGATCAGCCCGAGCGCGGTCGCGGTGGTGCCGTCGATGTTGCGGTACGTGCCGGGCGCCAGCGCGGCGGGCTTGACGCGGTACTGAACGTCGAGCAGCTCGGTGGTCTCCCCGAAGTTGTAGCCCGCATGGAACGCCGCCAGATTGGCCGCCAAGATGGGGCCGCGCTTGGCGAACTTCTGCTCGATCCACTCCTCCGTCACCTGCACGGGACGCGCGTACATCCAGGACAGGACGCCGAGCGCGAACAGATTCTTCGCGCGCGCGCCGTCGCGACTGGACACGCCCTCGATGCCCTCGGTGGCCCTCACGGTCATGCTCGTCATCGGCAGGCGACGGACCTGAAACTCCGCGAGACTGCCGTCCTCGAGCGGGTTGGAATCGTAGCCCGCCTTGACCAGATTGCGCTTGTTGAACGCGTCGTCGTTGACCACGATCGTCGAGCCGCTCTCGAGTTCCTCGACGTTCGACTTGAGCGCGGCCGGATTCATCGCCACGAGCACATTCGGCGTGTCGCCCGGGGTGAGGATGTCACTTGAGGCGAAGTGGATCTGGAAGGCGGACACGCCACGCACCGTCCCGGTGGGCGCGCGAACCTCGGCGGGGTAGTCGGGCGCCGTCGAGAGGTCGTTCCCGAAGACCGCCGTCGCCTCGGTGAAACGCCCGCCGGCGAGCTGCATGCCGTCGCCCGAGTCGCCCGCGATGCGGATGACGACCCGATCCCTATCGACAGTTCTTGACATCACCGTGCATCGGCAGCCCGACCCAATTCCTTGTTGAAGCTGATGTCTTCCATATTAGGGCACGCTAGCACCGCGTCAACCCACAGCCTCGAGCGAAGCTGCCCGGGCAGCGCCGGCGGCTACCGGGTCCTCAAGCACCGCGACCTCATCCCTCAGCGCAGACCCAGGGACGGGCGGGCCACGAGAGACTGGGAGCCGACCCGGCATACTGCTTGCAAGCATCCTCGGCGAATAGGAGAGATACGATGGGATTTCTGGACAAGGCAAAAGGGGTCGCCGACCAGGCGACGAGCAGGGTCAAGGAGGGCGTCGACGACGTACAGGCCAAGCGCTCGCTCTCGCAGGCCTACGACCAGCTCGGCCAGAGGGCGTACGAGCTGATCGAGAAGGGTGAGCTCACGCATGCGGGCCTGACCGCGCAGGTCGAGGAGATACGCGTCTTGCGCGAACATCTCACAGGCGAGGGCACGGCGGCCGCTGACGTGTAAGCGGCCCACCGGTGCTTGCGCACCCCACGGCATGCGTAGAACCGTGGCGCTCGCAGCCCGGCGGATGCGACAGCGCGGGCGTCTGGACAGGCCCTCGCTCGGCTGCCGCATCGGACGAGCACCGAGTGCGCCGAACGAGGATCGGCAAACGCCCGCTTCACCGGCATCCGCACATCAGTGTCTACAGATTCGGTAGGTTCGACGCGCTCACGCCGCCTTGGGGTGCCAGCCGCGACCCCGCTTCTCGATCTTGCCCTCCTGCTCCAAGGGCGGGAGAATCTTGTAGAGGTAGGTCCCGTCGATACCCATCTTCTCGGCCAGCGCGGGGATCGTGAGACCGGGCTCGGCGCGGATCGACCTCAGCGCCTGCTCTGCACGCCCGCCGGCGCGTTTGCGCCGTCCCCGTCTGCGTTTGGCGGTGGGTTTCGCGGACGTGGCCGACCGCGCGGAGGCGGGCGCCGGCTGGGACGCGGCGGCCCTCGCCGAACCGCGGGGACGACCCGGCCGCCGACGGGCACGGACAGGGCGTGCCGAGGCGATGGATGCTCCCTGTGGGGCGCTCGGGATGTCACGCAGAGCGGCGGCGGCAGCCTCCAGCCGGCGGTACTCCTCGACCAGGGGCTTCAGCTTGTCCATCTGAACGGTGATCTCTTTGCGCTTCTCGTCAAGAAAGTCGGTCACGGTGCACGTCCTCGCTGTTGAGATGTGAAAGGAACGTATACAAGATGCCGGCCGAGCGACACGAGGAGAAGATCGGGACCCCGTTCACGAACGCAAAGCGACGCGGTTCCGGGCCACTTGAGAAACCCGTTCCGTCCAGCCCGAGGGCCTTTCGGTTTCCTGGCGCGGCCTCACACCTCGATGTGATTAGCTGGGTCTCCCCAAGCTAGGGGCGAGAGGAGAGGAGAGGAGCGATGAGCTCCAAGTCGGTCGAGATCAGTACTCGTGACGGCATGGCGGATGCCTACCTCTCAGAGCCCCCCGAGCAGGACGGGAGCCGGCCGGGTGTGCTGTTCATCATGGACGCCTTTGGCTTGCGCCCGCGGATCGAGGAGATGGTCGACCGCATCGCGGCGCGGGGGTTCGTCGTACTCGCCCCGAACGTCCTCTATCGCGCCGGCCGGACGCCGAACATGGAGATGCCCGATCTGGAGGACCCCGCACAGCGGGATTCGTTCTTTGCGCGGCTGAGGCCTGCCATGGCCGAGCTGACGCCCGAGCGGATCGAAAGCGACGGGGCGGCCTACCTCGACTACCTCGGCGCGCTCGCGAGCCCGCCGTTCGCCATCACCGGCTATTGCATGGGTGGGCGCGTGGGCTGGCGGATCGCCGCGGCCTACCCGGAGCGCGTCGCGGCGCTCGCCGCCTTCCACGCCGGGGGGCTCGTGAGCGACGAGCAGGACAGTCCGCACCTGAGCGCCGGCGAGATCTCCGCCGAGCTCTACCTCGGCCACGCCGACAACGACCAGAGCATGACCCCGGAGCACGTCGCGGCGCTCGAGCAAGCCCTCGGGGAGGCCGGGGTGCGATACCGCTCAGAGCTCTACGAGGGGGCCGCCCACGGCTACACGATGAGCGACACCGCCGCCTACGACGAGGCGGCGGCCGAGCGGCACTTCACCGAGCTGTTCGCGCTGCTGGATCGGACGATCGGCGGCTGACGGCGACCGTCCGCGGTCGGTCAGCTGAGCTCCCTCGGCATTGCTCGGCGAGTGGCCGCTGCGCCCAATGGCTCACGCTCCGCCGGCATGGATGGCGCGGTCGGGTCCTCCGATGAGGGCCCCGGAGCTGCGCCCACTCCTCGCCGGAGCTCCAGCTGGGGTACGAGCCAGGACGCGAGGAACGCGATCAGGCCGATCGGGGCGGCGATGACGAAGACCGTTTGGATCGACTCCGCGTAGGCGGCGGCAATGGCGTGATGGGCCGCGTGGGGAAGCTTGTCCAAGATGGCAGGCGTGACGCTCGAGCTCGACAACCCCGTTGGCAGCTTCGCAGTACCGAGATGGGAGATCAGATTGCCCACGAGCACGTTAGAGAAGATGGCGCCGAAGATCGCGGCGCCGAACGATCCCCCGATGGACCGAAAGAAGGTTGCGCCCGAGGTGGCGACTCCGAGCTCAGAGTAGGGAACCGCGTTCTGCGCGATCAGCACGAGCACCTGCATCACACAGCCGAGGCCCACGCCGAGCACGAACATGTACAGCGCTGCGACGATCAGGCTCGTCCCGATCCCCATCCGCGA
>CABEDD010000012.1_pt1 | contig 11960 bp, 14 predicted proteins | sample 3132901 | NCBI WGS metagenome assembly CABEDD01 (sample SAMEA5534329, study PRJEB31848) | metagenome | biome: tundra; feature: field; material: soil | place: USA | collected 2013-05 | depth 0.15 m
TGAGCCGGACCGGGTTTGACGGAGACCGTGTTAGTAGGTTTTCTTTCTCATGATCTGCCCGTCGGGGTCCTGTCTTTCACAGCGTAGAGTTCCTCGATCTCTCGGGGTGGCCGGTCATCGAGGTTTTCGTGTAGGCGGGTGTTGTTGAACCAGGCGATGTACTCCACGATCGCGAGCTCCAGCTGGCCTCGGCTGCTCCAGACACGGTCGGTGATCAGCTCGGTCTTGAAGGAGTCGACAAAGCTCTCGGCGAGCGCGTTGTCGTAGGCATCGCCGGTGCTTCCGACGGACGCCAGGACGTCGTGGTCGTGCAGGGTCTGGGTGTATTCACCGCTGGTGTACTGGCTGCCGCGATCGGAGTGATGCACGAGGCGGACCTCCTCGACGCGCTCACGTGTGCTGAGCGCCATCCGCAGCGCGTCGAGGACCAGCGTGGTGCGCATGTGACTGGCGAACTGCCAGCCGACGACCATGCGGCTGTAGACGTCGATCACGAAGCTGAAGAACACCATGCCCTCCCAGCAGCGCAGGTAGGAAAAGTCCGCCACCCACAGCTCGTTTGGGCGACAGGCGCTGAAGTCGCGCCCGACGAGATCCGGCCGCCGGGCAGCCTCAGGATCGGACGTGGTCGTCCGCCACGGCTTGCCGCTGCGCTTGGCGCCCTGGATGCCGGCCTGGCGCATCAAACGCTGAACACGCCCACGGCCGAGGTGCTCCCCGGCCCGCAGCAGCGCCTTCCACATCCGCCGGTAGCCGTAGGCGCAGTAGTTGGCCTCGTGCAGCTCATGGATGCGGGCGAGCAGCCGCTCATCCTCGATCTGACGGGTCGAGCGCTCACCCGTGGCGCGCTGATAGTAGGCGGACGCCGACACGCCCAGGATCCGGCAGACGGGCTCGACCCCGAAGTCATCCTTGCGCTCATCGATGAACGCGCTCACTTCGTTCGGTCCGGGTCGAGCTCCTTGGCGAAAAACACGCTCGCCGCCTTCAAGATCTCGTTCGCGCGACGCAACTCCTTGACCTCGCGACGCAACGTCCCGACCTCCTCACGCTCCTGTGTGCTGAGCAGATCAGCCCTCTTGCCGCTGTCGGCTTCGGCCTGACGCACACGCTTGCGCAACGTCTCACGATGGATGCCCAGATCGTCAGCGACGTGCGCGATCGGGCGCTCGGACTCAAGCGCCAGGCGAACCCCTCGCTCGATCAGCTCCTGTGGGTACTTCCTCGGTCGTGGCATGACAGAAGGCTCTCCTCCCCCGCGGACGAATCCACGAAACGGAGCCTCCGTCGAACTCGGCCTGGCTCACTCCTACGCCCAACAGCGCGAGCGGGTCATACAACCCGCGGACCTCCGGGCGATGCCCGCCGGCCGTGCGCTCGCGCTACCGCAAGGCCGGGAGCCCATCCGGGTCGACCTGTTCCCAGATGCCCCCGGCCTCACTGACTGCGACTGGCCGGCGCTGTGCCGTGCTGGGCGTGCGCGGCTGTGCCCTCCGCCCTGACTGCCGGTTTCGCTGGATCGTGGATGCGTCCAGGTGTCTAGTGGTCCGGCTCGCAAGTTCGCGCACATATCCAGTGTGCCGGACACGCTCGCTCTTCCGCGCGGAAGCAGGCGCAACTTCGGCGTGGGCTCGCTCGGCCCGGAAAGCGCTAGCGCGCCGGCGTGGTGGGCCTTTCGCAGCGGCGGGGACAGCGGCATGACCGTGACGGTCTGTCAGGACAAGGCTGGCACGGACGAGTCCTCCCGGCGCGCCGCCGAGTGGGTCAAGGAGAACGTCAGCACGACGGGCAGCCCGCCCGTGATCACCGAGGGCAGCGCGGTCCTCCAGTTCAGCTCCTAGATGTAGGTCTCGCGTGTCGTGCCTGGGACGGCAAGTAGGCGTTGGTGCCGATGACCCCAACGCGCTTGCTTTGTCCGTCGTAAGCGAGCGTGTGCCGAGCGTCCGCTGGTACGACTGGAGCTCGTCCGGAACGTGCGCCTCAACTGCGACCCTCGAGACGCTCGCTTCGACCGGGAAGCAGCACGCAGCGCGGGCCTCGAGGGCGTCCTGACCGCGCTCCTTCGATCCTGTGCAGTGTGCGACGGTCTCGGAGGTCGAGTCTGGGCCTGGGAAACCGATTCGCCGTGGCGTGGGGTGGTTTTCGGATCGGCATGGCGATGTAGGAGCTTCCATGTGCCGTCTAGGGGCAAGAGTCCCGGGGCGAGTATGTCTGTTGGGAACCTCTAGCAGTCGAGCTGCGGTGAGGGACCGCCGGGGATCATGTCCGATGACGCGTTCGGGTCGCTGAACTGCGGCTCTGCGCCCAAGTCCGTGCCCGCCTGCGAGACATAGGGCTTGCCTAGGATGCCACCCACGACGAGCACCCGCGCTCCGTTAACACCGCTGCGCAGCCGTCTGCGTGTCCTTGGGCCGACGCGAATCATCTTCTCGCGGGAGAGCTCCACGGGGCCGCCGGGCAGCGCGAGGTGGCCAGATCCATCGAGAAGGAGGTAGACCTCCTCTTGTTCGTTGTGGCTGTGATCGTGCTCGGGGTACACGTCACGCGAGTTCGGTGGCAGGTTGAGGACTTGGACGCCAAACGCCGATCCGCCGAGCGACGCCCTTGCCTTGACAAACATCCCATTCACCGCCGTCTCCATCTCCTCGAACGTCTTGACGGTGAAGTCGGCTGCCGATCCTGCTTCGTTCATCCCGAGCTCCTCTTCTGACTGGTCCTAAACTGAGTCTCGCAGCGCACCAGGCCGTCGTCCTTCGACGCCGTGATTGGAGCGGTCGCCGTTGACGCCACACTGCCGGTTTGCGCTGAATAGCGAGCGCATCGATTCGACGGGATCGCTCAGCGCGTGAGGGGCTCCGCTGGAAAGCGCACACCGAAGCGCTCGATCAGGCCGGGGATGCTCGAGGGGTCCATCTCGAGCGCGTAGCGCTGGCACAGCTCACCTAGGGTCGCGGGGTCCGCTTGCGCGACGCCACCGAGGTCGACGAGCTCGGCGAAGAAGCCCTCGAAGCCGGCCGGAGCGATGATCTCAAGAATCCTGCAGGGGGCGTCTCCGGCGTTCCAGAAGGTGTGCCACTCTCCGCGGGGCTTCAGTACGAGGTCGCCTGGACCGGCCTCGAGGACGTCGTCGCCGAGTAGCGCTCCCATGCGGCCCTCCAGCACGTAGCTGTACTCGTCCTCGTTGGTGTGTCGGTGCAATGGCGCCGCGAGCGCCCGAGCCGACATCGGGTGTTCGACGAGCGAGAAGCCGCCTGCGCTCGTGTCGCCGTCGAGCATGAAGCGCACCCCGATGCTGCCGAGGAACCCGGCCTTGCCGTCTGCGGTTCCGACTACCCGGCTTGAGGTGGTCTGCATTGCGGCCCCATTTCATTGGACAGTAGTGTCGCGCGAACTATACAGGCGCCGCAACGGCTGTCAATATTGAGAAGACAGCCATGACCGATCAATCCCGCGCATATCGCATGAGCCGCCGCGCAGAATCCCAGCAGCAGACCCGCCAACGGATCACCGAGAGCGCCGTGGAGCTGCACGGAACGCTAGGGCCATCGAAGACGTCGATCAGCGCGGTGGCAGCTCACGCGGGGGTGCGTCGCTCCACCCTCTACCGTCACTTCCCGGACGAGGAAGCGTTGTTTGATGCGTGCACCGCTCACTGGACGGCTTCCAACCCGCTGCCCGATCTCGGGGCCTGGTTGAGCGTCGATGACCCCGACCAGCGTCTGTTGGGGGCGCTCGCCGAGCTCTACGCGTTCTACGCGCGAGCGGAGGGCATGCTCGAGAACCTGTTTCGCGACGAGGTCGCCGTGCCGATGGTTGCCGAGCGCTTCGCCGCGTTCCGCGGCTACTTCGACGCGGCGCGGGACGCGCTGCTGAGCGGCCGAAGGCTTCGAGATCCCTCCAAGCGGCGCACGCGGGCCGTCCTCGGGCACGCGATCGCGTTCTCGACGTGGAAGTCGCTGGTGCGTGAACAGGGGCTTAAGGACCGTGAGGTGATCGAGCTGATGTGCGCGCTGGTGGAGGCCGCGCCGGCTCGATAGGTGCTTGAGGGCTCCTCGCTGCTTGCTGGCGAGGCGGTGGTGTCGGCCGATAGGTGCGAGGATGAGCACAGATGTCGGAGATGTGGAACAGCGTCGCGCCGGGCTGGGCGGCCAACGCCGATTTCGTCGACGAGCATCTCGCCGTCGCCACAGACGCTCTACTGGACGCGAGCGGGATAACTGAAGGTGACGCGGTCCTCGAGCTCGCCGCAGGCCCCGGAGGCGCCGGCCTTCGCGCAGCTCAGCGCGTGAGGCGCAAAGGCTCCGTCGTACTGTCCGACGACGCACCCGAGATGGTCGCAGCCGCCGCTCGCAGAGCAATCGGCTACCCGCACGTGAGCACAGCCGTCTTTGATCAGAGCGAGATCAACGCCGAGGACGGGCACTTCGATGCCGTGATCAGCAGACACGGCCTGATGTTCGCCGAGGATCCTGTGGGCGCGGTGAGGGAGGCCGCACGCGTCCTGTGCCCCAGAGGGGGCTTTGCTGCGATGACGTGGGGGCCAAGGAGCACGAACCCTTGGCTCGGCCTTGTGCTGGACGCCGTCGGTGAGCAGTTCGGCGTGCCGTTTCCGCCCCCCAACATACGCGGACCGTTCTCCCTCGATGACGCGGCGCTGTTGAGGTCGGTGCTGGAAGAGGGCGGTCTCGACGACGTGCAGGTCCAGGCCGTCGAGACGCCCATGCACGCCGCGTCTGTTCAGGCGTGGTGGGAGCGCGTACCACAGCTGGCCGGCCCACTCGCGACCGCCCTCGCCGCCATGGAGCCAGATGTCCGCGAGCAGATCGCTCGGCGCGCGATGGACGCCGGAACCCAGGCCTCACGTCGCGACGGGGACCAGATCGTTTTCCCAGGCTCTGTGCTGATCGCGTCAGGGCGCGCTCGGCAGCACTGACACATCCCCCAAAACAGCGACACGACGCGTGCTCTCCGAGCTAAGCGAGCGCGTGTAACACCCAGCCCAATGTGCCCCTTTTGGACGACGAGCAGGCGTCTGGTGCAGGGAGCCGGGCACGCCCTCCCCACGGTGAGGACGTGTTGAGAGTAGGCTCGGAGCACACCCCCGAGGCGAGGACCCGAGATGGCTGTTGGGATCAGGCAGAAGTTCAGCGGCGGGACGCAGGCAAACTACGATGCCGCTCACGCGGTGATGGACATCGACACCGATCCACCCGAGGGGATGATCGTTCATTCGGCCGGTCCGGTCGACGGTGGTTGGGGAGTGATCGACTTCTGGGAGTCGCGTGAGGCGTTCGACAAGTTCGTGCAGGAGCGCCTGATGCCGCGGCTTCATGGCCTCGGCGACCGCGGATTTCCGAACCCGCCCGACGTCAAGGAGTTCGCAGTCCACAATCTTCAGACCCGGTAGTCGCGACAGCCGAGCGGCGCGCTCGTCCTGTGGCGGGGCGTCGCGGGCGGCGGGCCTGGAGTCGGGGTCAGGTGCCGGTGTCTGGTGTGAGGCCGAGGTCGGCGAGCGCCCGACACGAGCGCATCCATGGCAATGCGGGCGCCTCGCCACAACTCGGTCTGGCTTGCGCTCCGGACGGTGGCTGTTGCACAAACCCGCGGCGGGCTCACTGAAGCGTTTCTAAGGGTGCGGTCGAAAAAGCCGCAAGTCGTAGCTCGCCCGCGGCGCGCCCTGCTCGGCCTCGGCGCTGCGAGCCCCTTCAGCGACCGTCACAGCGAGCGCGGCCCAGGTTTTCGCAGACGGCTTTGTGCAACAGCCACGACGAAACGCAGTCGTCCGCGCCCACGCCGAACGCGCGCCTGCTTCCGCGGGTGGCTGTTGCGTAAACGTTCTGCCGCTAACCGCCCGCGGCATTCTCGGCCGCCATCAACCCTCGCCACACCTGCCCAGCCACAGCCGAGAACGCACACCCTTTACGCAACAGCCTCGGGCGAAAGCGGGCGCGATGCGCTCCCCTCCTCGTGGCGAATCTCAGGACTCCGAGCGGGTACACCCGAAGTCGCTGCCCCGCGATGGAGTCGCCAAGCGACGTGTCCGGCGCTTGTTGTGACTCGTCCACGGCAGGTGGTGGGCTTCGGTCTGCGACCAGAGCCAGGCGACGGCGAGCACGCGGCTGAAGGCCATGTGCGCTGTCGGCTGGCTGGGAGCGCCGCTACGCGCTCCCGGTGGCGGCGAGCTTGTGCATCGCCCGCGAGACGTCGCGCGTCAATTTCGCCTTGACGAACGGGCCGATGCCCGGTGCCTTGCCGTCGAACGTGATCGTCCAGTCCAGGTGCGACCCGTCGCCGCGGCTCGTGAATCGCAACACCCCTTCGTGGTCCTTGAGGATCCCGCCCTTCGTGATCCGGTAGCGGATCAACTCGTTCGGCACCACCTCGACGTTCGTCTCGACGAACGGCGGCAGCGGGCCGACCCGCATCTCGCGTGCCGAGCCGGTTCCGTTGCGGCTGCCGTCGGTGCCGTCGTTGATACGCCTTATCTTGGTGCCGAACACGGGCGCGAGGTTCTCGTGCTCTGCGAGATACGCGAACACCTGCTCGACCGGCTGCGGGAAGTCTTGGGTTACGTGCACGGTTTGCATCGCGCCAGCCTACTCGGTCTTTGTAAAGCAGTGAGGACACGAGCCCAACGTGTCGAGGGGTGTCGCACTGGCATGGGCGAGGATCCGGAAACCTTCCTACAGGCGGCGCTAGCGCTTCTCGTCCAACGCGGTCGTGCGGTCAAAGCCGGCTTGGACGCTCGCTTTGACTCGGCAAGCGGGCACGCAGGGGGTTCGGGCAGGTCGGCGCCCGATGTGATTCTGTTCGCGTTGAGCACGTGCTGCGTCGAGGCCGCTCGCGTACGACAGGAGCGTCAGCGAATGATTAGCAGCGGGTAGTCGGTCACCGTCGCGGGTCCGCTGTCGTTTTGGGTTGTCACCATCACGCGCGCACGAATTCGCACGCGTTGGGCGAGTAGGCGTCGAGCAACGCTGTCGAGCGTGACGCTGATGTTCCGTGTGTCCATGGCCGGAACCTGGACGTATCGGGCTGCGAGCAACCGGTGCGGGAAGGCCGTGGCTTTGACCGTGATGTCGACCTTGCACGGGCTAGGCGGATTGTTGCCGCAAGTCAGAGAGCCGTGCAGCCTGTCGGTACGATCGGGATGTGCGGCTTCGCCGAGGTCCAGCACGCTGGCGGGGGCGTATGGTGACGGACCAACGGGTGGTTCGACGAGCTCAATCCGGGAGACGGGGCTCGGCCCCGTCGGTGTCCGCTCGGACAGAAGCAGTGAGGTTTCGGATTCTGGCCCCACCCATGCCGAGGCAACCTCAGATTCGTCGGTGACGGCAACCGCTGGGACGCCCGCTTTGATAGGCCAGAAATTATTCAGGCTGCAGCAGTTGCTTGCCAGCGTCACTGGTGCGCCGAACGATCCGCCCGCGAGGCTGGTACGCAGCTGCATCACTGGTTCCAGCCAGTTCGAGTTCGAGATTGCAAGGTCTCCGTCGCTGTCCCCGGCCACGCTGACACGTAGCGGTTCTCCAATGAGGCCGACGACTACGGGCGCGGCCAGTACTCCGCTCGGCCCAGATCGGGCCACTTCAAACACGTCCGCCCTCGAACTTTCGCGCGCGAGGATCAGCTGGACTCCCGCCCGGCGGTCGACGTTCACGGCGAAGGGCCAGACGCCTTCGATGGTCTGCGGCGCACCGAACCGACCGCTGGCTCGTCGATAGACGACCCGCGTGCATGATCCATGGCACTGTCCCTGAGGAGAGTCGCTGTGATAAGCGACCACTGCGGCCCCACTGGCTCCCATCGCCGCAACCTGATGGAACGTGTATCCGACCCGGGGGCTCGGCGAAAACACGGTCTGCGGAGTGCCAAAGGGATGTCCGAGGCGTCCAACGCTCACCTGCACGGCACCTGAAGCCTGTTGGGTGGGCCGGACTTCCCATACGACCATCGCTTCACCGCCGTCATCTAGGCCGGCGTAGAGCAGATAGTCTTCGAAGGCCCTGGCGCGTGCGACGACCCGAACCGGTTTGCCGAACGTGCCGCTTGCGGTCCCGCGGCGCACGTAGATCGAGCCGCGCGCTGAGTAGGCAATCACGGATTCGCCGTGCACGTTCATCGCTGCCAGCGCGTGGGCGAGCTGCGTCGATCCATTTCGGCCGCTCATGGGAGCTGCGACCGGCAGCGGGGATGAGAATGCTCCCCCTGCCCGGCGGAACGAGTACCAGAAGCCACGTTCCAGTTCAAACGGGTTGAGCCGCCCCGCGACATACTTTTCGGTAAGTACCCGTTCCTGGTCATACGCGCGCCACGAATGCCACACAGCGAGCCCGGCGCCCGACGCGTCCGAAACTAGATCTTCAAGTTGCGCGTAGTCACCCGCCTCCGACAGCACACGGGGCGCAGAGAATCCTTCCATCGGGGATCCGGCGGACAGAACCACCTCCGAGGTTTTGAATTCCGATCGGTCCGCTGTCGTCCACGCGACGGCCAGCCCTGATCCGGGTCCAGCTGCAAGCAATGGCCCGGTCCAAAACCCCGATGGACCACTTGACCCAATAATGGTTTCCGCGGAAGCAACCGCCGCGAGGCAAAAACACCACGCAGCCGCTGCGAGAAACAGCGAGCACAGCCTGAGCACCCCCATCATGCGTCTCACAACGAGTAGAACACCAAAAGACCAGAAAGTTGCGCCGGGCCACCAGGCCACTGCTAGTGCCGTCACGGTACTACCGCATCGCCACCGATTGCGAGCGCGCAAGACAAGCGATGCGAAGCTAGCGCTCAGGACGACGAACAGCAGCCAAGCCGATGCCCGACGCCGCGCTCGCTCTCCACGCCGAGCAACAGCGTGCGGCTGGGGTACCTCTCTGAAGTCAACGACATTGGAGCTAGTGGACTTCGGCGAAAAGCTCTGAGGGTGTGGTGCTGAGCTCGGCTGCGAGACGCACGATCAGACCAAATGAGGGCGTAGACCTGCCGGTCTCGATCCGAGATATGTAGGTGTCCACCACGTCGACCTTGCGGGCGAGTTGGGACTGGCTGAGGCCGCATCTCTCACGTGCATCGGCGAGACTGACACCGAGCTGCTGCTCAGGCCCCATCCCCGGGAGCCTACCCGTAAAAGTCGAGCACTTGCGGTACTAGACTTTTTTGTGCTAGTCGGCGGGTGGCGTCGCCACCTCGGCTAGGCCGCCGCACAGACATCCACCACCAAGTGGCCCCGGCGCAGTTTGAGCTGCCCCGGGGCCCGGCAAAGAAGGAGTGACTCTTCCATAGAAGATCAACCTAGCCAAGTTCTGGGCGAGGGCGACCCGCGGGTCGAACGAGCGATCATCCTGCAGTTCCTTCGCAACGATCACGAGCACCGCTGGTCGCGCGCAGAGCTGGAGGTCGAGATCTCGAACGTCGAGCCGCTCGACATCGGCGACGCAGTCGCGAGGCTCGATCACGACGGCATCGTGCGCGTCTCCGGCGAGTCAGTCTGGGCCACTCGCGCGGTCAGGCGTCTGGATGAGCTCGGGCTGATAGCGATATAGGCGCTTCGGGATGCCCCAGCAGGCATACAGCAGGAGGGTCGGTGGCTCCGACCGCAACGAGCCTCGCGTATCCCGCCCGCGACCCCTCCCCATCCAACTCGTTGGCCGTTTCGGGCCGCTCGGGGTCATTAACGGGGATGAACGGGACAGAACCCACGAGCGCCGCCGTCACCGAGTCGACACTCGCCGAAGGGCCGCTGCTGTGTCCGCACGACGCGGCGACGCTGCTGTCGGTGAAGCCGAACTGGATCTACGAAGCCGTGCGCGCCCACCGGATACCGTGCCTGCGCGTCGGCCGGCACATCCGCTTCACGCGCGCGATGCTCGAACAGTGGCTCGCCGAGCAGGCCGACGGCTGATGCCCGGCACGACATCGGACACCGAGACGGGGGTGGCCGGCGATGGGTAGGCGCTCCTACGGCAGCGGTCGTCTCTTCGAGCGAACCGACGCGGCTGGGCGGGTGAGCTGGTACGGCTCGTGGTGGTCCGGCGGCACGCGCGTCAAGCGCAAGATCGCCGCCAAGCGCACCCCGGGCACTGCGGACGGGCTCACGCGCGCACAAGCGGAGAAGGAGCTGCGCAAGCGGATCGAGCGGGACGTGATCGTGCCGGGCGCCGCCAGGCGCACCTTGGAGGAGGCCGGCGGTGCCTGCGTCGATCACCTGGAGCACGTGATGGAGCGCAAGCGCTCCACGATCCAGGATTACCGTGGACATCTGCGGCGTCATCTCGTACCGTTCTTCGGCGAGCGGCCGATCGACAAGATCGAGCCAACACAGGTGGCGCGGTTCCTCAAGCGCAAGCGCAGCGACGGCCTGTCCTCAAAGACCGTCCAGAACCACCTGAACTTCCTCCACGGCGTGTTCGCGTTCGCGATCAAGCGCGGCTGGGCACAGAGCAACCCGGTCGCCTACGTCGACCGCTCGAAGAAGAACCGCTCTCCCCACCAGCGCGTCCGATTCCTACAGCCAGCCGAACTCGACAAGCTGATCGACGCCGTCCCCGAGGACACCCTCGCCGTAAGATCAGGCGCCTCCTCCGCGAGCACGAGTACAAGCCGCCGGCCGTGGCACCTGGGGGCGGAAGCGTCCAGGACATCAATCACTTCGCCCAGCTTGTGCTCGACCAGGCCGAGACCCTCTACCGCTACTGGCCAGACGTCGAGGACAGGCTGTTCGAGTAGGAGGCCGACGATGCTTGCCGCAGCGTCCTGCCTGGAGTAGGGAGAGTCGAACGCAAATAAAGTTTCCTAGATTGGGACATTTGCCGAGTCAGCAAAGTTGCGCGAACAGAAAAGCCTTTCTGATATTTTGTATTTATCATGCTCGCAAACGAGGCCATCCAAGAAATCGATCTCATCGACGGGGCTGTTGCGCGGCTGCGGGAGATGCTCCCAGAGAGCTGGACGGTAGAGCGATCGAGCAAGGCCGAGGTGGCCGCCGACTCAGGAGAGGCACGCTCGCTGGCGGATGGCGCGATCGACCTTCGCGACCCGAGGGGGACCTACGTGACCCTCGCGGTCGAGGCGAAGCGATCATTCGATCCTCGCGCCGTCGGGCAACTCTCTGGCGGGCTCTCGCGCGTGATCCGCTCACTGGCCAGCAACATCCCGATCCTCGCGGTCTCTCCGTGGATGAGCTCGCGAAGTCAAGAGCTGCTTGCCAAGGAGGGCATCAACTTCATCGACCTCACCGGTAACGCGCGGATCAAGCTGGAGAACCCCGCGCTCTACATAAGTGCCGTCGGAGCCGCCAGGAACCCCCAGCCCACGCCTCGCGGCCAGGCGAGGGTCCGCGGGCCCAAGGCGGCACGGCTCATCCGCCTGCTCATCGATGTACGGCCGCCCCACGGAGTGAGCGAAATCGCGGCCGTCACGGGCCTAACACAGGGCTACGTCTCGCGGCTGCTCGACGCGCTGGACCGAGACGCCCTCGTCGAGCGGACCCGTCGAGGACGGGTGCAGGACGCCGATATGGCGGGGCTGCTGCGGCGGTGGGCGGAGTCATACGACGTCCTCAAGAGCAACGATGCGTCCACCTTCCTCGCGCCGGGCGGGGCAAACGATGCGCTCTCGCAGCTCGCCGAGCTGTCCGGCCCGTCGGTGGCGGTCACTGGATCGTTTGCCGCCGTGCGTCTTGCGCCCGTCGCCGCACCGGCTCTGCTCATTGCCTACTGCAACGAGATCGAGGCGTTGGCCAAGACGCTCGGGTTGCTTCCGGCCGGCGAGGGAGTCAACGTCGTCCTGCTCCGTGCGTTCGATCCGGTCGTCTGGGAGCGGGGGACAGAGGATGCGGGGCTTCGCTACGTCGCGCCCTCCCAGGCCGCCGTCGATTGCCTGACCGGTACCGGCCGCATGCCGGCCGAGGGCGAAGCGCTCATCGCGTGGATGGCGGAGAACGAGTCGCGCTGGCGGCTGTC
>CABEDD010000013.1_pt1 | contig 11931 bp, 11 predicted proteins | sample 3132901 | NCBI WGS metagenome assembly CABEDD01 (sample SAMEA5534329, study PRJEB31848) | metagenome | biome: tundra; feature: field; material: soil | place: USA | collected 2013-05 | depth 0.15 m
GGGGGCGGGCGGGGCTCGACGCTCCCTCGCCCAGCTCGAGGATCGTGCCCGCCACCTCGTAACCGACGACGCACGGAGTCTTGGGCGCGTCGGGGTAGAAGCCCAGACGCGCCATCACGTCGGCGAAGTTGATCCCTGCGGCGGCGACGTCGATTCGCACCTCTCCCGGGCCAAGCGCGGGGTCGGGCCGTTCCTGGACTTGCAGCACTCCAGGTCCCCCGTGCTTCGTGATGACGACTGCCCTCATCCGCGAGCCACCCTATCCCATCGGGGTTCGTGCCCTCAGCCGAGATTCACCGACCAGCCGTTGACGAACCCGTCGGAGGCGACGATCTCCTCGACCACCTCGTCGGGCACGGCGGCGTCGGTGGTGACGACCATTGCGGCCAAGCGCTGCTCCGCTCCGACCCTCGGTTTTGCCGACGGTGCCCCGCCCCCATCGGGCGTGTGGCCGACCGCGGCGGAGGAGATGTTGATGCCGTGCGCGCCGAAGATCGTGCCGACCCGCCCGATCATGCCCGGCAGGTCCTGGTAGCGGAACACGGTCACATACGGCTCGAGCTCGATCGTCAGGCGCCGGCCCTGGACCTCGACCAGGTGCGGCACGCGGTTGGGGCCGATGCCGGTGCCGGCGACCGCGACGCGCCGATCGCCGGCGACGACCGTGACGCGGATCAGCTCGTTGAAGTCCTCGGCCTCGGAGACGGCCTTCTCCTCCAGGACGATCCCGCGCTGATGGGCCATCGTCGGGGCGTTGACGAGGTTGACCTGCTCCTCGGTGCGGCCCTGCAGCGCGCCGACGATCACCGCGAGCCCGAGCAGGCGCGTGTCGAAGTCGGCGATCCGACCGAGGAACGCGGCCTCGATGCGCTCGACCGAGCTGCCCTCGGCGAGCTCCATCGCCAGGCGCCCGAGCTGGGTGGCCAGCGGCAGGAACGGGCCGAGCACCTCCATGTCCTCGGCGCCGATCGCGGGGATGTTCACGGCCGTGGAGACGACTCCGCCGGTGAGCGCGGCGAGCACCTGCTCGGCGCTCTGGTATCCGGCCCGGTCGGTGGCCTCGGCGGTGGACGCCCCCAGGTGAGGCGTGACGACGACCTGCGGGTAGCCGTTGAACAGTGGATAGTCGGTGATCGGCTCCGAGGGAAACACGTCGAGCGCCGCGCCGGCCACCTTGCCCGAGTCGAGCGCGTCCTGCAGCGCCGCGTCGTCGATCAGCCCGCCGCGGGCGACGTTCAGCACGCGCACGCCGTCGCGCATCTTGGCGAACGCAGCCGCGTCCAGAAACCCTTCGGTCTCCGGCGTCTTGGGCAGGTGGATGGTGATGAAGTCCGCCTGCCCGTACACGTCCTCGGGCGAGTCGGCCTTCTCCACACCCAGCTCGCGGTAGCGCTCGGCGCTGACGAACGGGTCGAACGCGAGCACGCGCATGCCGAAACCGCGCGCTCGGTGGGCGACGAGCTGGCCGATGCGGCCGAAGCCGAGGATGCCGAGCGTCTTCTCATACAGCTCGACGCCGGAGAACTTCGAGCGCTCCCATTTCCCGGCCGTGAGCGACACGTACGCCTGGGGGATGTTGCGGGCGAGCGCCAGCAGCAGCGCCATCGTGTGCTCGGCGGCGGTGACCACGTTGGACTCGGGCGCGTTGGCCACGACGATCCCGCGCCTGGTGGCAGCTTCGACGTCGACGTTGTCCACACCCACGCCCGCACGGCCGATCGCGCGCAGGTTGACGGCCCGCTCGATCAGCTCGGCGGTCATCTTCGTGGCGGAGCGGATGAGGATGGCCTGGTAGGCGCCGATGCGCTCGGCGAGCTGCTCATCGGTCCAGTCGATGCCGAGATCGACGTCGAACCGTGTGCGCAGCAGCTGCACGCCCGAGTCGCCGATCTGCTCCTTGACCAGCACTTTCAGGCGCTCGTCTGTGGTGGTGTCCTGGGTTGCGGTGTCCTGGGTCGCGGGGCTCATGCGGAGATCCTCTCTACTGTCCAGTCGATACACGCGGTCAGCGCGCGTACGTCGTCCGGATCCACAGCCGGGAACATGCCGATCCGCAGCTGGTTGCGCCCCAGCTTGCGATATGGCTCGGTGTCGAGGATCCCGTTCGCGCGCAGCGTCGCGGCGACCGCCGCCGCATCGACCTCATCGGCGAAGTCGATCGTCCCGACGACCAGCGAGCGCTTGGCGGGGTCTGAGACGAACGGGGTCGTGTAGGACGTGCGCTGCGCCCACCCGTACAGGTGCGTGGAGGACTCGCGCGTGCGCGCCACGCACCAGTCCAGGCCGCCACCGTCGAGCATCCAGCGGATCTGGTCGGCGAGCATGAACAGCGTCGCCACGGCTGGCGTGTTGTACGTCTGATCTTTGCGCGAGCTCTCCAGGGCCGTGGCGAGCGAGAGGAAGGCGGGCATCCAGCGCGCGGCCCCGCCGGAGCCCCCAGACCCATCCGCGAGCTCGGCGATCCGCTCCAGGGCGGTGGGGCTGAGCAGCGCCACCCACAGTCCCCCGTCGGCGGCGAAGGACTTCTGCGGGGCGAAGTAGTACGCGTCTGCCTGATCGATCCGCACGGGCAACCCGCCGGCGCCCGACGTGGCGTCGATCAGCACCAGCGCCTCGGGCACGTCGGGCGGGCGCATCACCGGCACCATCACCCCGGTGGAGGTCTCGTTGTGAGCCCAGGCGATCGCGTCGACCTCAGTCTCGGCGGCGGCCAGACCCGCCTGCAGCGGAGCGGGAGCGTCGCCCGGGTCCGCGGAGATCAGAATCGGGTCCTGCAAGAACGGAGCCTCGGCGGTGACCTGGGCGAACTTCGAGGAGAACTCGCCGTAGGTCAGGTGCAGGGCGCGGCTGCGCACCATGCCGCAGGCGGCGGCGTCCCAGAACGCGGTCGCGCCGCCGTTGCCGAGCGCAACCTCGTATCCGTCGGGCAGCGAGAACAGCTCGCGCAGCCCCGCGCGGATCTCTCCGACGAGCGCCTTGACGGGCTTCTGGCGGTGGGAGGTGCCCATCACCGCGGCGCCGTCGCCGGCCAGGCGCGCAAGCGCGGCGGGGCGCACCTTCGACGGTCCGCAGCCGAACCGCCCGTCGGCTGGGCGCAGCGCGTCGGGGATCGTCAGTTGCGTTGTGTCTGGCGCTGGGGCGGAGCTCGGCGTCATGGGCTTCCTCGTTTCGGGCCTCGAGGGTTTTCTGATCTAGAGGTGCCCAGGCGCGCGGCGTTGAAACTGTCGTCACTCCCCGGTGGTTAGGCCCACCCGAACGCCAGTCGTGACGATGCGAGCGAGTGTAGCGAACGCCGCGCGACGGCCGCCGTCCTAGTCGTGGTGGGGCTCCTCAGATCCATCTGTCGGAGTGTCTGGCAACGGTCGCAACGGTCCATACATCAGTTCGAGTCGCCGCACATCCTCGCGATCCTGAGGACGGTCGGCAAGCCGCTTCAACGCAACGAGATGGTTCAAGCTCACGAGTCGAACGGTCACCCCATGCAACTCGTCGGTCAACGCCGCGCCACTGACCGACGCCCACGACAGTGAACCCTCGCCTTCGGGGATGAAGTCGATGATCCCCAGAGATGTCAGTGCACGGATGTGATGCTCCCCGTCAAACAGCACGTCTGGAAGCGGTGAGCCGTCGACGCGAGTGGCCTCGAGTCCTTCCAGCAAATGGCGAATCGCCTGTCCTTGCGCCTTGGTGGCGGGTACGAGCACGTCGACATCTCGCGTTACGCGTTCCCTGCCCAGCAGGTTCACGGCGACTCCCCCGACGAGCACGTAAGGCAGCCCATTGCGGTTCAGCTCGTCGAGAAGTCGAGCGAACTCCTCCGGTATGAGCATTCAGCCCGCCTGGTGTGCACTCGAGCGCATTGCGATGCGCTCGATGCGCTCCTGAGCGGCGATCGCGCCCTCCAGATCGAGATAGCGCTCCCATGCCTCATTCGCCGCCCAGCCCTCACCGGCGTCTTCAAGTCGCTTGGCCTCCTCGGCCGCATCGAGCATGCGCTGCCTCGCATAGGCGACATCCAACTCGGGGGTCACAGCCATAGCACCTCAATGGTAGCCCCCCGCGAAGTCAGAAAGAGGGCTTGATCCAGTCCATGTGCGAGCGCAGCTCGGCCCCGACGTGCTCGACCTGGGTGTCGGCCTGCTCGGCGCGCATGCGCAGGAAGCTCTCCTGGCCGGCGCGGTTCTCGGCGATCCACTCCCGCGCGAAGTCGCCGTCCTGAATCTCCTTGAGGATCTGGCGCATCGCCGCGCGGGTCTCGTCGGTGATGACGCGCTTGCCGCGCGTGTAGTCGCCGTACTCGGCCGTGTTGGAGATCGAGTAGCGCATCCCCGCCAGGCCCTTCTCATACATCAGATCGGCGATCAGCTTGAGCTCGTGCAGGCACTCGAAGTAGGCCATCTCCGGGTCATACCCCGCCTCTACGAGCGTCTGAAAGCCGGCCTGGACGAGCTCGGAGGCGCCCCCGCAGAGGACCGCCTGCTCGCCAAACAGATCGGTCTCCGTCTCGTCCTTGAACGTCGTCTCGATCACCCCGCCGCGGGTGCAGCCGATGCCCTTGGCGTAGGCGAGCGCGAGCCCGCGCGCGTTGCCGGTCGCGTCCTGGGCGACGGCGATCAGGCCGGGAACGCCGCTGCCCTCGGTGAACTGGCGGCGGACGAGGTGGCCGGGGCCCTTCGGTGCGACCATCGCCACGTCCACGCCGGCGGGCGGCGTTACCTCCTCATAGTGGATCGAGAACCCATGCCCGAACAGGATCATGTTGCCCTCACCGACGCCGTCGCGGATCTCGCTCTCCCACACCTGGCGGTGCAGCTCGTCGGGCAGCAGGATCATCACCACCTCGCCACGCGAGGCGGCCTCGACGACTGAAAGCACCTCCAGGCCCTGCTCGCGGGCCTTGGCGACCGAGGCTGAGTCCGGGCGCAGGCCGACCACGACTTTGACGCCAGAGTCCTTCAGGTTCAGCGCGTGGGCGTGACCCTGGGAGCCATAGCCGATGATCGCGACGGTCTTGCCGTCAAGGAGCGTGAGGTTTGCGTCGTCGTCGTAGAGCATGGGCGGGCAGGCTATCGGTTCCGCGCTCGATCCCGAACCCCACCGATCGCGAACCTGTCGATCAGCCTCTGAGAGAGAGAGAGAGACGGCGGGGAAGAGGCCCGCCCTTCCTCAGGCGCTCGCGGACGCCACCAGGGTGCGCCCGGGGATCGCCAGCGTCCCATCGGGCGCGGCATACGGCGCCAGGCGCGACGCCAGACCGGCGCGGATCTCTGAGATCTCGGGCTCGGGGCGGCTGAGCACCGCGTCGTGAAAGGCGCGAGAGACGTCGAGGGTCGTCTCCCAGAACGTGTCGAACGAGTCGTGGCGCTGCTCGACCTCCAGCGATTGCACGTCGATCTCGGCGAATCCGGCCTGCTGGAGCAGCTCGCGCACGCGCTCGGGATCGCCGAGCGCGAACGGCCCGGGCGCCCCGGAGGCGGGCGGGGAGGCGAGACCGCGCTCGATCAGCTCGAGGCTCGGGAGCAGCGCCCAGGGGTTGTGCTGCACGGAGTCCCACACGGCCAGCGCGAGGCGCCCACCAGCCCGCAGCACGCGGCGGGTCTCGCCCAGCGCCGCGGGCGGGTCGGCGAGCAGCATGTAGCCCCAACGGCACAGGACCGCGTCCACGCTCGCCAGCGGCAGGTCGATCCATTCGGCCCCGAGCACCCGAAACTCGATGTTGCTGAGCCCCAGCTGACCGGCGCGGGCGCGGGCGCCGTCGAGCATCGCCTCGGCCTGGTCGGAGACGATCACCCCGCCCATCGGCGCGACCTGCTCGGCGGCGAGCAGACCCGTATCGCCGAGCCCAGCCGCCAGCTCGAGCACGCGCTCGCCCGGCTGCAGCGAGACCACGTCGAGCATCCACGCCGATACGGGCGCGCCCAGCCTGCGGATCGCCTCCTGGCGGCGCATCCAGCCCGCCGCGGCGGCTTCCCAGCCCGCGAGGCTGGCCTCGCGATGGGCGTTCGCGTCGAAGGTCATCTCGATAGCTCCTTTAGATAATCACTCTGAGTGCGCAGGGCAAGCTGGTCAAGGACTCACCGAGCGTAGTGTGCTGGCCGATCCCGGACGATCGGTCCAGCGCCGCCATGCGTGCTCAGAGCTCCCTCCTGAGCAGCTTCCCCGATTGCGTTCGCGGCAGTGGCGCGCTGGTGAAGTCGACCTGCTTGGGGACCTTATAGCGGGCCAGGCGCGCGGCGCAGTGCGCGCGCAGGGCCTCGGCCTTCAGATCCGAGCCGGGACGCGCCAGGACGATCGCCGTTACGCTCTCCCCCCAGCGCGGGTCGGGGCGGGGAAGGACCGCCGCCTCCAGCACGTCGGGGTGGGATTCGAGCACGGCCTCGACCTCCGCCGGGGCCACGTTCTCCCCGCCGCTGACGATCGTGTCGGCCACGCGTCCCGTGACCCGCAGGAACCCGCGCTCATCGAGCGAGCCGAGATCGCCGGTGCGCAGCCACCCATCGCGGTCGCGCGTGCCCGGCGCGACGGTCGGCCCGCAGACCATGATCTCGCCCACCCCGGACTCTTCGGGCGAGGACCCGTCGATGCGCACTTGCGTGCAGAACAGCGGCGGCCCGGCGTGCTGGGCACCGGAGGAGGTCTCCCACGACGATGTGTCCTCAAAAGTCCTCGGCGCGCGCGCGCTAAGAGCGTCTTTTTTATAAGCACCGACCGCCGGGCTCCCCCTCCCGACCGGCATGGTCGTCACCTGCGAGCAGGCCTCGGTCAGCCCATAGGTCGTGCTGACGGGGACGCCGGCCTGTAGTGCGCGCGCGAGCAGCGCCTCGGGCACGGGGCCTCCGCCGGTGAGCGCGCAGCGCAGCGCGGGCGGTCGCTGTAGACCGGCGTCCAGCAGCCGCCCAAGCGTCGTGGCGACCAGGGACACGAGCGTGATGTCCTGCTCGCGCAACGCCTCCAGCACCTGCTGGGTGTCGAAACGCTCGTGGACCACCGCCGTGGTCGCGTAGATCGCCGAGCGCACCAGGATCGAGAGGCCGCCGACGTGCGAGACCGGCAGCGCGCACAGCCAGCGCTCGCACGGATCGCGGTCCAGGGCGACGGCCGAGCCGAGCGCGCTCCACAGAAAGTTGGCGTAGGTCAGCTCGACCGGGCGCGGCGCGGCGCTCGTGCCGGAGGTGTGGATGACGGCGGCGACGGCGTCGAGATCGTGTGACCGGCCCGGCGCTGGGGACGCGTTGCCCGCCGGCGCGGATATGCCGGCTGTCCTCCCGCGTGTCCGTGTCGAGGACGCCTCGCTCAGCGGCTCCTCCACGATCAGCGCCGCACCGTCGCATATGAGCGCGCGCTCGGCCGGCCCGAGGCGCACGTCCACCGGCACGGCCACGGCCCCGAGCAGCAGACAGGCATGGAAGGCCTCGGCGAACCCGCTGCCCGGGGCCAGCGCGATCGCGACGCGATCCCCCGCCCCCACTCCGCGAGCCTGCAACGCGCGCGCCCCCGTGAGCGCGGCGTCGTAGAGCTCGGCGTAGGTGCGCGAGCCATCGGGGCTCTCCACGCCCACGCCCTGCGGGTGCGTGCGCGCGGCACGATGCAGCCAGCCCTCGACGACCATGCGCCACAGGCTAGCCTTCCCAGCCATGCCGACAATATGGACAGCCGCCGGAGAGTACGAGGACATCCGCTATGAGAAGTCCGGCGAGCCGTCGCGGACGGGGATCGCGAAGATCACGATCGACCGGCCCGAGGTCCGCAACGCGTTCAGGCCGCAAACGATTGTGGAGATCTCACAGGCGCTGCAGGACGCGCGCGAGGACACGGAGATCGGCGTGATCGTGCTGACCGGCGCCGGCGAGCTGGCGTTCTGCTCCGGCGGCGATCAGCGCGTGCGCGGCGACTCGGGATACCTGGCGGACGATGAGGCGGGTAATCCGGATCCCACCCGCCCCGGGCGCTTTCACGTGACCGATCTGCACGTGCAGATCCGGCGGCTGCCCAAGCCGGTCGTGGCGATGGTCGCCGGGTATGCGATCGGCGGCGGGCACGTGCTGCACCTGGTGTGCGACCTGACGATCGCCGCAGACAACGCCCGCTTCGGCCAGGTCGGCCCGAAGGTGGGATCCTTCGACGGAGGCTTCGGCGCGGGGCTGCTGGCCAACATCGTGGGCCCGAAGAAGGCGAAGGAGATCTGGTTCCTGTGCCGGCAGTACTCGGCCCAGGAGGCGCTTGAGATGGGCATGGTCAACACGGTCGTGCCGCTCGCGCAGCTGGAGGCGGAGACGGTGAGGTGGTGCGAGGAGATGCTCGAGCTATCGCCGTTCGCGCTGAGGCTGCTGAAGGCGAGCTTCAACGCGGCCGAGGACGGTCTGAGCGGCATCCAGCAGCTCGCCCACGACGCGAACCTGCTGTTCTACGGCAGCGAGGAGGCGCAGGAGGGTCGCGACGCCTATCGCGAGAGGCGCGAGCCCGACTTCGCCAGGTTCCCCAAGCGCGCATGAACCCGATGAGGCTGCGCGCCAGGCGGTCGCAGAGCCCGGACCGAGCGAGCGCACGGTGACCGCCGCGCCGAGAACGATCGCAGCCCCGCCCCCGGCCGGACAGGGCGCGACCGGCCAGACGAGCATGGTGCGCATCTGGGTGATGGCCGCGCGCGTGCGCACGCTGCCGGCGGCGGTCGCGCCGGTGCTCGTGGGCACCTCGCTGGCGCTCGGAGCCGGCCGCTTCCACGCCCTCGCGTTCGGAGCGGCGCTGCTCGGGGCGGTGTTCATTCAGGTGGGGACGAACCTCTCAAACGACTATTCCGACGCGCGCCGGGGCGCGGACAGCGAGGACCGCCTGGGCCCGGTCAGGGTGACCGCGGGCGAGCTGGTGCCGCCCAGGCAGGTCCTGATCGCCACCTACGCCACGTTCGGGCTGGCGGTCGCCTGCGGGGCCTACCTGGTGGCGGTGGCCGGCCCCGAGCTGATCGTCGTGGGAGCCGCGTCGATCCTCGCGGGCGTGCTGTATACGGGCGGGCCGCGGCCGTACGGGTACGAGGGGCTGGGCGAGGTGTTCGTGTTCCTGTTCTTCGGCGTGGTGGCGGTGGCGGGCTCCTACTTCGTGCAGGTCCAGGAGCTGCCGTGGCAGGCGTTCGGGTGCGCCGTGCCGGTGGGGCTGCTGGCGAGCGCGATCCTCCTCGTCAACAACGTCCGCGACATCGACACCGACAGGCGCGCGGGCAAGCGCACGCTCGCGGTCAGGCTCGGGCGCGAACGCACGCGCGACCTGTACACCGCGATGGTGGCGGGCGCGTTCGTGAGCGCGCCGGCGCTGTGGGCGCTGGGCATGTCGCCGTGGCTGCTGCTCAGCTGGGCGGCGATCGGACTCGCCGCGGCGGTCGTGAGGACCGTGCGCACGCGAGTCGACGGACCGTCGCTGAACGGCGCGCTGGCGAGGACGGGCATGCTGCAGCTGCTGTTCTGCGTGCTGCTCGCCGCGGGGATCCTGGCCAGCGGCGGGGTCGGAGGGTGAGCGCGGGTTGAGATTGAGCGTTCAGCGACGCAGCCTGCGCCTGCGCCAGCCGCTGCAGAGCGCCCACGGCGCCGTGCGCGAGCGTGAGCTGGTCGCGGTCACCCTCACCGACGAGGACGGGACGTGCGGCTATGGCGAAGCCGCGCCGCTGCGCTCCTACGACGGCGTGAGCGTCGCGAGGGTCGTGAACGCGCTCGAGCGCTACGGGCAGGTGCTCGCCGCGGAGGACGCCAGGCACATGAACGGAGCGCAGCTGATCGAAGCGTGCCGGCGCGCTGAGGATCTGCCCCAGGCGCTGGCGGCGATCGACATGGCGCTGTGGGACCGCGCCGGCCGGCGTGCGGAAAAGCCCGTCGCCGAGCTGCTCACCGACGAGCCTCCACGCGAGGTGGCGGTCAACGCGACGATCGGCGCGACCGACCGTCAGAGGGCGGCCGAGCAGGCCCACAGAGCGGTGGAAGAGGGGTTTCAGTGCATCAAGCTCAAGGTGGGAGCCGGCGACGATGCGGCGCGCGTGGCGGCGGTGCGCGCGGCGGCGGGCCCGGAGACGGCGCTGCGACTGGATGCGAACGGCGCGTGGACAGTGGAGGAAGCGGTCAGGGCGATCGAAGCGCTGGCGCCCGCGGGGCTGGAGCTCGTGGAGGAGCCGGCGCACGGGCTGCAGGCCGTCAGGGAGGTGCGCGAGCGCGTGAGCACGCGCGTGGCGATCGATGAGACCGCGGCCGAGCCCGGCGCGCTCGGCGCGGGCGTGGCCGACGCGGTGTGCCTGAAGATCGGCCGCTGCGGTGGGATCTCCGGTCTGCTCGCCGCCGCCGCGCTGGTGCGCGCCTCCGGTGCGGAGGTGTACGTCGCATCGACGCTGGACGGCCCGCTTGCAGTGGCGGCAGCCCTGCACGCCGCCGCGGCGCTGGCCTCGCGCGGGCCGGTGCCCGCGTGCGGCCTGGCGACGCTGAGATTGTTCGAGGGCGACGCGCAGGACGCGCTCCCGGTGCGCGGCGGCAGGATCGCGCTGCCGTCAGCCGCCGGGCTCGGTGTCGATCCGCTTTGAGAACGACGCCGCTGACTGTGCAGGTCGCGCGAGCGCTCCCGGTCCCGGTCCCGGTCTCGCTGGAGCTCCAGCCGCTGGGACCGCTGCCGCTGGGACCGCTGCCGTTGGAACCTCAGCCGCTGGGACCCCTGACATGGGAACCATGGGAACCATGGGAACCCCTGCCGCTGGGACCCCTGACATGGGAACCATGGGAACCCCTGCCGCTGGGACCCCTGACATGGGAACCCCTGCCGTTGGGACCCCTGTCCCTGAAACCCCTGCCATCGGGACCCCTGCCGCTGCGACGTTCGCGGTTGGGACCTCAGCCGCCGGGGGCCGTGCCGCGGGGATCTCCACACCGAAGAGGCTCTCGACGGCGTCCCTCGGCATCGGATGGCCAAGGAAGAATCCCTGAGCCAGCGTGCAGCCCATCGCATCGATCGTGCTCATCTGCTCCGGCGTCTCGATGCCCTTGGCGATCACCGTCAGCGAGAGCTCGCGCCCGAAGCCGAGAATCGCCTCGAGCAGCCAGCTGCGGTAGTCCTCGTCGTCGGCCTCCGCGAGGGAGCTGCGATCGACCTTCAGGAAGTCGAGCGGCATCTGCTGCAGACCGGAGCGGTAGGCGTACCCGTTGCCGAAGTCGTCGATCGCGATGCGCACGCCCAGCCGCTTGACCTCCCGCAGGCGCTCGGCGGCCGCCGCGACGTCGCGCATCACCGTGGTCTCGGCGATCTCGAGCGTGAGCAGCGAAGGGTCGATCCCCGACTGCTGCAGCGCTCGGCGCACGTCCGTGGCGAAGCCGTCTCGATTCAGCTGATTGGCCGAGACGTTCACTGAGACGCCGACCCTGTGGCCCGCCACGTCCCACGCCGCGGCGCGGTTGCAGGCCTCTTCGAGGACCCAGCGTCCGATCGGCACGATCAACCCGGTTTCCTCGGCCAGCGGCAGGAAGCCGGCGGGCTCCAGCACGCCCTGCTTGGGGTGCCGCCAGCGGAGGAACGCCTCGAGACCCACCACCCTGCGGCTTCTCAGATCGCAGATCGGCTGATACAGCAGGAAGAACTGCTCCTCCTGCAGCGCCGCGTTCAGCTCTGCGTCGAGCACGCTGCGACTCTCGATCATCGAGCGCATGTTCGCGTTGAAGAGGGTGTAGCGGTCCTTGCCCGCCGCCTTGGCCGCGTGCAGGGCCAGCTGCGCGTCGCGCACGAGGTCCTCGGGCGTCTCGTACCGGCCGAAGGCAACGCCGATGCTCGCGGTGAAGAAGAAGCTCGGCCCGAAGCCATCGAGCTCGACTGGCTGGTGCAGAGCCTCGATGATGCGTCCGGCGAGGTTGTCGAGCCGCACCCCGCGGGCCGCGGGCGATCAGCTGCTGGCGGTCGTCGCGCAGCGGCTGGGGG
>CABEDD010000015.1_pt1 | contig 11748 bp, 10 predicted proteins | sample 3132901 | NCBI WGS metagenome assembly CABEDD01 (sample SAMEA5534329, study PRJEB31848) | metagenome | biome: tundra; feature: field; material: soil | place: USA | collected 2013-05 | depth 0.15 m
GGGCAGAGCCCGGATCAGAGCCCGAGCCCGAGCCCGAGCTGATCCTGATCGCCACCGGCGCGGAGGTCCCCCTGACGCTGCAGGCCGGCCGGGCGCTGGCTGCGGAGGGTACGCGCGTGCGGGTCGTGTCGATGCCGTGCATGGAGCTGTTCGAAGCTCAGCCGCGGGAGTATCGCGAGCAGGTGCTGCCGCCGCCCGTCGGCGCCCGTCTGGCGGTCGAGCCGGGCGTCAGCCTGAGCTGGTGGCGCTGGGTGGGCGACCGCGGCGGGGTGCTGGGGATCGATGACCGTTTCGGCGCCTCGGCACCGGGCGGCACAGTGCTCGAGCAGCTGGGATTTACCGCTGAGAACATCGCCGCGCGCGCGCGCGAGCTGCTGAAGGAGGACCGCTGATGGAGGGACCGCTGCAGCGACTGTCGGCCTACGGGCAGAGCGTGTGGATCGACTCGCTCTCGCGCGCGTCCATCCGCGGAGGGCATCTGCAGAGCCTGATCGACGACTGCGCCGTCGTCGGCGCGACATCGAACCCAACGATATTTCAGACCGCGATGTCCGAGGGCGACGCCTACGACGAGCAGCTGCGCGAGCTCGCCGACCGCGACTCAAGCGATGCGTTCTGGGCGCTGGCCGTGCGCGACATCAAGGACGCGTGCGACTTGTTCAGGGGAGTGTTCGACGCGACGGGCGGCCACGACGGATATGTCTCGCTGGAGGTCGATCCGACGCTGGCGTATGAGACGCTGCAGACGTTCCGCGAGGCGATCCACCTGCACGAGACGGTCGACAAGCCGAACCTGCTCGTCAAGATCCCCGCGACCAAGCCGGGCCTGGCGGCGATCGAGGACGTGATCGCCGAGGGTCGCTCGATCAACGTGACGCTGATCTTCTCGCTGCGCCGCTACGCCGAGGTCGCCGAGTCCTACATCCGCGGGCTCGAGCGCCTGATCGCCGGCGGCGGAGATCCGCGCAAGGTGGCGTCGGTGGCGAGCTTCTTCGTCTCGCGCATCGACACCGAGGCCGACCGCCGCCTGGACGAGGTCGGCGGCCACGACGAGCTCAAGGGCAAGCTGGCGGTCGCCAACGCGAGGCTCGCATACGAGCACTACCGCAAGACGTTCGCGGGCGCGCGCTGGGAGTACCTGGCGGGCAAGGGCGCCACGCCTCAGCGCGTGCTGTGGGCATCGACCTCGACCAAGAACCCGGCCTACCCCGACACGATGTATGTGGACGAGCTGATCGGCCCGGACACGGTCAACACGATGCCCCAGGCGACGATCGACGCCTACCAGGACCACGGCGATCCCAAGCCGCGCCTGCAGCAGGACCTCGAGGAGGCGCACGCGCTGCTCGAGCAGCTGGCCGCGGCGGGTGTCAGCTATGAGGAGATCACCGACACGCTCGAGCGCGAGGGCGTCGAGAAATTCTCCGCCTCATTCGCAGATCTGCTGGACGGCCTGCGCGAGAAGCAGGCCTCGCTCACCGCCCCTACGAGTACGGGATAGGGATCAGCACCACGATCCGCAGCGGCCCGGACGGGAACGCTTCGGCGTGGAGCGTGAACGCTCGGTAGGTGCGCCCGCGATAGCGGTAGGAGCCGCTGGAGGGAACGGCGCCCGGCGAGGGGCCGAGGCTGTTCTTGACGAGCGTGGGGTGGGCGGAGTTGGGATTGATGTACATGAGCACGTCCAGCCCCGCCAGCCGCCCGGCCAGGCGCTTGTAGCCCTCGTCGTCCTGGATCGAGAGCACGAAGCTGCCGATCTGCCTGCCGTTCAGGCGCAGCGGCGCACGCACCGGCGCGAGCACGTCCGGGCCGCCGACGTCCGACAGCAGCCGCCCGCCGGCGCTGACCCGCAGGCGCACGATGTGCTCGTTGAGCAGTTCGTCGATCGCCAGCCGCGTCGCTTCCGGGTTTCGTTGTGCGACCGCGCGCAGCAGCGGCTGGTTGTGCTGCACCCGGTGGACCTGCGTGAGCGCGTGCGCGCCGCCCTCGCTGGTGTAGATGAGCCGCGCGACGCGGCTGAGAGTGTTGACGAGGGTGTCCGTCGCCGTGCGCCCGCACAGGGGCGCGATCGAGGAGATCGACTTGAGCAGATACACGCGCAGCTGCCCGCTCGGGTAGGCGGCGGCCGGAAACGAGGTGTATCTGTAGGCGACGCCTTTCACCGTGAGCGCGCCCTGCGCCTGCGGTTCGCCGGGCGGAAGCGCGAACGAGCCGGCGATGCTCCGCCCGTGCTCGCGCAGCGCGGTCGTGCCCTCGGCGATCCCATCCGTCTCGGCGAGGAAGCCGCTGTCGGCCCATACGCTCGTGACGAAGCTCGCGATCGGGGCGCCTGCCGCGCTCAGGATGCTGCCGTGCAGGGGGGCAAGTGCGTTTGCGGCGCCGAGGTCGACGAGCGTCTGGGCGCCGCCTGCGCCGGGGGCCGCCATGCGCGTGACCTGCAGGCTGGTCATGTGCCCGGTGGCGAGCAGCGCCTGCGCGGCCGCGCGCGCGGCCCTGGGGTCGTCGCGTTCGACCGCTTCGCGCAGGGGAATCGAGCGTTCGATGAAGCTCAGCGCCGTCGCCGTGCGTTCGCTTGAGACACCCTCGCGATAGACGCGCCCGGCGATCTGGCCGAGCGTGTCGAGCACCGCCGTGGAGCACGCACTCGGGACGGCCTGCGCCGCTGGATCGGGGCTCACGTTCGCGTCGATTCCGGCGTTCGCGGCTCCCCCGCAGCCCGCCAGGCTGGCGAGCAGCGCACAGGCGGAAACGGCGTGCATGGTGCGCGAAAGCTTTCCCACGGCCAACACGATCGCGGTGAATCTTAAGGGTTTGTTTAAGCGGTGATGAGACTGCGCCCATCCCGGCGTCGCTACGGTGATAGCCAAATGGATCCAGGAGCCACACAGCGCGACCCGCCGCCCGCGCATGTACCCGTGCCGCCCTCCGAACGCGGCCACTGGCTGCTCGCCGGGGCCGTCGCGGCGCTGGGAGCGGCGGTTCTCGCCGCGGTCCTGACCGGGCTTGTCGGTCGCTCGGCGTCGGTCTCCTCCGCGGCCCCGCCCCCGGTGCTGGTGGCCACCGCCACACCCGTCCCCGGAACGAGCGGTGGCTCCGCGGGCGCTTCAGCCGGGCCGTCTTCCGGCACCGACAACGGTGTCGGCGGCGGGGCGATCGTCGCTCAGCTCTCAGCCGCCCAGCAGAGCCAGGCGCTCGCGCGCCTGACCGACCCGCTGCAGACGCACGTGTCCACGCGTTGGATGGAAGGGTTCTACCCGATCTACTCGGTCGCGCAGAGCACGTTCGGCGTCAACTGGCTGCTGATCGCCTCGATCCACGAGCAGGAGTCGGCGTTCTCGACGGCGCCGAGCATCTATCACGGTCTGAACTTCGCTCACTGCTGCGGCGGGCCGATGCAGTTCAATGTCATGAATGGGGGGCGGGGCACCGGATCCGTATCGACCTGGGGTCTGGTCAGCGACTCCTACATCTACGGCCGCCGCCCGGCTGTGTATGACCACATGACGGCCACGCACCCGTCGATCTATGACGACTTCGACGCGATCATGGCGGCCGCGCACCTGCTCTCCGCCGACGGCGCCACGCTGCAGCTCGACGGCGGCGCCTGGAACGCGGCGTATGACTACTACGGCCACGACGCCGCCGGCGTCACCTACGCCGATCAGGTGCTCGCCCGCGCGATCGGCTGGTCACAGCACGGGTTCTGCATCAACTGCGGTCTGGATGCAGCGATGGTTGAAGCGGTGCACGCCGCCTACGGCGCGCCCGTGCTGGCGGCGCTGGAAGCCGAAGCCGAAGCAAAACCCAAGCCGAAGCAGAAGCCAAAGCAGAAGGCCACGGCGGCCCGGGCGCGGCGCAAACGCTAGGCCGCGTCGGCCAGTGCGATCAGCTCGCCCGCGACCCGGTCGGTCGCCGCTGCGGCGCCGCCGAGCAGGCGTCGTGAGAGCTGCGCGCGGCGGAAGTACAGCGGCGCGTCGTGCTCCCAGGTGGCGCCGATGCCGCCGTGCACGGAGATCATCGTGCGCGCGGCATGGTCGAGCGCACGTCCGGCCACCGAGCGCGCGGCGCCCGCCGCGAGCGGAAACTCGCCCGGCGCGCCGCCGCGCGCCCAGCCGGCGTAGTAGAGCAGCGAGCGCCCGTTCTCCAGCTGTCGCAGCACCTCGGTCAGCGAGTGCTTGACCGCCTGGTAGGAGCCGATCGCGCGGCCGAACGTGAACCGCTCCTTGGCGTACTGCACCGATACCTCCAGCGCGGTCTCGACGCTGCCGAGCGACTCGGCCGCGATCAGCGCCTGGGCGAGATGCCAGGCCGCCGCGAGCTGCTCCTCGGAGGTGTCCAGGATCGTGGCGGGAGCCTGGCTCAGCGAAACGTGCCCGAGCGAGCGGGTGGAGTCATAGCGTGTGGTTGCCTTGACGCTCACGCCGGAGGCGCCGGCCTCGATCGCGACACCGACCGGTGAGCCGTCGAGCAGGGCCACGCCCACGAGCAGATCCGCTCCGGGAGCGTCGGGCACAAACGCCAGCTCGCCGGTGACCGTGGCCGCGCCCTCGCCCGCAGCCGCTGCCGCGGGGGCCGCCGGTCGTGACAGGCCTCCGCGCGGGTCCACGCTCCAGCCCGCGTCCACGTCGCTCGGCGGGCTCGCCGGCAGGTAGGCGGCGCGCCGCTCGCCGCTCGCCAGCGCCCCGAGCAGGGAGGCCCCCCCGGTGGGAGAGGCGTTCAGGATCGCGGTGGCCGGCAGGTGCCCGAGCAGCGGGATGGAGGCGAGCACGCGTCCGCACTCGCCGAGCACGAGCATCGCGTCGAACACGTCCAGCCCGGCGCCGCCGTGGGACTCGTCGATCAACAGGCCCGGCCAGCCGGCCTCGCATGCGGTCGGCCACAGGTCGGGCAGGGCCGACTCGTCGCCGTCGAGCGCCTCGCGGGCGGCCTCGAAGGTCTTATAGCGCGACAGCGCGCCGCGGGCGGCCTCGCGCAGGAAGACCTGCTCGTCTGAGAGTGCCAGGTTCATCGTGTGACCTCCGGGATGGCGGTGCTGCCGGGCATATGCGGGTGTGGGCGGTGACGAGGAGCGGGACAGGGGCGATGAGCGCGGGGACGGGTCATGCCGCCGCCGTTTCCTTGGAGCGAAGCTCCGAGAACGGGATGCCCTTGTCCAAGCGCGGCTCCGGCGGTAGGCCGAGGACACGCTCGCCGACCGTGTTGCGCAGGATCTCTTCGGTCCCGCCCGCCGACTTCAGGCCGGGGAGGAACGAGATCATGTAGGCCCACTCGCTGTCCGTGGCCAGCGCGTCAGGGCCAAGCACGTCGGCGATCAGCTCGCCCGCACGGATCGCGCCGTTGACAATCGTGACCTTCGCGAGGCCCGCCTCGGGGCCGGGGATCTGGCCTTTCTGGAGGGCGGTCAGGGTCCTGTAGCCGGTGAAGCGGACCGCCAGCAGTTCGCTTGCGATCTCTCCCAGCCGATGTCTGATCTCCGGGTCGCGCCGGGCCAGCTCGTCGCCGGCGATCGCCCCCGCGAAGCGGGTCGAGTTGTAGCCGAGGCCCTCGCCGCCGAGGCCGATCGTGACGCGCTCGTACATCAGCGTCGTCAGCGCGGTGCCCCAACCGTTGCCGACGCCCCCCACGACCGCGTCCGCGTCGAGTGCGACGTCATCGAAGAACACCTCGTTGAACTCGGCCTCGCCGGAGATCTGGCGCAGCCCGCGCACGGTCACGCCGGGCGCGTCGATCGGCACCACGAACATCGTCATGCCCTTGTGCTTGGGCACGTCGGCGTCGGTGCGCGCCAGCAGCAGGCCGTGGGCGGCGAAATGGGCGTTGGTCGTCCACACCTTCTGGCCGGACAGCTTCCAGCCGCCGTCGTCCTGCAGGCGCGCGCGCGCCTGCACCGCCGCCAGGTCAGAGCCAGCGGCGGGCTCTGAGAACAGCTGGCACCAGACCTCGTCGCCGTGTAGCATCGGTCCGAGGTAGCGACGCTTCTGGTCCTCGTCGCCGTGGGCGATGATCGTCGGGCCGAGCATGCCCACGCCGATCGCGTCGAGGATGCCCGGCACTTTCGCCCGCGCGATCTCCTGGTTGGAGATCACCTGCTCGATCGGCCCGCGTCCCTGCCCGCCGTACTCCTTGGGCCAGGTCACCCCGGCGAGGCCGCCCTCCGCCAGCTTGCCCTGCCAAGCGCGCCGCGCGGCGATGATCTCGTTCTCGTCCTCGATCGCGCCCGGGCCTTGCAGGACGGGCGCTTCGCCCGAGTGCCGATCCAGCCAGGAGCGGACCTCGGCGCGGTATGCGGCCTGCTCCGGTGTGTCGTCGAGATCCACGGCTGCTCCTCCTCTTGCGCTCTTGTTGGGCGTTACTGGCTGACTGGCCAGTCAATCTTCTGCGGGGAACGGTACTCTCTCGCGCACGCTTGCGTCGTGCGCGCATCCGGGCGACGGACGGGGAGCGTTGGTGGCCAGCCGGCTCCGATCCCGGCGCCTCGCCGCCGGATCAGCGCCCAAGCGCTACGCCCCCGCGGGGATCGGCGGCTCGGGCATCGGCCGCTGGTGGTAGACGCCGGCGAACCCGCGATTGAGCAGATAGCTCGCCTGCGTGGCGGGGTCGGGCGAGCGCAGCAGCACGACTCCGAGGCTGACCCCGTCGCGCGTGGCGGTCGCCACCAGGCAGCGCCCGGCCGCTTCGGTGTAGCCGGTCTTCAGGCCGGTCAGCCCGGGGTAGTGGTAGATGAGCAGCGGGTTGTTGTTGTAGAGGTACAGCCGCCCGCCGTGGATCGGAAACGGCAGCGCGGCGGTGTAGGTGCGCGTGATCGCGGCTATGCGCGGCTGCAGAAGATCGACGTGCGCGAGCAGCGCGAGGTCGGCGGGGCAGGAGAAGTTGTACCGGTCCTGGTAGCCCGACGGCGAGGTGTAGTGCGTGCAGCCCATGCCCAGTTGCGCCGCCTGCGCGTTCATGCGCGTCACGAACCGGTTGACGGTGCCGGCCACGTGTTCGGCGAGCGCCACGGCGGCGTCGTTGCCGGAGGGGAGCAGCAGGCCGTAGAGCATGCTCTCCAGGCGCACGTGCTTGCCCAGCGGCAGCACGCCGACCTTCGACCCGGCCATGTCGACCGCCTGGCGGGTCACGAGCACGGACGCGTCCGGCGGCGCGGACTGAACCGTGATCAGCGCGGTCATCATCTTCGTCAGGCTGGCCATGCGCAGGCGGGCGTACGGGTTGCGCTGCCACAGGACCTGGCCGGTGTTCAGGTTGAACAGCAGGCCGGCGCTGGGCGGCGTATGGAAGGCTTCGTGCACGGGGTCCTGGCCGGGGTCGCCGATGCCCGTGAGCGTGAGCGGGGGCCTGCCCAGGGGCAGGCCGATCGGAGAGCGGGCGGGCGCGGCGGTCGTGGCGAGAGTGGCCGCGTGCGCGTGCGCGTGCCGGTGCAGGGCCGAGGTCGCCGCCGAGGCCGAGCCGTGGGCCCCGCCGGAGCGGGCCAGGGCCATCACCACCAGCGCCGCGACGATCGCGAGCGCCAGGGCGCCGGCGGCGAGGGCACGCCGGCGCGAGCGCCGCCGGCGGCGGGCGGACTCGCGCCGCCGGCGACTCTGATCGGAGGTCATATAAGCGGGGAGTCGTTTCGTCACGTCATCGTCGCGGGGGGGTCAGCAGGGCGCCGACGATCCCGACCGTGAGCAGCGCGAGCACGAGGATCGAGACCGCACCAAGCAGGGTAATCCCTTGCTGGGACACCATCGTGCTGATGGTCAGGAACGCAAATCCGGCGATGAACAGCAGCGCGAGGGCGAGGACGAGCAGGCGGCTCATGCCGGGATGCGATCCCGCCGGAGGTCTGTCGTCACGGGAAAGATCGCGTGAACCTATCCGCGCGCGGCGAGCGTGGCCAGCGGTCCGGTGGCCAGCGGTCCGGCCCCGGGACGCGGCTGCGGCACATGCTGGTCGGCGTGGTAGGAGGAGCGCACGAGCGGGCCGGCGGCGACGTGGTCGAAGCCGAGCTCGTATGCCGCGCGCTCGAGCGCGGCGAACTCGTCCGGGCGCCAGTAGCGCACGACGGGGAGGTGGCGCTCGGAGGGGCGCAGGTACTGCCCGACCGTGAGCACCCGCACACCGTGATCGCGCAAAACGCCGAACGCGTCGACCATCTCACCATGAGTCTCGCCGAGTCCGACCATCAGCCCGGACTTGGTCACGACCTCGCCCTCGCCGAGCTCGCCCGCGAGGCGCAGCACGCGGCAGGAGCGGGCGAACTCCGAGCCGCGCCGGGCAAGCGGATACAGCCGCGGGACGACCTCGACGTTGTGGTTGAACACGTCCGGGCGCTCGGCGATGACCTTGGCCAGCGGCATCTCCTGACCCTGGAAGTCGGGGGTGAGGACCTCGATCTGGCAGCCGGGCGCCTGCGCGCGAACCTGGCGGATGACACCGACGAAGGCCGAGGCGCCGAGGTCGGGCAGGTCGTCGCGGTCGACCGAGGTGATGACGGCATGGCGCAGGCCCATGCGCGCGATCGAGCGCGCGACGCGGGCGGGCTCGAGCGGGTCGTTCCAGGTGGGCTTGCCAGTCCGCACGTTGCAGAACCCGCAGCGGCGGGTGCAGGTGTCGCCGAGGATCATGAACGTCGCGGTGCCGCGCTCCCAGCACTCGCCCACGTTCGGGCACGCCGCCTCCTGGCAGACGGTGTGCAGGTTCTCGAAGCGAATCAGCTCGGTCAGCTCGCGGTAGCGCTCGCCGCCGGGCGGGGGCACCTTGAACCACGCGGGCTTGCGCTCGCGCAACGGGCGGACGTTGGGGCCAAGCACGCTGAGCACGTCCATCCCCCCGGGATTGGCGCGCGATCTGGTGGCGCTCATACCCGAGCTCCGTGGCCCGTTACGAGGTTCGCCGTGTCGGGGGTCGGGTTGGGCTGGGCCGCATCCGCGCAGGTGGCGGGGGTACTGAGCGCGTTGGCGCGGGGCGTCCGGCCCCGCATACGCTCGGGCTGGGGAGACGGGGTGTCAAGGCCCAGCGCGTCCGGCGAGACGAGTCGTGGGCGACGGCCGTGGGTGTCGCAGAAGCGATGGGCCATGCGCGCGCGGAAGTCATCCGGGTCGACCGCGCGCCCGGAGGGCAGCTCGCGCGCGATCGAGGTCATCGTGACGTCGGGCAGGCCGCAGGCGACGATCCAGGAGAACGGGTCCAGGTCGAGGCGTACGTTGACCGCGAACCCGTGAGTGGCGATCCCGCGGGAAACGTGCACGCCGATCGAGGCGATCTTGCGATCCTCGATCCAGACGCCCGTGTAGTCGGGGCCCTCCGCGCAGCGCGAGTAAGCCTCGATGTCGTAGTCGGCCAGCGCCGCGACGATCGCCGATTCCATCGTGCGCAGGTGGGAGCCGATGTCGTCAATCCGCATGATCGGGTAGCCGACCAGTTGGCCGGGGCCGTGGTAGGTGACGCGCCCACCGCGGTCGGTGTCGACGACGTCGATTCCGCGCGCGCGGTAAAAGTCCTCGCCCAGGGTCAGCTCACCGGGCGCGGAGCGTCGCCCGCGGGTGTAGACGGGCGGATGTTCGAGCAGGAGCAGCGTGTCGGGCAGCTCCTCGGCCAGACGGCGCTCGCGGATGCGCAGCTGCATGGCGAGGGCGTCGCGGTAGGGGACGGCGCCGAGGTGGCACAGCCACAGCTGCGGTGAGGACGGTTGCACTCGATTCATCGGCTCTCTCAGGATAGGGCGCGCGAGACAACACACTCCGGCAGGGTGGCTGGACAAAGCTCGGCAAACCTTCATAATGAACATGGCATGCAGTGCCAAAGGAGTGGCGACAGTTAGGGAACAAGGATGACGGCATCGAAAGGCAAGCTGGCCACGTCGCCTCCGGGGCAAGCGGCTAGCGGGCATCTCCAGAGCTCGCACGCCGCACTGGTGCACGCGCACGCGAAGGCGGCGACGGTGAGAACCACGACCGTGCAGCCGTCGGTGCCGCACACCTCGTTCGTGCAGGAGGTCCAGAACGCGGCCTACAACTGGTCCCCGGTGGTGATGATCCTTTTCTTCACCGCGCTGATCTACATGATGTGGCGCATGCTGAAGGTGATGCCGAAAGTCAAGCCGCAGCAGATCAAGCCGGCGTCGGACCAGGCAGTCGGTTGGAAGGACATCGCGGGCGTGGACGACGCGCGCGGCGAGCTGGAGGAGATCGTAGAGTTCCTGCGCGACCCCAAGCAGTTCCAGGCGCTGGGGGCGAAGGTGCCGAAGGGCATCCTCCTGCACGGGCCGCCGGGGACTGGCAAGACGCTGCTGGCCAAGGCCGTCGCGCACGAGTCCGGGGCGCAGTTCTTCGCCCAGTCGGCGGCCTCGTTCGTGGAGATGTTCGCCGGCCTGGGGGCCGCGCGCATCCGCAGGCTGTTCGCGATCGCCCGCAAGCACGAGCCCGCGATCATCTTCATCGACGAGCTCGACGCCGTCGGGGGGAGGCGCGGGATGGACATCTCCGGGGAGAAGGACCAGACGCTGAACCAGCTGCTGGTCGAGATGGACGGGTTCGCTGGCGGCAGCGGCCGTCTGGTCGTGATCGCGGCGTCGAACCTGCTGGACAAGCTCGACCCCGCGCTGTTGCGCCCCGGGCGGTTCGATCGCCAGGTGTTCGTTGCCCCGCCGGATGTGAAAGGGCGCGAAGGTGTGCTCGCGGTGCACACGCGCGACAAGCCCCTGGGGAAGGCGGATCTCGGGCTGGTGGCCCAGCAGACCAGCGGTCTGACCGGCGCGGATCTGGCGAACATCTGCAACGAGGCGGCGATATTCGCGACGCGACGCGGCGCGAGCGCGATCGACGACGCCGACTTCGACAGTGCGCTGGAGCGGGTGATCGCGGGCGTGCAGTCGCGGCGGGTGCTGAACGCGCACGAGAAGCGCGTCGTCGCCTACCACGAGGCCGGGCACGCGCTGTGCGGGGAGCTGCTGCCGTCGGTGGATCGGGTGCACCGCATCTCGATCGTCCCGCGCGGGCGCGCGCTCGGCTACACGCTGAACCTGCCCGCCGAGGACCGCTATCTGAAGACGCGCGAGGAGCTGCTCGACTACATGACGGTCCTGCTCGGCGGGCGCGTTTCAGAGCAGGTCGTGTTCGGCCAGGTCACGACCGGCGCCTCGGACGATCTCAAGCGCGTGGCGGACATCTCGCACTCGATGGTCCACGACTTCGCGATGGGCACCGCCGGCGGCGGACGGGCGCCGGACGGGGACGTGCGCATCTCCGAGACGACGCTGCGCATCCGCGACGAGGAGCGCCAGGACCTGATCGAGGAGGCCCGGCGGGCGGCCCAGAGGATGATCGTCTCCCATCGACGCCAGCTCGATGCGCTCGCCAACGAGCTGCTCGAGCACGAGGTGCTCGAGCGTGACGCGATCGAACGGGTCATGGAGGGCGTGCCCCGTCTGGAGCGCGCCCCCGGGATGGGCCTGCGGGTGGTCGCGGCTGCGACCGCGGTGGACGCCCCCCCGCAGGAATAAACTGTCGGGGGTGTTCACCCGGATCGACCACATCGGCGTGGCCGTCGAGCAGATCGAGCCCTCGCTCGAGCTCTACCGCGATGGCTTTCAGCTGCGGGTCGCCCACAGGGAGGTGGTCGACGAGCAGGGCGTGGAGGCCGTGCTGCTCGACGTTGGGGAGAACCACGTGGAGCTGCTCGCCCCGCTCGGCGCGGAGACCCCCGTGGGGCGATTCCTGGCGAAGCAGGGCCCGGGGCTTCACCACGTCGCCTACCAGGTCAAGGACA
>CABEDD010000020.1_pt1 | contig 11461 bp, 10 predicted proteins | sample 3132901 | NCBI WGS metagenome assembly CABEDD01 (sample SAMEA5534329, study PRJEB31848) | metagenome | biome: tundra; feature: field; material: soil | place: USA | collected 2013-05 | depth 0.15 m
GCGCATGGGGAGGGCCCTTTCGATCGTGGGGGACAACGGTCAGAACACACGATGAGTGTCCGCGGAGCGGTGCGCTATCAGCCGATGGCGCTCCTCGGGTGGACACCCTCGCGAGAGCACGCGCTCGGCCGCCTCGCGCGCGGTCTGAGCCTCGCCGTCCAGGGCGCGAACCAGACCGCCCAAGCGAGGGTCGTCTTGGGTCACGCGTCCGCTCCAGGGCGCTCGCGCGAGCCCGCGCGCGGCACGAGTGAGGGCGCCGGGGGCACGCTCGTAGCCGAGAGCACCTCCAGCAGCGACCGGGCGCCAAACCCGGGAATCGAGGCAAGCTCACCGACGGTCGTGTCTTCCGCCGCCATCGCACCCACGCTGCGCAATTGGATCGGTGTAAGCTCAAGGTGCCCCAAGAGGCCAACTTGGGGCAGGGAGTGCTCCCGGTGCCGGGGCACCTGCATCCTGAGAAAGTACGCACAGGCGTCTCGGCACCGTATCCGCCCGTTGCGCTATGTGGCGAAGGTCCGCGAGCCTCAACTGGGCGCGAGCAGCAGCTCGGGGCCTTCGGAGCTGTGGACGCTGTTCACGGCCGGGTTGGCCGGCGTCGCCGAGACGCGCTGCTTCTCATCCCACGCGATGCTGACGGACTTCGACCAATCGACGTTCGACACCGCGCACATTCTCCACATCGGCCCGGCTGAACGTCTCGACCCCTCGCCGCAAAACCGGCTCATGGCCCTGGTCGCCATTGCCCACGGCCCGCGGCCCCGGTCAATCACGTCCTACGGGAACGGTCGTCATCGAACACGGCCTGCGGCCCTGCTCGATCACGCCCAAGCGGGCTGAAAAACAATGACGCACCTTCGGTGCCGAATGAACGTTACGGCCCTTCGGGCAGGAAGTCGGAGTCTCGAAATATCATCGAGAGACTCTGGTTCGTCCATGGCCTGAGCACTCCGCAACTTGCTCTGGCCGGTCGGCATGCCAGCATTCGCGATATGCATGATCCGATCAGCGGAAGCAATGTAGTCGTCGCGATTATTGGCGGGACCCTGCTGGGGCTTGCGCTGACGCGACCTCGGTTCGGTTGGGTGGAGCGGCTCGATGACTCCTCACGGCGATACGCCGAAGTGGTTACAACGATCGTGGCGTTTGTGATGGGCGGGTACGCCTACGGAGCCCTCTTCATAGTTCTCCATCGTCAACTCGGCGGCGATATCGACAAGCTACTTTGGGGCGCTGGGTTCTTTTTCGGCCTCTACGCGGCGTGCGTGCACTTTGAGCCCTTCTCAGAAGGGGAGGGCTGGCGAGAGCGCGGGTCGGCCATGATTCTCTACGTCGCGGTGGCGCTCGCTGCGATGCTTGGTGGCGTCGTATTCGTCGAATACACATTGAGCCACAGCGTGAGCAGCTGGCCCACGCTCGTCAAGGCGGCACTACTACTGCTGGTCGCCTGCCTCTTGTACTGGCTCGCACGGCGGTCCAAGCCGGACACCACGGATGATCCAACCCTCGAAGGCGGGACAGCCGAGCCGTTGCCCGAGACGCTGGAGTAGGTGCAGATCTCAAGCGGCTTGCGTCGCGATCAGCGCCAGCTTGTGAGAGCGGGGCAGCATCTTGATCCTGGCCTCCTCGCGGCGCGCGGCGGTGCGATCTGCCATCCCCAGCGCCAAAGCCAGCTCCACCGGCAGCCGGCTGGCGGTATAGCGGCTGGCCTTGCCCGCGCGATGATGAGCCAGATCGGAACGCCGTCGCGGGCCGTCCCAAGCTCGGCGTAGCGTGGGATGAATGGCTGATGTGTACAAACTCGAGTTCTTCGCGGAGGACGACGGCACGAAGCCCGTGCTCGCGTGGATTAAGAACGACCTGACCGCCGCACAACGGCAGGCGATAGGCACCGCCATGCGGCGCATCCTGCAGGCAGACGGTGTCCAAGTGTGCTCGACCCCGTGGGGCCGGCAGCTGGGTGGCGGCCTGTTCGAGTTCCGCGTACGCCTCACGGGACGGCAGATGCTCAACGCCGGCCGGGCGAAGCCCGGCAGCATCAACCCCTCCGAGCGAATCCTGCTCCGGGTCTTCTGCCACGCTCACGGTGACAAGCTGATCCTCCTACTCGGCGGGTACGACAAGGGCTCCGCGCCCAGCAGTAGCAGGCAGCAGCGCGAGATCAACACCGCGCGAGCCCGCCTACGGATACATCGAGCCCGCGCCAACGCTGCAAAATAGTAACCTCCAGCCCCGTGATATCCTGATGTCTAAATACACATAGGCTCCAAGACGGAAGAAGATCACCGATGACCGACTTCGACCAGCTGGTTCACGACATAGAGCAGGAGGCGATCGCCGAAGGGCCTGAGGCCGTCGCCGCGCTTCGCTCGCTCGACAGCCAGCTACACATCGCCGGGCAGCTACTCGCGCTACGCCACCGCCGCGGACTCACTCAGCGCCAGTTGAGCGAGCTTTCAGGTGTCCAGCAGGCCGATATCAGCCGCATCGAGCGTGGCGAGACCCGGCCCACCACCGTCACCGCCCGGCGCCTCGCCGACGCGCTCGGCGCCGACTTTGGTTTCTACGAGACCGACACCACAGGAAAGACCGTCCCCGTCGAGCCGGCCTCGGCCAAGGCGGCGTAGCACTGCGACTGACAGCACCGTGGACGGCGAGATCGAGCGCGAGTTCGCGGCCGTGGCCTAGGCTTGATTACGCTGCCGGCGGCAGGTATTCGCTTGCTTCAGGTCAAATAGCTCTTCATGTCCGACGCCTGGGTCTACATGTTGCGCTGCCGGGATGGGTCCCTCTACACGGGTTGGACGAGCGATCTCGAGAGGCGGATGGCTCGCCACCGGGCGGGTAAGGCCAGCCGCTACACCGCGAGCCGCCTACCCGTTGAGCTGGCACTGGCGTTGCCGATGGCAGATCGCACGGCCGCACGTCGGGAGGAGGCGAGGATCAAGATGCTGCCTCGTTCACACAAGCTGGTGTTGGTCGCGACGCTGGCGCAGGCGGCGGAACCGAGAGCGCTGGGCGAGTAGGTGACGTACTCAGCCCGCCATTTGGCTTTCCAAGAGTTTCTTTGCCCAATCAAGCATCCCCACTGAGACCCACGGAAGCTGCCCGGCTCGAACGCGAATCCCGACATTGCCGTCAGGTCCCTTGACCTCGACGATGGTTATGACGCGGCCGATCTCGAAGTCGCGTCCAAGGTCGCCTTCGATGGCATCCATCTGCTCGGCCACTTCTTGCATGAGACGGCTTCTACCGTCGGCGCCGGGCGCCGTTACGTCGGGCTCTATGTCGTCGTTTTCTGCGTCAGCCATTATGCCCATTCCTGTCGAACAACAAGAAGACATCATGCCATGTCGGCTTCTTTGCCCGAGCCCGCTTCAGCGAGTGGGAGGCGCGCCGGGGCTCTGGCGGCGCACACCCGGCGTGTCCGCGTGCAGTTTGAACCGGCCGGACCCTCGGCTCTTGCGCTGGCTGCGCTCCTGCTGGGCGATCCACAGTCGGATGGTGCGCTCGACGTTGCGCTCTTGTCTGGGAGTCATGGTCGTAATGTTCGACCGCGCGGGTCCCCGGCACACTGGACAGCGGTCCCAAATCAGACGATCGCGTTCTCGACAGCCGGTCAGGACGATAGAAGGGCCTCCCCCAAGCTGGGGAGTATGGTCTGGCGATGGCGAGGACCAGGGCGAGCGACACCGCCCCGGTAGTGGCGCACCTGAGCGTGGCCGAGCGGGTGGCCGCGGGCAAGGCGGCACGGGCGGAGGTGCCGCGCGCCAGCCACGCCGGCTTCGAGCCGGCGGCGCATCGGCCCGACCCGGTGCAGGTGCTCGAAGCGCAGGCGCAGACGCGCGTGCCCGAGCTGGTGCCGATCCGCTACGGGCGCATGCTCCTTTCGCCGTTCACGTTCTACCGCGGCGCGGCGATGATCATGGCCAGCGACCTGGCGGCGACGCCGCGCTCGGGCCTGACCGCGCAGTGCTGCGGGGACGCGCACCTGTCGAACTTCGGCGTGTTCGCCTCGCCCGAGCGCCGGCTGGTGTTCGACGTCAACGACTTCGACGAGACGCTCCCCGGGCCGTGGGAGTGGGACGTCAAGCGCCTGGCCGCGAGCATGCTGATCGCCGCGCGCGACAATGACTTTCCCATCAAGGTTCAGGACCAGATCGTGCTCGACACCGTCGAGTCCTACCGCACCGCGATGGCGAGCTTCGCCAAGATGAAGAACCTCGACGTCTGGTATGCCCGCCTGGACGTCGAGTCGGCGCTCGCGGACTTCGGGTCCCAGCTCGAACCGAAAGGCGTCAAGCGCACCGAGAGGGCGCTCGCCAAGGCCCGTACCAAGGACAGCATGTCGGCGTTCTCCAAGCTGACGCGGGTGGTGGACGGCGAGGCGCGGATCGTCGCCGAACCGCCGCTGATCGTGCCGATCGACGACCTCGTCAGCGGCTCAGAACGCGACGAGATGTACGAGTCCCTGCACGGCCGCCTGCGCTCCTATCGCCACTCGCTGGTCCACGACCGGCGCGTGCTGTTGGAGGGGTTTCGCCTGACCGACTTCGCGCGCAAGGTCGTCGGTGTCGGCAGCGTCGGCACGCGCGCCTGGATCGCTCTGATGATGGGCCGGGACGGCCGGGACCCGCTGTTCCTGCAGATGAAGGAGGCCGAGTCCTCGGTCCTGGAGGAGCATCTCGGCCCGAGCGGCTTCTCAAACCACGGCGAGCGGGTCGCCGCCGGGCAGCGGCTGATGCAGGCCTCGAGTGACATCTTTCTCGGCTGGCTGCACGTCGAGTCGGGCCTTGACGGTCAGCCCCGGGACTTTTACGTACGCCAGCTCAAGGACTGGAAGGGCTCGGCGGAAATCGAGCGGATGGTGCCCAAGGGCCTGGCCGCCTACGGGCGCCTGTGCGGCTGGACGCTCGCGCGCGCGCACGCCCGCAGCGGCGACCGCATCGCGATCGCCGCCTACCTCGGCAAGGGCTCGGCCTTCGACCGCGCGCTCGTCGAGTTCTCACATACCTATGCCGAGCAGAACGAGCGCGACTACCGGGCGCTGGCCAAGGCGGTCAAGTCCGGGCGGATCGTCGCCGAGACGGGGCTCTAGCTAGCCGCCAAGGCCCGGCGGATTCGCTTCGCCGCGGTCGATCTCCTGCGAGAGCTTTTGCCTCTCGCGCAACGCCCCGGTGTCCAGCTCGCCGGAGCCCGCGGCGTAGCTGATCGGGTCTCCGCCGCGTCCACGCAGCACGTATGCGCAGCCGACGGCGATCACGGCCCCCGCGAGCGGGCCGAGCAGGTAGACCCAGTAGCTCGAGAAGTCGCCGCTCACGAGCGCCGGGCCGAACGAGCGCGCCGGGTTCATCGAGGTGCCGCTCACCGGCGCGGACCACAGGCCGGCGAGCGCGATGTAACCGCCGACGCCCAGCGCCGCGATCGCGCCGACGTTCTGGGCGGCCGAGGCGGTCCCCAGGATCACGCTGACAAGCCCCACTGTCAGCACGACCTCCATCAGCAGCGCCTGCCAGTTCGCATACCCGGGCCCGGGCAGGGTGGCGCCGAGATGCTGGACGTCGCCGAACACGGCTCGCAGGAACAGGCACGCCAGCGTCGCGCCGACCAGCTGGATGATGATGTAGCCGGGGACGCGCTTCCACGGGAAGTCCCCACGCAGGGCGAACGCCAGCGACACCCCCGGGTTCAGGTGCGCGCCCGAAACGGCGCCCATGAACAGGATGATCGCCATCACCATCAATCCGGGCGCCACGACAGCCGCGGCCAGGCTGATCTGGCCCTCGCCGTGCAGGATCCCGCCGCCCGCCGCGACGAGCACGAGAAAGAACGTGCCGAGCAGCTCGGAGAACAGCCTGCGCCACTCCTGGCGCGGATCGTCGAACTGCGCCTTGGAGCCGAACTCGAGCGCCGCCAGATGCCGCGTCCGGGGGCCGAGCAGACCGAGTCCGAGTCCGGGCCCGGGAGCCTCCTCCTGTCGCACCCCACGCGCATCGGGCATGCCCACAACGTAACACCGCGGCCCGCTGACAGCCGCGTGTGCTGTCAGCCCGCGGTCGCCGCCGCCGGCTCGCGGCCGATCTCCTCGGGGGACGGGACGAGGGCGAGCCGGGCGACTAGCGGCAGGCCCAGCAGCGACACGACCGCCATCGCCACGAACGCGCCCAGCGGATGGTGGACGAGGGCCTGCACGATCAGCGCGACGAGGAGACCGCCGAGGTTGCCCGCCATCCACACGATCGCGCCGGCCGTGCCCGCGGCCGGACCCGCCAGCCGCTCGGTGGCGGTGAGGATGACCGGCAGAGCGGGCAGCAGGAACAGGCCCATCACGACGATCACCGCGGCGCGCACGCCGAGCAACGGGATCACGCCGAGCGCGACGCATCCCGCACAGCTGACCAGCACCGTGCTGCGCATGAACCCCCGTTCCGAACCCTTGGCCACGACCGCCGGCGCCAGCGCCGCGCAGCCGATCACACCCGCGATCACCATCCCGACGAGCAGCAGCCCCGCCGCGGTTTCCGAGACGCCGGCGGGCGCCAGCAACGTCTGCAGCCATGTGGCCAGCGCCATGAACACGCCGAACCCGATGAACACCAGCCCGCACAGCGTGCGCATAGTCGGAAGCGCCCACAGCCTGCGCGCGGCGTTCCCGGCGATCGCGGCGTGCTCCACGTCTGTCTCGATCCCGGGGCGGCGCAGGACGAGAGCCAGCATCGCCGCCGCCACCACCGCCATCGCCGCCTCGATCTCCAGCAGCAGCCACAGCTGCCCGTGCCCGCCGACGGTCGGGCCCAGGATCAGCGCGAGCAGCATCCCCACGAAGCTGCCGGCCGAGCCCACCGCGATGCCCGCCGCGCGCTCGTGCACGGGCAGGTACTCGCCCGCGAGCTTGCTCACGGCGCTCAGCACGACCGGCTGGGCGACAGCGACCGTCACCTGCCCGGCCATCGCCCAGGCGAATGTGTCCCCGCCCAGGCGGATCAGCCCGCCGAGGGCGACCAGCGCCCCGCCGCCGATCAACACCGGGCGAAACCAGCGGTCCAGCAGGATCCCGGCGGGGATCGCGAGCACCACGTAGAGCAGCGGGAATATCTCCGCCAACCACCCCACGGCGGCGACCGAGACTCCGTAGTGGCGGGCGGATTCGGTCGTGATCGCCGCGTAGGTGAGCCACAGCACCTGCGTGGAGGCGCACACCAGGCTGTAGGCCGCGATCACTCCCCGGCCGCCGCCTCGCTTCACCTGTTCACCTCCGGTTCGAGTGCCGTCCCCGCTTTCACCGCGCACAAGGTACACCGCGAGGATGTCCACAGATATTGAGATTCGCGGGCCCTAAAGACCGATCCGCACCGCCACGATCGCCGTGGAGGCCCACGCCTCCGGCAGCACGCTGGGCCCCCGGCTACGCCACGGCGCGCAGAGCCCTGTAGGGCTCGCCCGCGAGCTCGCGCACGAGCGCGTCGAGCACCCCCTCCTCGTCCTGCTCGCGTCCGTCGGTGACGGCGGCGATGACCGCCCGCTTGCGCTCCAGCAGCGTCGCGATCGTCTCGTCGATCGTCCCGGCGGCCAGCAGATAGGTCGCGTTGACCGCGTCCTGCTGGCCGATGCGATGGCAGCGATCCTCGGCCTGGTCGTGCTTGGCCGGCGTCCAGTCGAGCTCGAGGAAGACGACGTTGGAGGAGCGCGTCAGCGTCAGACCCTGGCCGGCCACCTCCATCGAGCAGACGATCAGCTGGTTGCCGGAGCCCTCGTCGGGCGCCTGGAACTCGCGCAGCGACGCGTCTCTGGCCGCGTGGCCGTCCTCGCCGAGGATGTGCAGCGCCCCTGGGAACCGCTCGAGCACCGCGCGCTGGATCTCGCGATGCTTGGCGAACACGACCAGCCGCTCGCCCGAGGAGCAGAAGTCGTGTATCCAGGCCAGGGCCGCTCCGAGCTTGCCGCGCGCGGCGAGCAGCTTGAGCGCGTTCAGCCGCACGAGCCGCTCCGCGCGCAACGCGGCCGCGACCTTCGCGTCGAGTGTGCGCAGGTCCAGCGGCTGGCTTGCAAGCCACGCGATCACATCGCGCTCGGCGAACCGGTACTCGTGCTCGTTGTCGAGCTCGACCGGCACCACGCCGCGCGTCTTCGGCGGCAGCTGCGGCAGGACGTCGGCCTTCAGGCGGCGCACGAAGCAGCGCGCGCGCAGGTGCCAGTGCAGGCGCATGTGCGCGTCTGGTCCGCGAAAGCGCCTGCCGAACTGGGCGCCCGAGCCGAAGTCGGCGATCCGCCCCACGATCCGCAGCTGCGAGATCAGCTCGGGCGGGCGGTTCATCACCGGTGTGCCGGTCAGGGCGAGCACGAGCCCGTCATTCGGCACGGCGCCCGCCAGTCGCTGCACGGCCTGGGTGCGCTTGGCTGCCCCGTTCTTGCAGTAGTGCGACTCGTCCAGCACCAGCGCGCGGGGCGCCAGCGCGCGCAGCTCGTCCAGCCGCGCGGCCACGATGTCGTAGTTGACGACCGTGATGTCCGCCGGCCGGTCCAGGGCGGCGGCCCCGGTCCCCACCAGCGCCCGCGCGCTGCGCTGAGGCAGCCAGCGCTCGATCTCGCGCAGCCAGTTGAGCTTGAGGCTCGCCGGGCACACGACGACGGCCGGGAACGCGCCGTCGGCCTGCAGCGTGGCGAGCGCCTCGATCGTCTTGCCCAGGCCCTGCTCGTCGGCGAGAAACGCACGCCGCTGAGCGAGCAGGTAGCTCACGCCGGCGCGCTGAAACGGCTTGAGCTCGCCGCCCAGGCCGGGTACGTCCAGTTCCCCGTCGGTCGCCGCCGAGAGCGTGACGAGCCCCTGGGCGTGGGCGTGCTGCTCGCGGATCTCCTGCAGCAGCGCGAGCGCCTCGGGATCGATCCAGGTTTCATGCGCGGCGATGAACCGGTCGAGCTCCGGAACGCAATATGGATCGGCGCGGATCGCCGGCAGCCGCGCATGCTCATTCCCCGCGCCACGGCGAACATCTGGGCGGCCGGGCGATGACGCGCCCGCAAGCGCCGCGAACTCCTCGAGCTGTGCGGCATCGTGACCCGGCGCGAGCACGAACGCCGGGTCCTCGTGCACGCTCGATACCTCCAGCACTGCCGGAGGAGCAGGCCTGCCCTCGTGCAAGGCCGCCACACAGCGCGACGCGGCCTTGCTGATCCAGCCGCTGAGCTGCCCGTCCATCAGCTGCCAGGAGTCCAGCGTGAGCGGGACCGTCGCACCGCCCGGCGCGCTCGCCGCGCGCTCGCGCAACTCCGAGGGCAGACGCTGGATCTCGCCGATCAGCAGGAACACGGGCTCGCCAGGCTCGCCCGCCACACCGATCGTGCCGTGCCAGGGGATGACGCGCTCGGGTTGGGCCTCGGCGCGGGCGCGGGCGCGAGCCTCGGCGTGAAGATCGGCTCCCCGCGTACCGTGCATCGGCTGTGCGGCGCGCTCACGCTGTGCGATCTCGGTGAGCGCATGCTCCGCGTCTTCGGTGAGTCCCAGCCCGTTCGAGCTGTCCCCTAGCAGCCCGCGGACGATGCTCTCGGAGAGCTCGTCGAGCGGGATCAGCGCTCGGCCGATCGTCGGCAGGCTGTAGGAGTCGGGGTGCTCGAGCAGCGCTCGCACGAGCTCCGCCTCGACATCCGTCGGAAAGCTCAGCCACCAGTTCTCGTCGGGCCGCGCCAGGTCCAGCACGCACTCTCCGTGACGGCGCCTGGCGCGACGGCGCGCGATCGCCCGGGCGAGCGCGTCGCTCACCTGCGGGCGGCCCGGCAGGCTCGCGAGCAGCCGCGCCAGCGCCTCCGCCCGCTCGGGGTCGAGCGGTATGCGCCACGCCCGCTCGCCGGGATCCCAGCGCCGCCCGGGGATCGCGCGCAGGAGCAGGCGCAGACGATCGTCATAGGGAAACCGCAGCACGGCTTCGCCGCTGTCGAGGGAGGCAAAGAAGGGGGTGGGCACGAACAGAGCACGATAGGTGCCAGAGTGGATGAGACGCCCAGTCGAGCCCGAGCGCTCGCTCGCTCGCGCGCAGCGGCGACGAAGGCTCGCCGTGGGAGGGGTCGAGCTGATCGCCCTGACCGCGCTCATCGCGATGCTGCCGGCCGGCGTGCAGTCCGACGGCGGCCCGTGGTCGCAGCCGGCGACCCTCAGCGCCTGCTCGGCCTCCGGCGGGCCGTCGATCCTGTTCCCGAGCGACGCCCCGCGACACGCCACCGGACCAGGCGCGATCGTGTGGGGCTCCGCGCCCCGCTGCCCCGGCGCCGGCGGGCCGCGCATCTCAGCCATCGCTCCCGGAGGGGACGCGCCGGGCCGCCCGCACATTCCGCGCACCGCCTCCGGCCGGGCGCTCGCGCTCATCGGACCGATCGCCGCCGCGGCTGCGCCCGATGGACGGATGCTGCTCGCCGGGCAGGCTGCGGCTCCGGGACGCACACAGAACGGACTGCTGTTCAGCGAAGGCTCGGCGCGGGGAGCATTATCCGCACCCCAGAGCACCGGCGGGCCGCCCGCCCCGCTGGCGCTGAGCACCGCCTACCTCGGCGACGTCGCTCTGCTCTCGCCGTCAGACTCGGGCCACGGGCCAAGCACGATCGAGCTGCGCGTCCACCGCTACTACGAGAGCTCGTTCCTGGCGCCGGTCCCCGTAACCTCCGGTCGCTCGGTGGGAGGGCTGACGCTGGCGCTGGACTACCGCTCGGACGCGCTCGCGGTGTGGCAGCGCGGCGAAGCGATCTACGCCCGCGACATGCCCGGCTCGAACCGGTCGGCGCGCTCGCCGGCGCGCATCGCCCGCGCCGCACCCCACGCGCGGATCGCGGCGCTGCGCAGCGACGATGACCGCGCGATCCTCGCCTGGAGCGAGACCCGCGGTGGGATCACGCGGGTCTACGCCGAGCTGTCCTCGCCGGACGTCCGCTTCGGCGCCGCGCGGCTGCTCGAACGCTTCGCCGACCCCGGCGGCCTGGAACCCCCACCGCCGCGCCTGGTGCGGCTGCTGTCCGAGTCGGTGATGCTCGCCTGGACCGGCGCCGAGTCAGGGCACTGGGTCGTGCGCACCGCCGCCGTCGATCTGAACGGCGTGCGCTCGATCGACACGATCTCATCCCCCGCGCGCAACGCGCTGCTGGCCGGCCTCGCCCCGGGGCCGGACGGCGAGGCCTACGCGCTGTGGAGCGAACCGCAACCGACCTCCTCCTCCTTCTCCTCCTCCTCCGGGCTGGACCTCAGCGACCAGGCGGTGTATGCCGCCCGCGGGGTGGACGCCTATCCGGGCCGGACAATTTTCACCGCCCCCCAGCGGATATCAGCGCCGGGCGATCGCGGCTCCACGGGCGAAGCCGCGATCGCGGTCGACCCCGACTCCGACCGCGCGATCGCGGCCTGGCGGACCCCGGGCGGGGCGATCGACTATTCGCTGCGCGCCCTCGGCGGCTCCTGAGCGCGGCCGGCGAGCACTCCGCCGGC
>CABEDD010000022.1_pt1 | contig 11420 bp, 8 predicted proteins | sample 3132901 | NCBI WGS metagenome assembly CABEDD01 (sample SAMEA5534329, study PRJEB31848) | metagenome | biome: tundra; feature: field; material: soil | place: USA | collected 2013-05 | depth 0.15 m
CGCCCGCCGCGTGCGCTTCGGCGACGATCCCGAGGCGGATCTGTGCGAGCGCGACGGGCGGCTGTGGTGGCGGGAGGGCGACGACGATGGCGACCCCCTGCCCCTGCTGGCGGTCGGCGAGCTGAGGTTGCGCGGGCGCCACAACGTCCAGAATGCGATGGCCGCCGCCGCGGTGTGTTTGGCGCGCGGGGTTGACGTCGATGCGGTGCGCGCCGGCCTGCGTACGTTCGCGGGCGTGGCGCACCGTTTGGAGGAGGTGGCACGCCGGGATGGGGTGGTGTACGTGAACGACTCCAAGGCGACGAACGTCGCCAGCGCGCTCGTCGCGCTCGACTCGTTTCCCGACGGCGTCGTGCATCTGATCCTCGGCGGTCAGGCCAAGGGGCAGGACTTCTCCGCGTTGCGCGATCCGGTGGAGCGGGGCTGCCGGGCTGTGTATCTGATCGGCGAGGACGCCCCGTCGATCGCGGCGGCGCTGGCGGGCGCGAACGTGTCCGTGCGCGAGTGCGGCGATCTGGAGCATGCGCTGAAGGCCGCCGCGGAGGCCGCCCGGGCCGGCGAGGTGATCCTGCTCTCGCCGGCGTGCGCGAGCTTCGACCAGTTCGCCGACTACGAAGCCCGGGGGGAGCGGTTTCGAGAGCTGGTCCTGGCGGGCGCCTGACCGATCGCGCCCCGCCGGGGAGCGCGGGCGCGCCACGGTGGATGGAGGCATCTGTGCGCGGGCGTCGAAGTGGGCATGGATGCCGAACCGGGAGACGCTCGCTCCGCCGGACCGGGAGACACTCGCTACCGAGCCCGGGAGACACTCGCTTACCGAAGCCGGGAGACACTCGCTTACGCTCGCATCCCCGGTTCGGCCAGCATCCCCGGTTCGGCCAGCATCCCCGAACCGGCCAACATCCCCGAACCGGCCAGCAGCCGCAGCACGGCGCGCCCGCCCCGCGCGAGACCCCAGTTCCCCCCGGGCGACGTCAGCACGAACGCGCCCGCCAGGCAAGGCCAAGGCGCGCCAGCCGCACACGCTGGAGCATCGCATCCTGATCACCGCCACGATGTGCCTGCTGGCGTACGGCGCGGTGATGGTCTACAGCGCGACCTCGGCCACCGCGCTGCTGCAGGGCGCCGGCAACGGCACCTCCTACCTGGTCAAGTTCGTCGCCTACGGCGCGGTCGGCCTGGTCGCGATGCACGTGCTCGCACGTGGCGGAGTGGCCAAAGCGCAGACCTTCGTCGCGCCGCTCTTGGCCGTGTCGTTCGCGCTCGTGCTCGCCGTGCACATCCCCCATCTGGGAGTGGCGGTCAACGGCGCCAGGCGCTGGATCGGCCCGAGCCAGCTGCAGTTCGAGCCCTCGGAGCTGCTGAAGCTCGCGCTCGTGCTCTACTCCGCGACGCTGCTGGCCAGGCGCCCGCAGCGCGTGCACGACCTGCGCGAGCTGTCCAAGCCGCTGCTGATCGTCGTGGGCGGCGCCTGCCTGCTGGTCGCCACTGAGCCCGATCTCGGCAGCGCGATGACGATCGCATTCACGACCGCGGCGCTGCTCGTCGCGGCGGGCATACCCGCACGCAACCTCGCGATCATCGCCGGCACGGCGTTCGGCGTGATCGTGCTGTACGCGCTGGCGCGGCCGTACGCCCGCGCGCGCCTGACCTCGTTCATCGATCCGTGGGCGCACGCCTCGGGCAGCGGGTTTCAGGCCGTGCAGGGCCAGATCGCGATCGGCTCGGGCGGGCTGTTCGGCGTCGGGCCGGGACAGTCGGTGCAGAAGATCTTCTACCTACCGGAGGCGCCCACCGACTTCATCCTCGCCGTCATCGCCGAGGAGCTCGGCGTGATCGGGGTGTGCGCGCTGCTGTTTCTGTACGGGCTGATCGCCTACGCCGGCCTGCGCGTGGCCAAGGGCGCGCGCAGCCTGCACAGCGCGCTGATCGCCGTCGGCGTGACCTCGCTGATCGTCTCCCAGGCGCTGCTGAACGTGTTCGCCGTGCTCGGCCTCGCGCCGCTGACGGGCGTGCCGCTGCCGTTCGTCTCCTACGGCTCCAGCAGCCTGATCGTGATGCTCGCGGCGATGGGCCTGTTGCTGAACGTGGCTGCGGGGGGCACCGCGCACGTGCGCGCCGTCCCCTCGCGAGGGGCGACTCGCACGAAGTCCCCCTCGCACGAGCAGACGCGGGACCGGCCCGAGCGCAGGCGCAGGGCCACGGCGTAGGCGAGCCGCCGGGTCGCGGATGGGCGGCCGATGTGCGCGCAGGCGAAAACCGGCAGGATGGGGCCGTGACACAGACGAAGATCGCGATCGCGGCGGGGGGCACCGCCGGGCACGTGGCGCCGGCGCTGGCGGTGGCGAACGCGCTGCGGGCTGACGGCGCGGAGGTCGCGTTCGTCGGGGGGACGCGCGCCGAGGCCCAGCTCGTGCCTGCGGCGGGCTATGAGCTGCATACGATCGCCATGGAAGGCCTCAGCCGCACCAACCCCTTGCGTGCGATGCGTGCGCTGGCGCGCGCCGCGCTCGCGCTCCCGCGCGCGCGAGCCATCCTGCGAGAGCTGCGCCCGGACGCTGTGCTCGGCGGCGGCGGGTACGTCGCGGGACCCGTCGGCCTGGCCGCGCTGAGCCTGCGCATCCCGCTGGTCCTGACGGAGGCTGACAGCCACCTCGGCCTCGCCAACCGCCTGCTCGCGCGCGGCGCGCGGCGGGTGTGCCTGGCGTTCGCGATCCCCGGGCGCGCGCAAGGGGCGAAGGGGCGGCGCTATCGCGTGACGGGCCGCCCGATCCCGGTGCCCGACGCCGACCGCGCGAGCGCGCGAGCGCTGTTTCAGATCGCGGAGGGACAGACGTGCGTGCTCGTGTTCGGGGGCTCGCTCGGGGCACGCTCGATCAACCGGGCCGCGGTCGAGGCGTTCGCGGGAGACGAGACGTCGGGCGACGGCGACGGCGCCGGACTGGGCAACGCCGCGGGGGAGAGGTGGGTATCGGGCGCCGATGCCGGACGGAGAAGCACCGCGGGAGACGACCTCGCCGCAAGCATGCGCGCAGAGGACCTGCGCGTGCTGCACATCGCCGGGCGGCGCGACTACCCCGAGTTGGCGTCGCGCGAGCTGCCGCCCGGGTATGACCTGCGTGAGTACCTGAACCTGGACGAGTTCGCGCAAGCGCTGGCCGCCGCCGACCTGGTCGTGGCGCGCTCGGGGGGATCGGTGTTCGAGCTCGCCGCCTACGGACTGCCCGCGATCCTCGTCCCCTACCCGCATGCCTCCGCCGACCACCAGAGCGCCAACGCGCGCTGGATGGCGCAGGCGGGCGCGGCGGTCGCGATCGCGGACTCCGAGCTGAGCGGCGCGCGCCTGGCGCGCGAGGTCGCGGCGCTGCTGGGCGATCGTCCGCGATTGGCGGCGATGGCGCGCGCCTCGCGGAATCTCGCGCGGCCGGATGCCGCACGGGAGGTCGCGGATGAGCTGCTTCAGGCCGCCGGGCGCGGGGGAGCGGGCATGGCCCGCCAGGCGGAGCCGGTATGACCGCGTCCGGCGGCGCCCGCACCACCTCGCCGGAGGGTCCATGGAGCGGGCGGCGACTGCATATCGTCGGCGTCGGCGGGGCGGGGATGAGCGGGTACGCGCGCGCGGCGCACGCCCTCGGAGCGCAGGTCAGCGGCTCCGACCGGACCGCGTCTCCGTACACCGAGCGCCTACAGGCCGACGGCGTGCTGCAGGCACGAATCGGCGAGCACGACGCCGCGAACGTGCCGGACGGAGACGATGTGGAGGTCGTCTACTCAAGCGCCGTCCCACCCGAGAACCCCGAGCGCGCGGCAGCCCGTGAGCGCGGCCTGGCAGAGCGCCCGCGCGCGGAGCTGCTGGGCGAGCTGAGCGCGCTGCGGCGCACGATCGCCGTGGCGGGCACGCACGGCAAGACGACGACCTCGGCGATGCTCGTGTGCGCGCTGAGCGCCGCCGGCCTGCGTCCGGATTGGCTCGTCGGCGGGTCGGTGGGACCCGGGGAGGCCAACGCACGCTGGGTCGGGGAGGGGGAGTGGCTGATCGTTGAGGCGGACGAGTCCGATCGCTCGATGCTGGCGCTGGACGTGGACGTCGCCGTGCTCACGAACGTCGAGCTCGACCATCACGCGACGTTCGCCTCGCTTCAGGAGGTCCGTGAGGCTATGCGCGCGTTCCTGGCCCGGGCGCGCACGGCGATCGTCGTGTGGGACCGCCCCGAGCTGCTGGAGTTGGCTCCCGACGAGGTCGAGGTCGTTCGTTATGACGCGCCAGAACCGGTGCTTGTGGACGGCGGCTCCTGTTTTCGCTGGCGCGGCCGCGAGGTGAAGCTGATGGTGCCGGGCGTGCACAACGCCCTGAACGCGGTCGCCGCGCTGGAGGCCGCGCGTCTTGCTGGGGCCGACGAGGATCGCGCGGTCGCCGGACTGGCGGAGTTCGCCGGCGCGGGGCGGCGGTTTCAGCTGGTGGGTGAGACCGCGCGCGGGGCGCGCGTGTATGACGACTACGCCCACCACCCGACCGAGGTCGCGGCGACGCTGGCGGGCGCGCGCACGCTCGCGCACGAGCGCCTGGTGGCGGTGTTCCAGCCGCACCTGTTCTCGCGCACTCAGATGTTCGCCCGCGAGCTCGGCGCGGCGCTGGCCCAGGCGGATGTGATGGTCGTGCTCGACGTGTACCCCGCGCGCGAGCGCGCCGAGGATCATCCGGGAGTAACGGGTCTGCTCGTCGCCGAGGCAGCCGCGGACGCCGCGGACGGCAGGCCCGTGTACTGGCTGCCGGCGTTTGCCGACGCCGAGCCGGTCCTGCACGAGTTGCTGGACGCGGGAGATCTGTGTGTGGCGATGGGTGCCGGCGACGTGGACACGCTCGCACGAGGACTCGTGGAGACCGACGGCGATGCCTAGGTCGAGGGACACACCTACGACCGTGCCCTCGATCGTGCAACGGGACTACCCGCTGGCTCGCATGGCCACGATCCGTACGGGGGGTGACGCGGAATACTTCGCCCGTGCCGGAAGCAATGCCCAACTGCGGGAGCTGTTGCGGTGGGCTCGCGCCGCGGACGTGCCGGTGGCGGTCGTCGGCTCGGGCTCGAACCTGCTGATCGCCGACGAGGGGGTGCGCGGGCTGGTGATCAAGCTCGACCGCAAGCTCGCGCTGATCCAGCGCGAGGGCCCAGATCGGATCGTCTGCGGCGGCGGCGCGCGCCTGCCCGCGGTCGCGGCCCGCGCCGCCCAGGCGGGGCTGTCGGGAATCGAGTTCGGCGTCAACATCCCCGGCACCGTCGGCGGCGCGGTGCGGATGAACGCCAACGCCTACGGCGGCGAGCTCGCGCGCGCGCTGGAGTGGGTTGAGGTCGTAACGGCCGAGGGGGCAGAGCGCCGGACGCCGGACCAGCTCGGGTTCGGATACCGCAGCTCCAATCTCGCGGCGGGCGAGATCGTCGCGCGCGCGTCGCTGCAGCTCGCCGAATCCGACGTGGATACGGTCAAGGCGACGCTCGCCGAGATGCGCGCCCGCCGCCACGAGGCCCAGCCCCAGGGAATCAGGACGTTCGGTTCGACGTTCGTCAATCCAGACGATCCACGCGCCGAGGGTCGCACGGCCGGTCAGATCCTGTCCGAGGCTGGCTGCAACGGCCTCACTGTGGGTGGTGCACGGTTCGCCGAGAAGCACGCGAACTTCATCGAGAACACCGGTTCGGCGAGCACCGCCGAGGTGATCGCGGTGATGGCCGAGGGCCGCCGCCGCGTGCTCGAGCGATTCGGGATCGAGCTGGAGCCCGAGGTCCAAACGTTGGGGGGCGTGCGGTTCCCCTGGGGTCCGCAGCCCTGAGTAGCCTGGCTGGCGAGGTTATTCCCAGACTCGGATCACGGCCGATGCGGGGTCGATCTGCCCCGAGAAAGGGGGTGATGGTATGCCGACGACAGTCGATGTACTAGCAATCTCGCTGCTTGTCGCCATGCTGGTCATAGACCGGCTGACGAGGTAGCAGATTGTCCTCAGTCCCGGTGGACGACAGACCCCATGTCCACCGGGGCATTGTATAAAAGAAGGGGCCCGGTTGCCCGGACCCCTTAAGAACGACGACATCAGTCGACGTACTAGCACGAGTATCGTAGCGCCACCCCAACCGTGATACAAGGGGTTCACTAGAAGGGGTCGAACACCTCGTGAATGGCCCGTTCAGTAGCCGCGCCCGCGCCACGTCGCCTTGGCCGTAGGGGCGCACGCCCGGCGTTCGCGGGCGTACCGCGCCCCCTGAGCGCGGCGGCGCGCCTGCCCCGCGCCGGCATCGCGTTCGCATGGGAGCGGCGATCGCTGCGCATCGCGCTGATCGCCGTCCTCCTCGCCATCCCGCTGCTCGCCGGTGGATGGTCGCTGGCGCGCCACTCCTCGCTGACGGCGGTCGAGCACGTGCAGGTGAGCGGGCTCGGGGCGGTGCACGGCACGGACGCCGCTGCGATCGAGTCCGCGCTGACGAACGCCGCGCACGGCATGAGCACGCTCGGCGTCAGTCCCGCCGCGCTGCGCGCGGCGGTCGCGCAGTATCCGATCGTGCGCTCGGTGCGGGCGCACGCGAGCTTCCCGCACGGACTGCGCATCGAAGTAATCGAGCAGCCCCCGGTCGCGGCGCTCGTCGAGAACGGCGCCCGTACCGCCGTGGCGGCGGACGGGGTGGTGCTCGGCCCGGGCTACCTGTCGAGCACGCTGGGGCTCGTGAACGCCGCCGAGCCGGGCGCCGGCGCCGCCGCGGCCACAGGCGCGCTGCCGGCAATAGGCGCCAGCGTGCACGGCTCGACGCTGCTGCAGGCGCTGAGCATCCTCGGAGCCGCCCCGGGGTCGCTGCTGCGGACGGTGACGCGCGTGTACTCCGGGCCGAGGGGCTTGACGGTGGTGCTGCGCAGCGGCCTGCTCGCCTACTTCGGCGACGGTACGCGACCGCACGCGAAGTGGATCGCGCTCACGCGCGTGCTCGCCGACCCGAGCTCGGCGGGCGCCGTCTACATCGACGTGCGCCTGCCCGAACGGGCGACCGCGGGGTTTGCGCCCGGCACGGCCCGCGCCGGCGCGGGCTCCACCGAAACGGAATCCGCCGGCGGCTCGGACCCGGCCACCGCCGCGGAACTCGCCGCGGGCCTGGACGCGGCCGTCGGGGGCGGCTCGAGCTCGAGCTCGAGCGCCACCGCCACGGCCACCACTACCACCACCGGATCGAGCTCCGCCGGCGAACCGGCGCCATCGGGCTCGGCCGCTCCGGGAGCAGCGAGCGCCACGGGCACGGGCAGCGCATCCGAAGCGACGAGCGCGTCCCCCTCAGAACCGGGAACCTCCGGCGAAACGCCCGCCGGCTGACCCTTCGATCGGTGGCATGTCCCGGAGGCGGAACAGCCAGGTGCACGACCATAACCCTCAACCTGAGGTAGACTGCACTCGACAGGCCGGTCTCGGGGTCCGGTCGAGAGTTCCTTGATCTGCAACGTACGTTGCAGGAGTGGCCGCTGTCGTTGACAGGGCGAAGTTCCCTGCATAACGTGCGCAATTCAACGGGTCGCCGGCGGTAGCCGATCGAACCCTTAACCATTACTGAAGGCTGCGGACGGGACCGATAAATCATGGAGAGCTCTTCTTCTTCGAGCAGCAGCGCCGGCGGCGGCATCGCGGCGGGCGGCGGCAGCTATCTGGCGGTGATCAAGGTCGTGGGCGTCGGCGGCGGCGGCACGAACGCGGTCAGTCGCATGGTCGACGCGGGGCTGCGCGGCGTGGAGTTCATCGCCGCCAACACCGACGCTCAGGCGCTGGCGATGTGCGACGCCGACGTGAAGCTGAACATCGGCCACGAGTCGACCCACGGTCTCGGCGCGGGCGCCAACCCCGAGGTCGGCCTGGGCGCGGCGTCGGAGTCGCGCGACGACATCAAGGAGGCGCTGAAGGGCGCCGACATGGTGTTCGTCACGGCGGGAGAGGGGGGAGGAACGGGCACCGGGGCGGCGCCCGTGATCGCCGACATCGCCAAGAACGAGATCGGCGCCCTGACCGTCGGCGTGGTCACGCGCCCGTTCGACTTCGAGGGCTCCCAGCGCGGCCGCCAGGCGGCCGAGGGCATCGAGCGGTTGCGCGAGGTCGTCGACACGCTGATCGTGATCCCCAACGAGAAGCTGCTGACGGTCGTCGAGCGGCGCACCTCGATGCTGGACGCGTTCAAAGAGGCCGACGACGTGCTGCGCCAGGGCATCCAGGGGATCACCGACCTGATCACGATTCCCGGGCTGATCAACCTCGACTTCGCCGACGTGCGCACGATCATGCACGACGCCGGCTCGGCGCTGATGGGGATCGGCCTGGCGGGAGGCGAGAACCGCTGCGGCGAGGCCGCGAAGGCGGCGATCTCATCGCCGCTCTTGGAAGAGTCCGTCGACGGCGCCACGGGCATCCTGCTGAACATCACCGGCGGCAAGGACCTCGGCCTGTTCGAGGTCAACGATGCCGCGGAGATCATCCAGAACGCGGCCGACCCTAACGCGAACATCATCTTCGGAGCGGTCATCGACGAGTCGATGTCCGACGAGGTGCGCGTCACCGTGATCGGCACGGGCTTCGACCACCGCCCGGGGCGGGCCGCACGCGCGGAGGGTCGCTCACGGCGGGATCGCAGTCCCCGGATCGACGACCGGCAGCGCTCGTCGCTGGAGATCTCAGACGACGACATCGACGTGCCCCCGTTCCTGCGGTAGGCGATGCAGTTCGCCCCCGCACATGTGCGGGGGCGCCGATCGGCGCATGCGCCGATCGGTCATAGGCCGCATGCGTCCTATGCAGAGGCCGCACATGTGCGGCCTCGCCGATGGCACATGTGCCATCGGAAGACGGGCCACATGTGGCCCGTCTCGGGGACGTACATGTACGGTCCCGCCGGCGGCGCATGCGCCGCCGGAACAGCGATGAACATCGCTCTCGATAACCTGCGCGCGGTGCCGTCCACCCCGCGCCGCACCCCCCTGCATGACCGCCACGTCGCCGCGGGCGCGAGGATGGTCGAGTTCGCGGGGTGGGAGATGCCCGTCCAGTACGAGGGTGTCCGCCCCGAGCACATGGCGGTGCGCGAGGACGTGGGGATGTTCGACGTCTCGCACATGGGCGAGATCGAGACCTCCGGCCCGCAGTCCTTGCAACTGCTGCAGCGGCTGATCTCCAACGATCTCTCGAAGGTCCCGGTAGGCGGCGCGCAATACGGGGTGCTGTGCCGCGAGGACGGGGGCGTGCTCGACGACCTGTTCTCCTATCGCCTGGACACCGATCGCTGGCTGACGGTGACGAACGCCGCCAACCACGAGCGAGACCTGGAGTGGTGGCGCGTGCACGCCCGCGAGTTCGACGTGCTGGTGCAGGACCGTCTCGATACCTACGCGATGCTCGCCGTGCAGGGCCCGCGCGCGCGCGAGCTCGTGCAGGCGATCTCCGACGCGCCGCTGCCCCCGCGAATGACGGTGGCCGCGCGGCGGCTGATGGGCGCCGAGATGCTCGTGTGCGGTACCGGCTACACCGGCGAGGACGGCGTCGAGCTGCTGCTCTCACCGGCGGACGCTCCCGCGCTGTGGGACGAGCTCGTCCGCCGCGGCGCGGTCCCCGCGGGACTGGCCGCGCGCGACACGCTGCGATTGGAGGCCTGCTACCACCTGTACGGAAACGACCTCTGCATCGAGCGCGGGCCGATCGAGGCTGGTCTGGGCTGGTGCTGCGTCGAGGACACCGGTTTCGTCGGCTCTGAGGCCGTGCGTGCGGTGCGGGAACAGGACCCCGCCCACCCGCGGGAAAAGCTGGTCGCGTTCGCGATCGACGGTCCCGGGATCGCGCGCCAGGGCAACCCGATCGCCGGCGGCGGGATCGTTAGCAGCGGCACCCTGTCTCCCTCTCTGGGTGTCGGCATCGGCCTCGCCTACGTGCCCGCCGAGCACGCCGCCGTTGGAACCCGCCTCGAAATCGACGTCCGTGGCAAGATGCGCCCGGCGATGGTTCGTGAGAAGCCGCTGTATCGCCGACCCGAGCCTCCAACCGGCTGATGCCCGGAACCGGCTGACGCTTGATACGAAGACCGAACGCGAAAGCGCCGGACTCGACAGAAAGGCCCCGCATGGCCGACGCTCACTATCCCGAAGAGTTGCTCTACCACCCCGAGCACGACTGGGCGCGCATCGACCCGGCCAGTCCCGGCGAAGCGACGCTGGGGATCACCTGGTACGCGCAGGACGCGCTTGGCGAGGTTGTGTTCTTCGAGGCGCCGGCGCTCGGGACGCAACTCGTGCAGGGCGCCCCCTACGCCGAGGTCGAGTCGGTCAAGGCCGTTTCCGACGTGGTCGCGCCGCTGTCGGGGGAGATAGTGGCCGTCAACGAGGAGCTGGCCGACGACCCCAAAGCGATCAACGAGGACCCCTACGGCGCGGGCTGGATCGTGAAGATCGCGCCGAGCGATCCGGCCGAGCGCGATGCGCTGATGGACGCCGCCGCCTATTCCGCCTCCCTGGGCGGGTCAGTCAGGGAATAGGTTGTGGAACCGGGGTGACTGACCCAGTAGCTAGGCTGAGGGCGGTTGTCCAGGAATCGCATCACACTCGCCAAGCACCGACTCCACGCGCGCTCGCGGCGTCCGTGGGGGTCGCGCCCGCAGGGACCGCGAGGGTGAGTCCATGAGCCGCTACACAGCCGTCACCTCCGAGGATCTCGACCGGATGCTGGCGACGATCGGCGTCGGCTCGGTGAAGGAGCTGTTCGACCGCCAGATCCCGCCAGGCGTGCGCCTCGGCCGGGCGCTGGACCTGCCTTCCGGCATGACCGAGCAGGACGTCTACGCCCACCTGCGCGATCTGGGCGCCCAAAACGTCAGCGCCGAAGAGGAGATCTCGTTCCTGGGGGCCGGCTTCTACGACCACTACGTGCCGGCCCTGATCGACATGCTGATGGAGCGCTCCGAGTTCCTCACGCCATACACGCCCTACCAGCCGGAGATAAGCCAGGGCGGCCTGCAGGTCATGTTCGAGTACCAGACCGCGATCTGCGAGCTGACGGGCCTGCCCGTTTCCAACGCATCGGTCTATGAGGGCCCCTCCGCGCTGGCCGCAGCCGCCTACCTGGCCAAGCTCCACAACGGCCGGCGCAAGCTCGTCCTCAGCGCGGGCCTTCACCCGCACTCGATCGAGACCGTCCGCACGTACGCCCACGGCTACGGCATGGAGGTCGTGGAGGTGTCGCTCGCCGGCGGCGTCACCGACCTGGACGCCTGGCGTGCGGCGATCGACGGGGACGCGAGCGCCGCGATGTTCGCCCAGCCCAACTTCTACGGCGCCATCGAGGACGCGGCCGAGCTGAGCGCGGCCGCGCGCGGGGCAGTGGGGGGTATCGGCGATCGGGGCGAGGCGGAGGTCGCTGGAGG
>CABEDD010000028.1_pt1 | contig 11108 bp, 9 predicted proteins | sample 3132901 | NCBI WGS metagenome assembly CABEDD01 (sample SAMEA5534329, study PRJEB31848) | metagenome | biome: tundra; feature: field; material: soil | place: USA | collected 2013-05 | depth 0.15 m
TGCCCAGGGTTCAACATGAACAGCTCGAGCAGCTGGTACTCGGTGCGCGTCAACTCCGTGAATCGATCCCCGACGAGCGCGCCGTACCTTGCGGAGTCCAGCTGGATCTCAGCAAACGAAAGCGGCTTCGGCGGCGCATCGTCAGGCATCTCGCGACTACGGCGCAGCAACGCTCGCAGACGCGCCTTCAGCTCATCCACATCAAAGGGCTTGACCATGTAGTCATCAGCGCCGACGTCCAAGCCCTCGACACGGTCGCTGATCGCGCTACGCGCCGTCAGCATCAAGATCGGCACTCGCTCCCCGACCCGTCGCACGCCCCGGCACACCTCCAAGCCGTCGATATCGGGCATGCCCACGTCCAGCAGCACCACGTCGGGAACATCGCTCGTGATCAAATCGAATGCCTCAGCGCCACCGTCAGCGGTCTGCACCTCATAGCCATCCAGGGTCAACACGCGGCGCAGCATTTCGCGCACACCACGCTCATCATCAACCACGAGAGCCCTCACGCCACTGATTGTGACCCGCGCCCAGCCGGCGCTCGACGGATTCCTACACTTTCCTTATGCCTGTTGTCGGCTGGGATCGACGCTCTGTTCGCGCCACAGCCGCTACTGCCGAGGCTGCTCAGCCAGCCAGTCGTCGGAAAACCGGGGCTTTTCTAAACATGTGCCGAAACGCTTGGCCGCTCCACGGAGCCGGTGTGATCGCCTGCAGGCGATCGAGTAGCTTTGACGGGTAGACCATGTTCGCTGGTACCGGCGGTGGTTATCAGACGTAGGCGCCGTCCCGTAGCTGGGCAATCAGAGCGAGCACGTCGTCGCCTGGACGTCCATAAAGTGCGCGCCAGTCTCGCGCCAGTCGTGTTCCGATTCGGCCGGATTCCACCGGATTCCAGCGGGGCAGATTCCGCATGGATAAGCCAAAAGGGCTCTACAGAGCCATCACCGACTGATCTACGACATCTTCGAGGGCACCGCCGAGATCCAGCAGCTCGTGATCGCACGGGCGATCAGCGGGATGTACATTCGGTAGGCACCTGCCGGTGGGCCCGGTTGCCCAGTCGTCGGCTCTACCAGGCCTGCCCGGCGCCGCAGTGTGGGCAGGACACGGTGGTCGAGACCGACGCGGCGAACACGAACCCGCAGGCGCACGTATATGACGCGTTGTCGATCGGGCCCCCGGCGCCGCGCACGCGTGCGACGAGCGAGTCGTGCGGGTCCGCATGCCCGGAGGCCGGCGCCGCCACGGCCACATGCAGCTTCGCCGCCGGGCGGGCGGTGTCCGCGGGCTTGCGCCGGCTCTGCCGGCGCGGGCGGACCCGCCGAGGCTCGGTGTCGGCCGGGTGGGGAAGGCGTTGCAGCAGTGCGGCGGCTCTCATGACGATCTACTCATAGAGACTCTCCACACACCCAAAGGTTTCGCTCTCAGCCCACATTTTCCTGGGCGGCACTTCGTCTGGCGGATGGGCGCCCGCCCGCCCCCGCACGACTCGCGCTCCCGCCTGGCGTGAGGGTCCCCCGATCGAGCGACGCCGAGGAGCACGGCGCATGGAATACTTGACCGCGATGAACCCCGCACGCAAGCGAACGGTGCGGCTGACGGTGGCCCTGAGCGCGGCCGTGGTGCTGGCCGGAACGCTGATCTACACGAGCTTCAGCGCCGCCTCGCCCGCGCTCACGCCGAGTCAGCTCGTCCATCAGGCCCAGCCCGGGCGCAGCTATGCGCTGACGGGCAGGGTCGTCGGCGGCTCGGTCCACCGCTCGGGCGCCACCCTGGACTTCAGCGTCGAGGATCGCGCGGGCGCCACCGCGGTCCCCGTCGCCTACACCGGCACCGTGCCGGACCCGTTCCGCGAAGGGCGCGAGGTGATCGTCACCGTGCAGAAGCAGGGCGGCTCCTATGTCGGCGAACGGGACTCGCTGATCACCAAGTGCCCGTCCAAGTACAAGGCCGCGCCGCCCGCCGGGCAGAAGCAGAGCTACTGAGTGGTCTGCATCGCGGCACATCGTCACCTCCCTCCAGCGCCCGGCCCGGCGTGCACCCCGGCCCGCGCGGGCGCGGGCGCCAGCCGCTGATGGCGCCCCTCGGCAGCGCCTGCCTGCTGCTTGCCCTGGCCGTGTGCGTGTACGGGATCGGCGCCTCGCTGTACGGGGTGCGGCGCGGACGGCCGGAGTTCTCTGACTCCGGGCGGCGCGCGGTGTACGCGCTGGCGGGCGTCCTGACGGTCGCGTTCGCGGTGCTCGAGATCGCGTTCCTGCGCAACGACTTCTCGTTCAACACGGTCGCCGACACCTCCAGCCTGACCACGCCGACGTTCTACAAGGCCGCCGCGGTGTGGTCCTCCCAGGAAGGGTCGCTCTTGCTGTGGGCGTGGCTCTTGTCGATGTGGTCGAGCCTCGTGCTGTTCCTCACGCGCCGGCGGATGCGCGACGTGGCGGCGTATGCGACCGCGATATTGCTCGCCTTCGGCGGGTTCTTCGTGTCGCTGATGATCTTCTACGCCAACCCGTTCGCCACCACCCACCCGGCGCCGGTCGAAGGCGCGGGCCTGGATCCGCTGCTGCGGTTCCCGACGATGATGATCCACCCGCCGATGCTGTACTCGGGCTACACGCTGTGCACGATCCCGCTCGCGTTCGGCATGGGCGCCCTGCTCGCCCGGCGCGTGGACGCCGAGTGGATCGGGGCGATCCGCAAGTTCGCGTTCGCCGCCTGGTTCTTCCTGGGGATCGGCATCCTGCTCGGCGCGCGCTGGTCCTACGCCGAGCTCGGCTGGGGCGGCTACTGGGGCTGGGACGCGGTCGAGAACGCCTCGCTGATGCCGTGGCTGACGGGCACCGCGTTCCTGCACTCGCTGATGATCCAGGAGAAGCGGGGGATGCTGAAGGTGTGGAACGCCTCGCTCGTGCTGGCCACGGGCACGCTGGCGATCATGGGCACGTTCCTGGTGCGCAGCGGCGTTCTGAACTCGATTCACGCGTTCGGCGGGCAGACGCTGGGCGTGCCTTTCGTCGTGCTGATCGGCGTGCTCATCGCCGGCTCTATCTATCTCGTCGTCACGCGCCGGGAGATGCTGCGCTCAGAGCATCGCATCGACGCACTGCTCTCGCGCGAGTCCGCGTTCCTGGCCAACAACGTCGTGCTCGTGGCGCTGTGCTTCGTCATCTTCTGGGGCACCTACTTCCCCCTCATCTCAGAAGCGCTGACCGGCAAAGCGGCGTCGGTTGGGCCGCCGTGGTTCGACCGCTACACGGTGCCGCTGGCGCTGATCCTGGTGCTGCTGTCCGGCATCGGGCCGGTGATCGCCTGGCGGCGGGCGACGTTGGCCAACACGCGGCGCAACTTCCTCGCGCCGGTCGGCCTGGGCCTGGCGACGCTGGCGGTGCTGGCGATCGCGGGCGTGTCGGGCAAGCCGTTTGCGCTGGCGATGTTCGGCTGCGCCGCGTTCGTGCTCGGCTGCGTCTCCCAGGAGTTCCTGCGCGGCGTGCGCGCGCGCCGGGCGATGGCGGGCGAGGCGGCCCCGGTCGCGCTGATCGCGCTCGTGCGGCGCAACCGCAGGCGCTACGGCGGCTACATCGTGCACATCGGCATCGCCGTCCTGTTTGTCGGCGTGGCGGCGTCGTCCTCCTTCCAGCACACGGTCGAGCCCACCCTGTCGGTCGGCCAGTCGAGCAGGGTCGGCGCCTACGCCGTCCGCTACGTGCGCGCCACGGCGACGGTATCGCCGAGCAACGACGCCGCCCACACGGGATCGACGCTGAGCCTCGGGGCGGTGCTGGATGTGAGCAAGCACGGGCGGCACGTCGCGACGCTGTATCCCAGCGAGGGCTACTACGCCTCCGACGAACCGTCGCAGGGATCGGTCGGCAGCCTGATCGGCGGCCAGCCCGTCAGCCACGTGGCGATGAACGGCGGGGTCACGCGCGACGTGTGGAGCGCGATCGCGCCCGACATCGAAACGCCCCAGCTGAAGCGGATCGTAGAAATCGGCAACCGCACGATTCCGTTCGCGCGCCCCGAAGACGCCCTGATCGCGGTCGCGTTCCTTGCGCGCGCCTACCTGCAGCACCCCCCTCCGGCGCAGTTTCACTTCATCGTCTCCCCGCTGGTCATGTGGATCTGGATCGGCGGCCTGATCGTCTTCGGCGGCGGGCTGATCGCGATCTGCCCGGCTCCGTCCGCGCTGCGCCGGCGCGTGGCGGTGCTCACGCGCGACCGCCGTGCCCGGGCCGCGCAGGGCCTGGCGCGCGCCTGAGCGGCGCATCGTGCGGCGACCTCGATGATGTCGTTCAATCTCGCTCCCCGCCTGAGGGACCGGTGAAGTGAACGTCCTGGCAGCGATTCTGACGGTTGTGGTGCTCGGCGCGGTGATCCTGCTCGTCAGCGCCCCCCTGCGCGCCGCCCGCCGCCCGCCCGAGCCGCGGTGGACGGCCGATTGCGCGGACCTACAGGCCGCGCGCGAGGCCAAGTACCGCGAGATCCGCGACGCCGAGCTCGACTATCGCACCGGCAAGCTCTCTCAGGAGGACTACGCGGCGGTGGACGGGACGCTGCGCGCGGAAGCCGTGGAGATCCTCGATCGGCTGGCCGCGCTCGGGGACGAGGAGGGTGCTGTCTAGCGCATTTCCACGGACTGTGTCCCCAGGGCGTCGTCCTAGGTCCAGGGCTGCTTGAGCAGCACGACGGCGTTCAGCGCGAACAGGACCGCGAAGAAGACCGTCCAGCGGTTGAGGTTGCGCTCGACCATCGAGCCGCCTCCGAGCGGGCCCTGGCCGCTGCCGACGCCGAACGCGCCGGACAGGCCCGAGTCCTTGCCGGAGTGCATCAGCACCAGAAAGATCAGGACCACGCAGATGATGACCTGCAGGACGGAGAGGATCGCTTCCACGGGCTCAGATTATCGCGTCGCGGCGATCGTCAGGCCTGCGGGCAGGCGACCGTGGCGGAGGCGCGGGCGGCCGAGCCGTCGGCGAACGTAAAGCTCGCGGCGAACGGGAACCCGCCGGCGGGGCAGCTGCGCGGCACGAGGATCGCCCCGGCGGCGGCGTGCGCCCGGGGAGTGCGCCCGACTCCGCCGACCGTCAGCGACAACGACACGAACGACGCGTTTGGCTCGAGCACCAGCGTCGGGATCGGGGGGATCGAGACCGTCAGCTTCGAGCCGTACGGCGCGCTGTCCGGTTCGAGCGCCGCTGTGCTGATCGAGCTCTGATCCAGCGGGGTTTCGCCCTGGCCGAAGATCTCGAGCGTCGGGTGCGATCCGCGGTTGGGACCGCGAAAGATCGTGACGGTGGCTTCCTCTTCGACCGCCAGCGAGCCGGAGTGCACGGTCATCAGCGCGTGGCCGCCCCCCACGAGCGATCCCGCCGGGCAGCCGGCCACGCCTCTGCGCCGCAGGCGCGACTTCGTGCACGTTCCGACCCCTCGCAGGTTGATGGTCAGGCCGGCGGGCAGGCGCACAACCATGTGGCTGAGGGGCGCCGGTACGCCTTCTTCGCCACCCGAGAGCCTGAACCTGAACGCGAGCGTGAGCGCCGTGCTCGCGCCGGGCCGGTCGGGCAGCAGCGAGGGGTGCATGCTCGCGCCGGTTTCCGACGCCTGCGCCACCGCCGGCGCGACGGCGCAGAGCCAGCACGCCGCCAGTGCCATCGCCGGTGCGACCCTCGGCGCCACGGCGCCCGGCAGGCACGCCGCCAGTCTCGCCAGGACTCCTCGCCGGCTCACTTCTTCGGGCAGGGGATCTTGACCGGCGTTTTGACGGTCGAGCCGTCCTCGAAGCTGATTTCCGAAGCTCCCGGCCAGCCCCCGCGCGGACAGGTTTTGGGGGTGATGATGCCCTTGACGTGAAACAGCTTGCGCTTGCCGTGGATCTTCTTGTAGTAGGCGACGTTTTTGGCGCCCGCCGTGAAGAAGGCGCTGAGCGCCGAGGCGTCGGAGGCTTCGGGCAGGACTTTGATCAGCGGCACTTCGAGGCTGAAGCCGAGCCCGTATGGCTTGGGAAACTGAATCACTGGCGCTTTGAACACGATCTGGATCGAGACCGGGCTGGAGCCCTCGAGGTAGATCAGCAGCTGGACGTGACCCGGCCTGTTATTAGCGAGGAAGAAGTCGACCGTGTATTCCTCGTGGATCACTTCTTTGGCGATTTCATACGCGCCCATGCCGCCGCCGAACCCGGCCTTGGAGTCGGCGGGACACGCTTGGGGCCCGACGTTTTCGAGCGTCGCGACGGTACACGTACCGGTGCCTTTGAGGTTCAGGGTCAGCCCGGCCGGCCCAATCACGTTGATGTGGGTGATCGGCGAGGGGAGGGGCAGGTTCGTCGAGCCGATCGTCGCGGCGCCGAACACGTTCGTCGGCACCCCGAGCAGGTCGGGCGAGAAGCCCGCCTTGGTGATGGCCACCGTCTCTTCTGCCTGCGCCGCGCTCGTCGCGCCGGCGCCGAGCACAAGCGCGCAGCCGGCCAGCGCCGTGGCAATGATCTGGTATCTGGGCATCTTAGGCATCTATCTCTCTCCCACTCAAATGTATATCGACCGCCACCCGCCGGACCTATCGCGGGCTGCATGACAGGTAAACGCGGGTTGCATGACAGGTAAACCCTCCACGGCGAAGAATAGAGCGCTCGAGGGTAGACTGCGACCTTCCGCCGTGGACATCGCTACGGTTCGCTATGCAACGCTGGCCGCAGGCGATTACGAATCCTTTACGGGTTTGCGGTTGTCTGCCGATAAGAATATCGGTGGCGTGCCCCGCGATCGTGGGTCTGCGGCACCAACCAAAGATCCACCATGAACAAGGGACCGCACGACGACCAGCCCTCCCAGAGGCCGCCTATGAGCGGCCTGGACAGCGTGGGCTCGCGTCGCGGTGCTGTTTGGCGCCACGTGAGGTGGCGCACGGTGCTGTCCGCGCTGGCCGGAGGCGGGCTCACCGTGGCAGGCCTCGGCGGACCGCTGGCCGGGGGCGCCCTCGGCGCCGAAGCGCCCGCCGGCTCGACCACCACCGGGGAAGGCGCCGAGCCCCCCGTCACCTCGACCACGCCGGAATCCGGCACGTCCACGACGGGCTCGGGCGCATCCACGACGAGCACTTCGACCACGCCCGCGACCACCACTACCCCGTCTACGTCCACATCCACGTCAACGTCCACGACGGCTGGGCCGTCAGCCCCGGCTCCTGTCCTCGCCCCGGCGCCCGCCGCCGGGGAAGCCCCCGCGGTCGTGGTGCGCCACAAGCAGCAGACGACCCCCGGCAGGCGGGCGAGCCCCGGCAACCTCACCCAGACCAAAGCCAAGCCCGCCGGCGGTGGATCGAGCACGAACGGCAACACCTCGACCCCAGGTGGCGCGAACGCGACGGCCGGAGCTCCCAACAACGTCGCGCTGCCCCCCCAGCTCATCGCCGGCCAGGCGGCCGCCCTGGCGGCGATGCTCGACGGCTCGGCCGCATCTGCGCAGGCGCTCGACTTCTATCGCGTGCCGCTGTTTCTGCTGCCGATCTACCGGGCCGCAGCGATCCAGTACGACGTGCCCTGGCCGATCCTCGCCGCGATCAACGAAATCGAGACCGACTACGGGACCGACCTGTCGGTCTCCAGCGCCGGCGCGGAGGGGTGGATGCAGTTCGAGCCCGCCACCTGGCTGCAGTACGGGGTGGACGCGCTGAATGCCGGCTACGCCGACCCCTACAACCCGGTCGACGCGATCTTCGCCGCCGCGCGCTACCTGAACGCGGCGGGCGCGGCCCACAGCCTGAGCGCGGCGATCCTCGCCTACAACCACTCCGAAGCCTATGTCAGCTCGGTGTTGCTGCGCGCGAAGCTGATCGCCGCCTATCCCGATCAGGTGATCGCCACGCTCACAGGTCTAGTCGACGGTCGCCCGCCCGTGACCGGCAAGCGCATCGGCTGGGGCCAGGCGCCCTCCTCGCCGGCTGCCGGCGCCACGCCGCTGCCCTCGCCGTCCAGCGCGACCGCCGGCGCGAGCGCTGTCTCGCCGTCGCCGAGCGGGGCGGGCGCCTCCACGCCCGGCTCCACCGTCGCCTCCTCCGCCTCCGCGACGGCCTCCGGATCCTCGGCCGCTACCACGCCGGGCTCCTCGGCCGCGCCCGCTCCGGCGAGCGCCGCGAGCAGCGCGACCGCGAAGGCGACGACACTCCAGCTGGTGGATGTCACGAGCGAACCGAACGCGCATGCGGTGGCGGTGGGAGGCGGGCGGATCGTCAAGCTGGGCAGATCGCGCAAGCTCGGCTCCTATGTGGTCCTGCAGGACGTGTATGGCGACGTGTTCACCTACGCCGGGCTCGCCAGCATCGCCCGCAGCTACACGCCCGCGCAGGCGCAGTCCGCGGCCAACGCCGCAGCGCAGAGGACTGCAAGTGCCTCGACGCAGACCGGCTCCGGCTCGAGCGGCGCGCCCGCGGCCGGATCCACGCCCGCGGGCACCGGCAAGGTGCGCGTGTTCGCGCATCCCGGCAACCCGGACGCGCGCGCGGCCTTCCGCATGCGCAGCGTCGTGGAAAGAGCCGCCGCCGGTGGGCGCCTACCGCTGCGCAGCGGCTCGATCGTCACCGAGGGCACGGTGCTCGGCCGCGTCGCCACGCCCCCCGGCGCCAGGGACGGTCACCTGCGCTTCGCGATCCGCCCGGCGGGGGATGCGAGCACGATCGATCCGCGGGCGATCCTCTCCAACTGGGCCCAGCTCGACGCGGCGCTTCACCCGCAGGGCGCCAGGGGCAACCCGAACCTGCTCGGCGCGACCGCGAGCGACGTGTTCCTGCTGTCCAAGAGCCGGCTCGAGCACGAGGTGCTGGCAGACCCGGGCATCGGGCTGTCGGCCTGCTCCCGGCGAGAAGTCGCCTCCGGGGCGATCGACGAGCGCGCGCTGGCGGTGCTCGCGTTCCTCTCGCGCAGCGGACTGAAGCCGACCGTCGGCACGCTGCGCTGCGGGTCCTATGACGCCTCCGGTTACGTTGCCCGGGGTCATTCCGGCGACGCGGTGGCGATCGTCGCGATCAACGGCGTCCCGATTGCCGGCCATCAGGGCGCGGGGTCGATCACCGACACGACAATCCGTACGCTGCTGACGCTCCAGGGCCAGTTCGTGCCCGCGCGGATCGCCAGCCTGATGCACTACCCGGGCGCACCGACCACGCTCGCGCGAGCCGACCACGGCGACTACGTCGAGCTCGTGTTCGTGCCCGCGCCGATCCACCCGCGCGCGGTGACCGCGAGGGCCGGCGCGGCCCATGCGGCCGGCGCCGGGAAGACCGCGCCCGCGCAGGCGGCGATCGCCGGCGAGCTGAGCCCGGCGCAATGGGAACAGCTGGTCTCGCGCATCGCCGCGCTGCCGACCCCGGCGGTTGCGGTCAAGCCGAGCTCCGCGGCGATTCCAGATCACTCGGCGTCCACGAGCTCGCCCCAGACCGCGTCGAGCAACCACGGCCTGGGGTCCGGCTCGTCCTCCGGCGGATCGTCCTCCGGCGGGTAGGGCTCCCGCCGCAGGACAGAGAACCGGGTTCAGCCCGCGGGGGTAGCGCCGGGCGTTGCTCCCGACGTCCCTCCGCCGGCTTGTGCACCTGCACCTGCACCTGCACCCGCCGCCCCGCCGCGCCGGAAGGCGCCGAGCAGATCGCTGCGGCACTTGGACCCGGCCGTGCGGAACTGCGAGCTGGCGGTGTTGATGCCTTTGGTGTCGAAGATCGGGCCGCCGCCCGAGGTGTTCGGTGTGGGCACGTTCACGCCGTTTTTGCGCATGCACGCGGCGAACCTCGTCAGCGCGGCCAGGTAGGTGGGATTTTTCAGGCGAGCAGCGGCTCCGCCCGGGAAGGCTCCGCCGCCGCACTTCTTGATCGCGGCTTGATACTGCGCGCGCGTCACGCCGCTCGGCAGTTTCGGACCGCCGGCTCCGGCTCCGGCGCCGCCGCCGAGGAAACCGCCAGCCCCGCCCGGACCGCCGGGACGGTGCCTGTTCTGGCCGGTGGTCCGCTGCGGCAGCGTGATCCCGTTTTGCTGCAGGCATTCGCGCAGCGCTTTGAAGCGTGTGGCCCCTGCGCCCGTCGCGCCCGTGCTCCCGGGTGTCGTGGCGGAGGCACTGGAGCTCGAGCTTGCGCTCGTGGTCGAGCTGCCCGAGGAGCTGCCGCAGGCCGCCAGCCCGAGACAGGCGAGCAGGACGATCGGCACTGCCAGGACGGCTGTCACCGCAGGTTTGCGTCTGTTGCTGATGTGAGACATGGAGCTCCTTTTTTGATGATCATGCTGTCGGACGTGCACCCGCCTGGCGGCGATCGCCGGTCCGCAAGATAGTAGGTGGCCTCGCCGGTCGTCCTCGCGTTCTCAGCTCAGCCGCTGCCGAACAGGGACGGTTCGCTGCTGGTTTTGCTGCCGCTTCCACTGCTGCTCGCGCCTGAGCCCGAGCCGCCGAACAGCGCCGCGAGGCCGCCGCCGCCCGAGCCGACGCTGATCGATTCGGCGCTGACAGCGCCACTCGAGCCGGTGGCGCCGGTGATGGTGAGCGTTTCGCCGGGGTGTATACCCGCCAGCGTCGATTTGACGGTCTTGGTGACGGTCGTGCCCGCCGAGGTCGTGACCTTGACGGTGTTGCCTTCGGAGTTGGTCACGTACAGCGTGCTGCCGTCGAGGTACGCCACGGTACCGGCGGTCGGGCGAGTAAAGCCGGTGCTCGAGCTCGGCGATCCGCTTGTGGAGGTCGAGCTCGAGCCCGTGCTCGAAACGCCTTCACGCAGGGCGCGAAATCGCGAGGCGACACCGGCCGCCGCGCCGGCGCCCGAGGCGGAGCTCGACGAGGTCTGGCCCTTCTCGACGAGCACACCACCGATGAAGCCGCAGGCGACCAGCAGCATGCCGAGCAGCGCCAGTGGGATGGGATTGCCGCCTGCCCCCAGCAGCCGCCGGCGTGGTCGATGGGGCAGCTCCTCCTGTTCTTCCAGCCACTCGTCTCCCTGCGTGACGTCCTCCTCCGCGAACGACTCATACGCCGGCGGCTCGTGCGCGGGCGTCTGCTGGGATTGGACGGCGGTGTCCCGAGCAGGGGCATCGTGGATGGCGGACTCCTCGTGGGGGATGGCGGGCTCTTCGTGGG
>CABEDD010000034.1_pt1 | contig 10932 bp, 10 predicted proteins | sample 3132901 | NCBI WGS metagenome assembly CABEDD01 (sample SAMEA5534329, study PRJEB31848) | metagenome | biome: tundra; feature: field; material: soil | place: USA | collected 2013-05 | depth 0.15 m
GCTGCTCGCGCACGAACTCGTAGCTGCCGAAGAACGGCCCGATCCCGCCCAGCACCGCGACCGCCACGGCCAGCCTCAGCGACACGATCCGCAGGCGCGCGCACACGATGCACGTCAGCGACATCCCGATCCACAGCAGCCCGTGCGACATCCCGAGCACGAACGTCAGCGGCTCGGGCTTGCTCACCACGAACGCACACCCCAGCAGCGCCGTGTAGATGCACGAGTGGGTGAACGACACCCACTTCAGGCGCCCGAACGTCAGCGGCCCGACACCCGGCCGCGGTTTCGCGGCCGCGAGCGGGGATGCGTTCGGCACCGGCGGGGATGCGTTGCGCACGGGAGGCGACTGCGTCATCGGCGGCGGTGCGCCGGCTTCAGAGGGTCTGCCCGCCTCGGGCACGGCCCCCGCGATCGGCTCCCGTGGGCTCACTGCGCCGTCAGCCAGTGCGCCATCAGGTGCAGCGGCGCCTCCGCCTCGTCCGGCCAGCGATCGACCTCGCGCGGCCACCAGGCGAACTCATCGTGCTCGTGGTCGGGTCTCACCTCGGCGTCGGCGCCCTCCGCGAGCCAGGCCTGCCCGATGAACATCACCATCCGGTTGGGCAGCTGCACGAGCGCCTCGCCGCGCACCCGCTCGGGCGTGACCGACCACTCCTCCGCCAGCTCGCGTACGAGCGTGTCGGCCGGATTCTCGTCGAGGTCGACCGCGCCGCCCGCGCCCAGCGCCCAGCGCCCCGCCCACGACGCGACCCATCCCGCGCGCCGGCCGGCCAGCCAGCGCCCGTCGGCCGAGCGCGTGACGCACAGCGCCGCCACGCTCTGCGAGGCATCGCCGGGAATCAGCCTCAGCGCCCAGCGCTGGGGCTGCAGCTCCAGCGCCAGCCCGTCGTGCGGGTCCTGCGTGTAGTCGACCAGCCGCGCCGCAACACCGTCGTGGCTCGGCGATCCCCGCTCGCGCAGCGCGTTGATCGCGGCGTCGGCCGCCGCGCTGTCCTCGCGCGAGGGCTCGTAGTGCTCGGATCGCCAGCGCGCGGTCACCTGCTCCAGCGGCCACGGCCCGCGCGCGAGGATCTGCGGCTGCTCGCTCGCCGCCGCCTGCGGTTGCGCCGGCTGTGGTTGTGGAGTGGGTTGCGATTGTGCGGACACGCCAGCTACAGGCTAGTGACCATAAACTCGGCGTGGTGAACATCCGTCGGCGCAAGCACTGGGGCTGGGGGTATGAGGACCAGCAGCCGACGCTCGCGCAGGTGCGCGAGACGGCCGCCGGGCTCGCCCCGCATCTGCGCCCCGCGCTGGGCGGGGCCGCGCTCGGGGAGGCTCAGGCGCCGGTCCCGCTGGAGGCGGTCGAGCTGGCGCCGCCGCGCGTGGCCGCACCCGCGCACCTGGCGGATATCTGCGCGAGCGATGTGCACGCGCGCGCGACGCACGCCCTCGGCAAGTCCTACACAGACGTCGTGCGAGGGTTCCGTGGGCAGTTCGCCCATCCACCGGACCTGGTCGCGCGGCCTCGCTGTGAGGTGGACATCGAGCGCCTGCTGGAGTGGTGCGCGGCCGAGCGTGTGGCCGCGATCCCCTACGGCGGGGGCACCTCGGTCGTCGGCGGCGTCACCCCCGACATCGACCGCCCCACGGCCGGTGCGGATGGCACGGTCGCCGGCGTGGCTTGCACCGGCGGCGAGGCCGCCTCCTACAACGGCGCCGTCTCGATCGACCTGGGCGCGCTGGATCGCGTGCTGGAGGTCGATCCCGTCTCGCGCGCGGCCCTCATTCAGGCGGGTGCCTGCGGACCCCGGCTGGAGAGCCAGCTGGCCGAGCACAACCTCACGTTGCGCCACTTCCCGCAGTCGTTCGAGCTCGCCACGCTCGGGGGCTGGATCGCCACACGCGCGGCCGGCCACTTCGCGACCGTGCTGACCCATATCGAGGACTTCGTCGAGTCCACCCGCGCGATCACCCCCTCCGGCGTGTGGGAGTCCCGGCGGCTGCCCGGCTCTGGAGCCGGGGTCAGCCCCGACCGGCTGCTGGCCGGATCGGAGGGCGTGCTCGGCGTCATTACGCAGGCGTGGGTCCGCGTCCAGCCGCGACCGTCGCACCGCGCCTCGGCGGGGGTTCGCTTCGAGCGGTTTCTCGACGGCGCCGAGTGTGTGCGCTCACTCAGCCAGTCGGGTCTGGACCCGGCCAACTGCCGCCTCATCGATGCCGAGGAGGCGCGTATGACGATGGCCGGCGACGGCTCCGCCGCGCTGCTCGTGCTCGGCTTCGAGTCCTCCGATCACCCCGTGCGGGAGGCGATGTCCCGGGCGCTTGCGATCTGCGCCGAGCACGGGGGCGCCGTGCCCGAGGGCCGCGTTCGGTCCGGAGAAGAGGCCGTGAGCTCCTGGCGCGGCGCGTTTCTCGGGGCTCCCTACCTGCGCGACGTCCTCGTGGCGATGGGTGTGCTCTCAGAGACGTTCGAGACGGCGATCACCTGGGAGCGGTTTCCCGCCCTGCGCGAACGCGTCACGGCCGCCGTGCATGAGGCGATCGAGTCCGTGGCCGCGCCCGCGGCTCGCGGCGCCGGTCTTCTCAGCTGCCGCTTCACCCACGTCTATCCGGACGGCCCCGCGCCATACTTCACCGTGATGGCGCCTGCCCGTCGCGGCGAGGAGGCGCAGCAGTGGGCGGCGATCAAGCGCGCCGCCTCCGACGCCGTGCTCGCGTGCGGGGGCACGATCACCCATCATCACGCCGTCGGGCGCGATCACCGGCCCTGGTATGACCGCCAGCGCCCGGAGCCGTTCGCGCTGGCGTTGGGCGCCGGGAAGGCGGCGGTCGATCCGTGCGGGATAATGAACCCCGGCGTGCTGATCGATCCGCTGACATGATCCCCGCCGTGCACGATCCCGATGGGCCGGCTGGCGGCGGGCGCGCCGACATGACCGTCGCGGTGCTCGGCCCCGGTGGCGTGGGCGGGCTGGTCGCCGGCTTGCTCGCTGCGGCCGGCGTCGAGGTGGTCGTCGTTGCGCGGGAGTCCACCGCGCAGACGATCGCCGAGCGGGGGCTGTCGGTTCGCAGCGTTATGTTTGGCGACGTCCACGCCCGCGTGCGCGCGTGCGCGCGCTTGCAGGAAAACGAAAAAGCAGACGTCCTGGTCGTCGCCACCAAGGCCGCCGGCCTCGACGCGGCGCTGCGGCGCATCGAGACTGAGCCGGGCCTCGTGCTGCCGCTGCTCAACGGGCTCGACCACCTCGCCGTGCTGCGCGAGCGGTTCGACCCGGACACGGTGCTCGCGGGCACGATCCGGGTCGAGTCAGACCGTCCCGAGCCCGGCGTCATCGTTCACACGAGCCCATTCGTGCTGATCGACATGGCCACCCACAGCCAGTCGGCGCTCGCCGGGATGGAGGCTCTGGCCAAGGTTCTGGAAGACGCCGGCGTGCCGGTCCGGATGGTTCTGCCCGTGTCCGAGCGCTCCGAGGCGCAGGTGATGTGGTCCAAGCTTGTGCGCCTGAACGCGCTGGCGTGCACGACCAGCGCCTACGACAAGCTCCTGGGCGAGATCCGCTCCACGCCTGAGCTGCGCGCCGACCTGGTGGCGAGCATCGAGGAGGCCTGCGCGGTCGGTCGGGCCGAGGGCGCCGGCGACGTCGATCCGCAGATCGCGCTGGCCGAGCTGGAGCTCGCGCACGACACGCTCGGCAGCTCGATGGCCCGCGACATCGCCGCCGGGCGCCCCCCCGAGCTGGACGCCATCCCCGGGGCGATTCTGCGCGCGGCCGCGCGCCACGAGCTGCGGTGTCCGACGATCGAACGGCTCATCGTCTTGATCGCCGCGCGCGCGGGGGTGCCTGCGCCGCCGGTCATCGCCGGCTGAGGAGTCTGGGCCGCGCGCCGGGGGAGTCGCTCACCGCGGGACTTTGGCGGGGTCAGAGCTCGCGCTGCGCTACCCCCGGCGCGAGCGCCGGAACCGACTGCGTGGCTACCGCCTCAACGCGCTCCTCCTCGGACTCGCTCGCACCCTCGTCGTGCTCGCCATCGCACAGCACCCTGAAGTTGCCGCTGGTCTTGCCGTCGGCGTGGATCGTGATCCCGGGCAGGACGGTCTCGCCCTCCTCGAACCCGAGCCGCTCCATGTCGAAATGGGCCAGCCCGATGCCGTGGGCGGTGTGGGTCGGGTTCTCGCGGTCGTGCGCGGCGACCGCCTGGGCAAAGCGCTCGAGGTTCTTGGCGATCTTGCTCGTGTCCGCCATGGCTCGTGTTCAGGGTACATTGAAGCGATGGCGGACAGCCGTCCAGCGGATGTTTTCCCTGCCCCTGCTCCGGCCCCTGCTCCGGCAGGCGAAGATGGTTCGCTCGCGCCCGCGGGCCTGCACGCCAAAGCCGGCGCTCCGGTCGATGGCGATGCGGTTGAGGGCGCTGGCAATGCTCACGCGGTCATCAGGACAGTCGCGCTGACAAAGGTCTATGCCGGCACCGACTTCGCGGCGGTCGACGGTCTCGATCTGACGGTTCAGGCGGGGGAGATATTCGGGCTGCTCGGCCCCAACGGCGCCGGCAAGACGACGACCGCGGGGATGCTCACCACGCGGGTCGTCCCCACCTCGGGGTCGGCGCACATCGGCGCCATCGACGTCATCGCCGAGCCGGCGCTGACCAAGCAGCTGATCGGGATCGTCTCCCAGACGAACACGCTCGATCGGCAGCTGACCGTGTGGGAGAACCTCTACTTCCACGGGCGCCTGTTCGGGATCGGCGCCACGGAGTCGCGTCACATCTCTGATGAGCTGCTCGAGCAGTTCCAGCTCACCAAGTGGGCGAAGGCGTCGGTGTATGCGCTCTCGGGCGGGATGGCCCAGCGGCTGATGGTGGCACGCGCGATCTTTCACCGCCCGGCGGTGCTGTTCCTCGACGAGCCGACGGCCGGCCTCGATCCGCAGAGCCGGCTCGTGCTGTGGGAGATCCTCGGCGAGCTCAACCGCGAGGGCCAGACGATCCTGCTCACCACCCACTACATGGAGGAGGCCGACCAGCTGTGCGACCGGGTGGCGATCATGGACCACGGCCGCATCCTCGCGCTCGACACGCCGCAGGAGCTGAAGCGCTCGGTGGGCGCCGACACGATCGTCACGGTCAAGGCGCCCGGGGACAAGCGGGCGCTGGCCGAGACGCTGGAGCGCGAGATCGCGCAGGTCACGCGCACGCGAGTGCTCGACGGGGGTGGCGAGGGCGTCGAGGGCGGCGGCGTGGAGCTGCACGTCAAGGGTGCCGAGCGGCTGGTGCCGCGCGTGGTGAGCGCCGCCGAGCAGGGCGGGTTCGACATCGTCGACCTGTCCGTGTCAGAGCCGAGCCTGGAGACCGTGTTCATCAACCTGACCGGCAAGGAGCTGCGCGACTGATGGCCTCCGTCACGAGCAGCCCCGAGGCGGCGCGCGGCGCATCGCCGCGACCGCACATCGGGATCGAGCCCACCCGTTCGGCCATGGCGGCGAGCCGCACGGCGCTGTGGGCGCTGATCCTGCGCGACCTGGTCGTGCTGCGCAAGCACCTCGGCGAGTTCGTCGTGCGCACGATCGTCCAGCCGTTCCTGCTCGTGTTCGTGTTCCTGTACGTGTTCCCGTCGATCGGCCAGGGCGTGGGCGGCGCGGGCGGCAAGGTGGCGGAGTCGCACTTCGCGACCGTGCTCGTGCCGGGCGTGGTGGCGATCTCGATCATGTTCCAGGGCATCCAGGCGGTCGCCCTGCAGCTGTCCACCGAGTTCGGCTACACGCGCGAGATCGAGGACCGCGTGCAGGCGCCCTGCCCGATCTGGCTGGTGGCCTGCTCGAAGGTCCTCTCTGGCGCCGTGCAGGGCCTCTTGGCCGCGCTGATCGTGTTCCCGATCGCGGCCGTCATCCACGCCCCCGGCGTGCACGCGCACCTGTCGGTGCACTGGCTGATCGTGATCACGGCGATCCCCCTCGCCTGCGTGATGATGAGTGCGCTCGGGCTGCTGCTCGGGACGGCGTTCGAGCCGCGCAACATCGGGCTGATGTTCGGGTTCGTCGTGCTCCCGATCACGTTCCTGGGCGGCACCTACTACCAGTGGACGCGCCTGGCGCCGGTCAAGGTCTACGGCATCCACTGGCTGCAGATCCTGGTTTTGATCAACCCTCTGATCTATGTGGCGGAGGGCATGCGCGCCGGTCTGAGCGAAATCTCGCACATGTCCCTCTACGCGGTCTACCCGGCGATGATCGCGTTCTGCGTGGTGTTCCTCACACTCGGGCTGCGCAACTTCCGTAAACGGGTGCTGGCCTGAGTCAGGGCTGACCGGGCTGCCCGATCGCGGCGCGGACGGTCGGTGCGACCTCGGTTGCGTACAGCTCGATCGCGCGCATCGCCTGCTCGGGGGGCAGTGTGCCCACGCTGATGTGCCCGAGAAAACGATCGTGGCTGAACAGCCCGTGGTGGGCGATGATCTTCCTCGCGACCTCGCTCGAGGTCCCGACGAGCAGATGTCCGTCCGGTGAGCAGCTGGCGTCGAACTGCGCGCGGGTCATCGGCGGCCAGCCGCGCTCGCGGCCGATGCGATTCATCATCTGCGAGTACACGGGATAGAACTCGTCGCGCGCCCGTTGCGAGGTGTCGGCCAGGTACATGTGCGAGTTGATTCCCACCGCCAGCCCGGCCGGAGCTGCCTCGGCGCGGCGGGCCGACTCCCGGTACAGCTCGACCAGCGGCGCGAACCGAGCCGGCGCACCGCCGATGATCGCGATCATCAACGGCAGTCCGAGCGCGCCCGCGCGAGCCACTGAGCCGGGCGTGCCCCCGACCGCTATCCAGACCGGCAGCGGCTGCTGGATCGGGCGGGGGTAGACACCGATGTCGTTCAGCGCCGCGCGGTGCTTGCCTGACCATGTGACCCGCTCTGACTCGCGCAGCTTCAGCAGCAGTCCCAGCTTCTCGGCGAACAGCTCGTCGTAGTCGTCTAGGTCATACCCGAACAGCGGGAACGACTCGATGAACGATCCTCTGCCCGCCATGATCTCCGCGCGCCCGCCCGAGAGCAGGTCGAGCGTCGCGAACTCCTGGAACACCCGCACCGGGTCGGCGGAGCTGAGCACCGTGACCGCGCTGCTCAATCGGATTTTCTCGGTTCTGGCGGCCGCCGCCGCCAGCGCCACCGCGGTCGAGGAGACCGCGTAGTCGGGGCGGTGGTGCTCGCCGAGGCCGAACACCTCAATCCCGAGCTCATCGGCGAGCTGGATCTCCTCCAGCAGCTCGCGCAACCGCTGTGCGACGCGATCCGGGCCCGCGCCGGGGTCGACGTCGGCGAACGTGGCCAGGCCCAGTTCCATGGGCGACCACTATAGGTCTCTGTGGGTCGGCGGCCGGGCTGTTGGGGCCGGCGACCGGGTCGCTCCCGCGCGCGTGTCAGCCCTGCTCGATCAGCTCGATCCGGTATCCGTCAGGATCGCGCACGAAGCACAGCAGCGAGCCGCCCTCCCGCACCGAGTAGGGCGGCTTCTCGGGCTCGATCCCCTGCTCGGCCAGGCGCGCCAGCGTGGCGTCGAGGTCCTCGGCGGTGATCGCGATGTGGCCGTATCCGGTCCCGATCTCGTAGGAGTCCACGCCGAAGTTGCAGGTCAGCTCCAGCCGGGGCATCTCGCCGTCGCCGGGCTGGTTCATGAACACGTTGACCGCCTCGTCACCGATCGGGATCCGTCCGATCTCCTCGAACCCGAGCGCGTTGTAGAACGCGACCGAGCGGTCGATGTCGGTGATGCGGTAGCAGGTGTGGATCAGGGGCATTGGGGGAGTCTAAGTGAGGTGCGGTACGCGCGCCGATCTTGTCCTCTCCGGTCCTTCGGCAGGCGGGTCCGGTACGTTCGCGGGATGTGACCGCGACTCCGCCCACCCCCGCCCAAGCACCGCAAACACCACTCGTGCAAGGATGGCGCCATGCTCATCGAGCGCGCCTTGAATCCGCAGTTCGTCTCGAACACGTACCTCGTCGCCGACGGCGTCGGAGGGCCGGCCGTGTTCATCGACGCGGGCGGGCCGGTCAAGCCGCTGATCGCCGCGGCCGAGCGCCTGCAGATCACGCCCACGCACATCCTGCTGACCCACCATCACTACGACCACGTCTGCGAGGTGCCCGCGCTGCGCGAGCGCTGGCCGAAGCTCGAGGTGCTGATCCATCCGCTGGAGCGCGAGGGGCTTTCAGAGATCGAGGCGGACAGCTTGGAGGCGGGGGAGATGCTGCGCTTCGGCACGCTGGAGGTGCGCCCGCTGCACACGCCCGGACACACCGCCGGGATGCTGTCGTTCCTCGTCAGCGATCCGAGCGGGGCCGCCGCCAGGCGACCGTCCGTCAGCGCCGCCCCGGGCGGGTTCACGGGGGGGGAGGCGGTCGTGTTCACCGGCGACACGCTGTTCGCGGGCTCGGTCGGCGGCGTGCGCGCGCCGGGACACACGACCTACACCGACCTGAAGGACTCGATCATGGGCACGCTGATGGAGCTGCCGTCCGAGACGGTCATCCATCCGGGTCACGCCGGCGCCACGACGGTCGGGCGCGAGTGGGAGCACAACCCGTTCATCCGCATATGGCGCGGCCTGGACCCGGAGGGCGCGGATCCATGCACCGCGCTCGGCGAGCCCGCGACGCTGGTGCTCTCGTGCGCGGACTACGACGGCGGCTCCAAGGCCTGGGTGCGCTGGCCCAGCGGGATCGACGACATCGTGCCCGGGTCCCAGATCCAGCGCGCCTGACCCGGCGGCGCTCCGCCCGATGATCCGCCGGATGTGACGCGCACCCGCGAACGCGTACCGCGCGAGCACTGGGAACGCCTGGACCCGGCGCCCGGCGCCCGGCGAGCGGCGAGGGTGTACCAGCCCAGCGCCTAGGATGCAAGGCGTATGGCCCCGCGCGAGAGTGACAAGAACATCCCGACATCGCGCGTGCGCCGCACGGCGACCGTCGGCAGGCTCGCGGCGAGCGAGGCCGTCAAGCAGTTCGGCACCCGCGCGGTGAACGTCACGCGCGGCGATGAGGCCTCCGAGCGGGCGCTGGCCAAACGCCAGCTTCAGACCGCCAAGCAGATCGTGGCGGCGCTGGGGACGATGAAGGGCGCGGCGATGAAGCTCGGGCAGATGATGTCCTTCCTGGACGTGGGCCTGGTGGAGGAGGAGTACCGCGAGGAGTTCCAGCGCGAGCTGGCCAAGCTCCGTGACGCCGCCCCGACCGTGTCGTTCAAGCAGATGCGGCGCGTGATCGAAGAGGACCTGGAAGGGCCGATCTCGGAGGTGTTCGCGTCCTTCGACGAGGACGCGGTCGCGGCGGCCTCGATCGGGCAGGTCTACCGGGCGACGCTGCACGACGGGCGCGAGGTCGCCGTCAAGGTCCAGTACCCCGGGGTCGCGGCGGCCGTGCGCGCGGACATGCAGAACCTGGACATGATCATGCGCCTGCTCAAGCGGATGACCCCGAGGTTGGATGCCAAGGCGATCGCGACGGAGATCCGCGAGCGGATCGGCGAGGAGCTCGACTACGAGCTGGAGGCCCAGAACCACAGCTCGCTCGCGCGCATCTTCCGCGGCCATCCCTTCATCGTCGTGCCCGAGGTGCTCACGAGCCTCTCGCGCGAGCGGGTGCTGGTGACGGAGTTCGTTGAGGGCGCCGGGTTCGAGGAGCTGAAGACCCGTCCCCAGTCAGAGCGCGACCGCATCGGCGAGATCGTGTTCCGGTTCTTCCTCGGCTGCCTGTACCGGCACCGGCAGTTCTCCGGCGATCCCCACCCGGGGAACTTCCTGCAGCTGGCCGACGGGCGGGTCGCGTTCCTGGACTTCGGCCTGTTCAAGCGCATGGAGCGCGAGCCGGTCGCGCTGGAGCTCGCCTGCCAGCGGGCCGTGTCCGAGGGCGACGCCGCCGAGCTGCACCGGCTGCTGGCGCAGTCGGGGTTCCTGCCCGAACCCGAGCGGGTCGATCCGGAGCACCTGCGGGCGTTCATCGAGTCGGCGATCTGGTGGTACACCACCGCCGACGAACCCGTCCAGCTGACGCCGGAGATCGCCACGCAGGTGATGATCGAGAGCTCGGACCCGCGCTCGAGCTACTTTCCCGAGATGCGCCACCAGGACATGCGCCCCGAGCACCTGTTCGGCCGGCGCATGGAGCTGCTCACGCTCGCGGTCCTCTCACAGCTGCGCGCGCGTGCGAACTGGCACCGGATAGCACGCGAGTGGATGTACGGCGAGGAGCCCGTGACCGAGCTGGGCCGTGAAGAGCTTGAGTTCTACGCGCACACCGGCGTTGGCGCGCGCGGTTGAGGATCACACCGTCTGGATCTGCATGAGGCTCGTCGTTCCCGGCCGCCCGGATGGCAGCCCCGCGGTGATGCCCACGCGCTGGCCGGGCTTGCACCAGCCCAGCTCGACCACGCGCCTGGCGGCGTCGGCGATCAGCGCCTCGGTCGTCTCGTGACGGCGCATCGAGGCCGCCTGCACGCCCCACATCAGCCCGCAGCGGCGGACGGTCTCCTTGCCAGGCGAGAGCGCGTAGATCGGCGCGGTCGGGCGGTGCGCGGACACGAGCCGCGCCGAGCGCCCGGACAGGGTCGGGATCACGAGCGCGTCCAACCGCAGCTCGCGCGCGGCCACGCACAGGTTGTGGGCGATCGTGTAGGCGGGGTCGGAGTCCATCCGGCGCACGCGCGACGCGTTCCAGTCCTCATACGGCGCGATCGCCTCGGCCTGTTTGGCCACGGCGGCCATCATCGCGATCGCCTCCACCGGGTAGGCCCCGACCGCGGTCTCCTGGGAGAGCATCACCGCGTCGGTGCCGTCCAGGATCGCGTTGGCCACGTCGGCGACCTCCGCGCGGGTGGGGCGCGAGGAGGTGACCATCGAGTCGAGCATCTGCGTCGCGGTGATCGACGGGCGCGCCAGGTGCCCGGCGAGGCGCAGCAG
>CABEDD010000035.1_pt1 | contig 10892 bp, 11 predicted proteins | sample 3132901 | NCBI WGS metagenome assembly CABEDD01 (sample SAMEA5534329, study PRJEB31848) | metagenome | biome: tundra; feature: field; material: soil | place: USA | collected 2013-05 | depth 0.15 m
GGCCAACAGCGACAGCAGCTGCACGTTGGGGGGATCACCGGGCGACGGGGCTGCGGGTCCTCCGAAGTTGACGTCGCCGAGCCATCCGGAGAGGTGAAGGACACGTCGCAGTGTGCCCAGATCGGCTTGAAAGCTGACGAAGTTCAGCCCCAGGGAGATGCCGTCGCCGTTGAGGCCGTGCAGGAACTCATACCCCTGGCGGTATATCCGCTGGCCAGCGAGCGCCCAGGGGGAGGCTCGGTTGCGGTTGGCACGCTGAAGGTGAGAGGCCTTGACGATCGGGTCGGAGACCTCGGGGGGCTCACGAAAGTCGGCGCCGGCAAGCGAGGTCTCCTCGTCGGGTGGCGCAGGCTCGGCGACGGGCACGATCTCACCGGCGGGGCCACGGCGGACGCCGAGGACCGGCTGGCCAGTGAGCTTGTCGCGGCCGACGATGAGCTCCTGCTGGGCGCGCGTCAGCGCTCGCCACGCGGAAAGGTCGACGGCGTAGCGCAGGAAGGCCATGTAGGTCCCTCCCGCCATCCAGGTGGGGTCTGCCGTTGCCCGAATGGCGAGGAGGCGCTCGCTGGACTCAATGTTGCTGACGCCGTCGTGGAAGTCGAGCCAGCCCCTGCCATCGCGGCGTGAGAAGCCCGCAAAGGAGGAGACGATGGCGAGTGGGAGCTTCTCGTCCGCTAGGAGCTTCCAGACCTCGATGGCAGCGCGGTTGACGGCGGCGTCGCTTGGCCCCGTGAGCTGGATGGCAACGTCGGCCTCGCCACCCCATCGATCGCGCTCCGACGACCAGGCCACGGCAGGGAGCGGGTCGCCGTCGTGCGTCAGGGACACGAGATATTTGGGTCTCGGCGCGGAGAGGAGCGGCGGATCGTGCAGCGTGTGATCGAACAGCCGAGCGCCGAACGCGAACATGCTGTCCGTTTCTCCGAGCTCGCCTACCGCTTTCGCGATCTGTTCCTCGTCTTGCCCAGCGAGATCTCGGACGGTGCCTGTTCGCAGGTCGCCGAGCATCGCGAAGATCTGCTCGAGCGCGGCATGGGCCTGCTCAACCTGGGTGTGCGGGAGATAGTCGAGCAGCAGCAACCGATAGTACGGCGGTGGCCTTTGGCCGCTGCGGAAATAGATGCCCTCTTGTAGACGGTCGTCGCTCATAGGCTGCCTGGGTGCCCGGCGCCCGAGGAAGGCGTGTCGAGTCCCGGCTCGAAATCGCCCCAGGCCGCGTGGAGTTCGTCGCATGCACCGCGTGCAGGGACGGGATCGGGCACGGCCCGCGGCATGGGGGCCACGGAGTCTTGCACGACGCCCGGTGCGCTCGTACGGATATGCACCGCAAGCTGCACAAGGTCCGCCAGATCAGCGCCGAAGCGGATCGGTTCTCCGGTGGCGACGTCGAGGAGATCGCCGATGCAGATGCCGCGCTCAGGCGGCACTTCGAAGACGAGTCGTTGAGCTCGCAGCGGGGTGTGGGCAGGATCGCCCTCAGCGCACGTCGTCCGCTGAAACGAGAACGACTCCGGCGGTACCGGTGACCCATCGGGCGCGGCGAGGCGCTCCAGCTGGATGCCGTGGATATATACGCCGGGCGGGCCGTCCAGCGCCGTGAGCCGGCCTTCACACGCGAGACGCGTCAGCTGCTCCACGACGACCGGGTCACTGTTTCGCCCGAGCTCGGCAGCTCCTTTCAGCTGCGGGATGATCTCGCCGGCGTTCGCGCACCGGACCAGGCCGCTGACCTCGTCACGGGCGAGCCGTCGTCTCGCTGAGGCGATGACCAGACCGAGCAGGGCATCGAGCGTGTTCGTCGGCTGGCGCATGCAGCAGATTGCTCGTATGCCGTTGTTGTATGGGCTGTCACCGGCCGCGAGCATGTTTTGCGCGAACGCGCTCTCTCGTTGAACGTCGGTCATGCTCGCGCTGGTTGGTTCGGCCTCGCCATAAACGGCTCTTGGATCGACGCTCTCCTCGCCGGCGAAGCTGGCGATGAGCTCGAGTGTTCGCGCGGGGTTGCGGCCGGCGAGCCAAAGCCAATAGTCGGGGAGCTCGGTCGTGAGCTCGAAGCGATGGATCTTGCCGTCGCTTGAGCGCACAGTGCGCCACTCGGCGTACTCCTCCTGGTACTCGCGACCCCGGTCGCCTCTGGCGGTGCGCCAGTCCAGGAGCAACCGGGCGTGGTCGCGTGTCAGGCAGTTGGCAACGCGCGCCGGAAAGGCCGTCCAGTCAGTGACCACGGTGTCGGGGGTCAGGTCGGGCTGGTCCGTGGCCAGGTGCGGCGTGGCTCCATATCTCGCGAGCGCCGCTTCTAGACAGCTGTGAACGCGCGTGGCCCATCGCGCGTCATCGCCACGGGCGAAGTCGCTGACGCTCGATGGTTCCCCGGCAGCATTCGCGTTCACTCTCCCATCCAGCCGAACCATAACCCTCAAGGTGCGTAACCGTCGTTGCGCACCTAGACCCTATGCCGTAGGTCGCCCTTTGGGTTGACCGTCGGGGCAGGTAGGCCGGACACTCCTCGCGGGGGCTTGTCTGGCCGGAGAACGGCTCCGGCTGACCCCAATTCAATGAGGAGGTCCGGCCATGACCGGAATGGTGACTTATGCGGGGCTCGATGTCCATGCCCGCTCTACTCACGCTGCGGCGATTGACGTTTCGACGGGTGAGGTGCTGCATGCGCGGTTCGGGCCGGGCGGACCCGCTGCAGGTACCGCTGCCCGAGGCGGCCAACTGTGTCTCTCTGCGCTATCAGGTCGCTCAAAAGCTCCACGCCTGCACCGAGGTCTTCGACGAAGGGCGCGAGAACGACCGGTTCCGCGACGTCATGGACATCCTCCTCGTCGAGGATTTGCTCTACGACGTCGGCCTTGCCCGCGTGCGCGAAGCCTGCGTGGACATCTTCACGGTGCGCGACAAGCACACCTGGCCCCCGGCCCTGACCGTGTACGACAGCTGGCGCGTTCCCTTTGCCGAGCTGGCCCGCGAGAACGGCTTCACACCCGAAGACATCGACGAAGCGGCAGCAGCCCTGACAGCGCTCATCGCCGCAATCGATGCCTGAGCGCGACGGTTGGGTTGCGCAGCATCGCCCATAGCTGTTAGAGGCTCCAGCTTTTCTTGAGCGCCGTGTCGTCCATTGGGGCCTGAGGCGGCGCGTAGCCGTCGAGGTCGCCATTGAGCTTGTTGATCTAGTCTCGGCGTTGTTCGGGTTCGTGAAACCGCTACGACAGGATGAAAGATGACGGGCAAGGACAAAGGCAACGACACCGACCGCTACGTGTTCCCGAACAAGGAGCGCGGCGGCTACGACGTCTCAAAGGAGGACCGCAAGCGCGTCAGCGCCCACACGACGACGAAAGCACAGGCGGAAAAGCGAGCGCGCGAGATCGTGGACAACCTTGGCGGCGGTGTGGTCCGGGAGGGCGGTCCCGACGGCAAGATCAAGAAGGTGACTACGATCAGAGGCCCGAAGCAGCCTTAGATCGGTTGCAGGTGAGCGTGGGAGGCAGCTTAAGAAGCGGGGTCGCCGTCAGTCGCCGGCGGCACCAGGCTCGCGTCCCTGAGGTCGCTACGGCTCTTGATCCACACGGCGACGGTCGCACCCTGAATCAGCGTACCGTCCACCTGCTCGCCGTCGACGGCGTTGACGATGACTTCCTCCCCACCAGGCAACCTCCAGCGCTGCCCCGCGCGTACATCGGGTAGCGCGTCAGTCATACCGTGAGGCTAGCGCTGTCTCACCCACACCGCCTGCCGAGGCGTCCCTCAAAGCGTGTTGCGGCACAATCCGCGCGTGGCACTGATTGTCGATCGCTCCCAGAATGCCCCGGCGCTCGACGATGGGGCCCTCCGAGCGTGGGCGTCGGCGCGGACCGTGTTCATCTCCAGCGAGATGCGAGAGCTCCGCGACGAGCGGCGCGCCCTCGCAGATGCATTGAAAGCTATAGGGCTAAACGTCGTTATGTTCGAGGATCTCGGCGGTCGTGAGGATGATGCACAGACCGCCTACCTGGATGGGGTGGCCCGTAGCGACATCTATGTTGCCGTAATTGCCGACCGCTACGGTGCGATGCTCGCGACCGGGCGGTCCCCGACCCACGAGGAGTACCGGGAGGCGAGGCGACGAGGACTGCGGATCGCGGCCTGGGTCGCGGGCGATGACGCCGGTCGCCAGGGCGACGCACGGGACTTCGTCGCCGAGCTCCAGAGGTTCCACACCACCGGCGGCTACACCGAGACCGCAAGCCTCACCAGCTCGGTGCTTGACCGTCTCCGCGAGATCGCCGCCGAGGAGGACGTCCCCTGGGTCAAGTTGAATGACGTGGTCTTCCGGGCGAGTTCTATCGAGGATGATGGCAAGCGGCTCACGATCACAATGCAGAGTCGCGACCGTGAGGTGGTCGGGGCATTGCAGGCTATGCGCCCCCAGCCGATGAGGTCCGTCAGCCGGGCACCCGTGACCTTCGGGGACACGTCCGGCACCGCCCAGGTCACCGAGGTGAGCGCGCAGAGTTCATCCGTGTCGCTCACGCAGCTCATGATGCTGGCCGAGGTGGAGCGGCCCGACGGCCGGCGCCCCGCGCTGGCCGCCAACATCAACGGCGTGAGCTTCGAGGAGCAGACCGAGGCTGGCCTCGCGGCCGGCCTATTCGGCCGTCCGCTCCCGCAGCGGCTCGGCATGCTCGCCCGCACCGTCGACGACTCCGACCCCCTCGCCGAGCTTGACCCGCTCGGTCTCCCGCACGCCGTCTACGAGCCCGTCGCCCGGCTACTGATTACTGAGCGCCTCATCACGGTCGGCGCCGTCAGCCATGTCGAAGTCGCTGTGGGGCCACCACGCGCAGGCCTGCGCTCGATCAGCGCGGCATGGCGGGACCCGGCCGCCTACAGCAACGAGGAGCCCCGGCGGAGAGAGATCAGCGGCGAGCGCAGCGAGCCCGCGTAACTCACGTACCTCGACTCCTCCGCGCCCGTCGGGGAGCGGGTCACGTCTATGCTGGCCATCAATGCCGCGCTACCACGTGCAGATCAGGGAGACAATCCTCCAAATGGAGGCGCCTGCGCCCCAGGACATGACGCGCGAAGTCCGAATGGTCGACTGGGAGGGGGAGGCAGCAGACAATGACGCAGCGACGGACGCCGCATACGCGGCGTGGGACGAGAAGTACGGCGCCGGCAAGCCACCCGCCGCCCCCACACTGCGAATCTCGCCATTGAGCGATTAGCCGTCCTGCGGCATCAGGTCACCGCCAGCGGGAGCCGTCAGGAAGCTCCTCGCCGCTCGGTCCTCAAGCTGGTCCGCGTTGAGCGCGTACTGCTGGCACACGGCGAGGATGCGGTCTTGAACCGCAGGGAGCCGAACTCGCCATTGGAGGGCGAGATGTGCATACACGAGGTCCTCGCTCCCGGCCCGGCGTTCTGTTGACACGTATCGTCCCCGGTAGGTCTTGCTGCGCGGGTCCTCGCCGAACTGGTCGCGGGTCGGATCGAGAAGCACCTCACCGACCTCGACCCAGGCGTGCCCGTTGCGGCCGGTCTCGGCTTGCCCGGGCTGCACATAGTGCCCTCTGACGAACTCGGCTGGCTGGCCGAGCCGGCTCAACTCGAGCGCGAGGAGCGACGACGCGAGTTCGCAGGAGGTGCAGTCGATCACCGTTCGTGCCGCGAGTCGGGCGCGGTCAACGTAGGGACCCATATCGTCGAAGCCGTCCATGAGCCAACGCTACTAATCCGCACGCGGCGGCCTCTCGTCGGGACCCTCGAAAGGAGACCGGGGTACCGGCGCGCTCGTTCCCTCTGTTTATCCAGGACCCGCAGAAGTCGTGTCGTGCCGCCAGGCGCCGCGCCGTGGCTAGCTTCGCCCATCCAGATCCCAGCGTTCTTCGACGCGGAGCACCGTCGGGGGTAGGTGTTTCAATCCCGCCCCCGCTACTTAGGAAAAACCCCGCTCAGGCGGGGTTTTTCTTTGGGCATAGATGGCCGGAGCGCATCGTCATTGTTCCAATATCGTTCCAATTTGTTTTGGAACTCGGGAACCGCGCGCAGGGTGGGGGCGATAGAACAAGCCCTGAATCTCCGGCGTGTGGGGCCGCGTGCGGCTAATCGCCAGAACTGGCGCTCATGGTTGTGAGCACAGACTCGATGACCTCTTCGAGCTCGCTCAACGTGTTCTCGGGTGACGGGCTGAGGTCTGTGGGGATTCCGGCGAACGCCAGATCAGGGCGAATGGTCTCGAGCAGGTCGCGGGCGCTGCTGGCGCGTAGGTAGTCCGACATGGTTTCGAGCTCGGGCTGCTCTGACCAGCGTAGGATGCGTCTGAGAGCACCGAGCAACTGGGGCCAGTCGCGGTGGGTCGGCAGCTCGTCGGGTCCGCTGCCGAGCAGGGTTGCCCATGCGGGACGGTCCGCGGTGTAGCGCTGTTCGCCGCCGACGGTGAACGCAGACACCACCCCCGCGGCGCTCAGGCCGGCGAGCGCATCGTGGACGTTGCGCTTGGCATAGCCCGTGGAGCGGGCCAGCGTCTGGGCGTTGACCCATGGAGCCTCGATGGTCAGCAGGATGCGGACGACCTCAGCGCGGATGCCCACGCCGAGAATCTGGCGCAGTCGGAAGGCGAGGTTGATGGGCGCCGTCGGGTCCGGCGGGCAGGACTTGTGTGATGGGCTTAGGGGCGGTCGGACCCATCCGGCGGCGGCGAAGTCCTCGTCTGTCTCGCGCACGGGTCCCCCGGAGCGGAACAGCGGCTGGAGCGTCGCCGTGGGCAATGCCGGTCCCCGGCTGCTCAGGCGTGCTCGGGGGCGCTGGCGGGCGAGCCATCCCAGCGTGGCTGCCGTGAGCGCGCGGTCGGTCTCGTCGATGCACATCGCTCGCAGTCGCCGGACGCTCAGCAGCGACTCGTTGACGAGCACCCAGTCCATGAGCTCGTCGAACAAGCGGGGCTCCGCGCGCGCGATCTCGAGGGTGAACACGATCAGCGCCTCGGGGTCCTGCGTCCACGGGTTGCGCCGTGACAAGTACGGCGACCGTGCTCGCTCGGATTGGCCGCCCCAGGCGCTCGTGGAGAGCGTGATTCTCGTTTATGAGGGCGTTGCGCTGGTCGGGTGAGAGTCGTGCCCAGAATGACATCGTGCCGAGCAGGGCGCCCAGCTCACCGGGGGTGTGCTCGACCAGGGTTGGCACGGTTGCGAGCTGTAGGTCCTCGAAGAGATCGGCTGCGTAGTCGCGTCCTATGTCGTAGCTGCCCAGCCAGCCCCAGGCGTCCGCGACGTTCCGGCGGCGCTCCTGCACGCCCGTGATCGTGCGATCGAGGTCGCGGTAAGTGGGCCAGGTCGCGGCGATCTCCGACGCGTGCCTGCGCAGGGTCGACAGTAGAGCCTCCTGATCATCGTCGCTGCGCTGCTCGGCAAGGCCGAAGTACTGGATCAGGGCGAGCGTCCCCTTGGGAGCGAGCGCGTCGGCGATCTTCCGCCAGCTTATGTCAGGGTCAACCCAGTGGATTGCGGACGCCGAGAACACCGCCTCGTAGCTCTCGCGGGGCAACTGCATGTCCTCAAGCCGCGCGTGGACGAACTCCACATCGCCCGCATCTTTCAGGTTCTCCTCGGCGACACGGATCAGTTGATCTCCCGGCTCGATCGCGGTCACGCGCAGCCCTCGCGCGAGGAGGCTGCGCGTCAGCTGACCGGTCCCGCACCCGATCTCGAGCACCCGGTCGCCATCCCCGATGCCTGCCGCCTCGCATGCTTGATCGACGAGCGCATCGGGGTAGGCCGGGCGAGTGCGGTCGTACTCGACCGCAACCTCGTTGAAGACCTTGCCGTAGCTCCGCGCGAGCGTCCCATCGCTCATGCCCGAAACGTACACACCCGCCGGGATGGACGACGGATCAGCGTCTCGCCAAACGTCGCCCGGAACTGACTGGCGGCTGAAGTGCGCCGGCAAGACGTGCGCGACACGCGCGAGCGCCGGAACATCGAGCGGCTGCGCGAACCACGATCCATCGTGTCGCAAGTCCGCAACGTGCGGCGATTGCGATCCTCGATAGCGTGCGACATCCGCTCAAGCCTACGACCCCCAGTCGCAACCGAGTTGGAAGGGACAAGGCCAGGACGAAGCGGTGGCGCTCCTGCTTCGGTGGGCATGCAGTCGCGACCACCCGCGCTGATAGAGGTGCGCTCGCTCTTGGCTCGATGCGGCAGAGCTGGCCGCGACCCGTCCGCTCCCGGAATCGGCGAATATCGTCCACGCGATGCGCCCAAGGTCGATATGAGCGGAGACCATCTCAAGGCTGGGCAGCTGGGCACGGTGGACGTGACGGCCTCGACGGTCGCCAACATCGGGCCGGGGATCGACTTCTACTTCGCCTTCGGGGTGATCGCCGTCACCGCCGGAGTTGCCGCGCCGTTGACGATCCTCGCGGGAGGTGTGGCCGTCGTCCTGCTTGCGTTCATCGTGGCCGAATTCACCAAGGCGGAGCCCTCGGCGGGGAGCTTCATCACCTACGTCGAGACCTCGCTGGGAGCGAGGGCCGGCGTCGTTACGGCCCTCCTAGTCGCGGTGGGGTTCACGGTGGCTATAGCGGGGGTGTTCACCATGTCGGGGGGCATGGTGGCGTTGACCCTCGCTCATTACATGTCGTGGCACCCGCCCTGGGAGCCGCTGAGCCTCGTCCTGACGGTCGGCGCCATCTGGCTGACGGCGCGCGGCGTCCGTCTTTCCACCTCGGCGGTGGGTCTGGCTGTCGTGGTGCAGGTGGCGATCATGCTCGTGGTCTGCGTCGTCACCCTCGTCGACCAGCGAGCCCACCTCTCAGGCATCCCGTTCTCCTGGGCCCACCTCACCGGTGGCCTGGCCGGCCTCTCCGCAGGCTTCCCACTTGCCCTGTACATGTTCATCGGCTGGGAAAACGGCCCAGCCCTCGCCGAGGAGTGCCGCGATCCGAGGCGCACCGTCCCGAGAGCCCTCTACATATCGATCGCTATCGGCACCGCCCTCTTCGTCCTCTTCGCCTATGCCACCGTCACCGGCTTTGGCTACGACGTCTCTTCAATCGGTCGCTCATCGGTCCCGTTCCTGAGCGTGGCCGACCGCTACCTCGGTACAGCGGCGCTCTTGGCCTGGCTCGCTGGGATCGTCTCCGTGCTCGCCACCCTCATCGCCGGCGTGAACTCCCAAGCCCGCATGCTCTTCGACGGCGGCCGATCCGGGCTGCTACCGGCACGGCTCGGTCACGTCCGCCAGCCCTCAGACACGCCGGTGAACGCCTTGCTGGTCATGGCCTGCGGGGGGCTCGGGATCATCGCGGTCTGGTGGGCAGCGCACCTCATCGGCGTGGACACGGGATCGACGAACCCCGTCGGCCTCTATGCCGAGTGCTCGACGATGGGCACGATCGTGATCCTGTTCGTCTACTTCCTGACGACGCTCGCCCTCCCAATCTTCATGTGGCGCCGCCACCGACAGTCGTTCTCAGCTCTCCGGCACGTAGCCATTCCGGTCCTGGGGGCCCTGACCCTCATCGTCCCGTTCGTCGAGCTGTGCAAGCCCGGGCAGCCCTCGCCCTACAGCGAGTTCCCCTACATCGCACTGGCAATCGTGGCGGCGGCCACCGTGATCGCCTTCGTTGTCGTGCAGCGCCATCCAGACACCGGCGCCGGAGAGGGCACGACATTCGCCGAACCATGAGGATCAATGTCAAGCCACACCGAAGGTCGAGACGGCCGCTTCTCGTCGTGGGTGTCGCGGTAGCGAAGACGACGTCCAACACTTTCGCATCGGCCCGGACGAAGCGGAAGTAGGGTGAGTGGTGCCACGGTGTGCTGCCAACATTCCAAACGAGGCGTCTCATGACGGTCGCCGCAAGGCCTCGAGACCGCTGGCCTTGGGTAAACAGGGCAGCCCTCAGCCCTGGGAATACAATCGTGTCCATGCTGACTGGTCGCGGCCAGCCTCGCTGGAAGTGGTTCGCAGCGTGGACGCTCGCGGGCGCGTGCGTGGCGTTCGGGGCAATCGTCTTTGGGGTGCTCATTGTCCCCATCGGCCTTGTGCTCGTTGTGGTGCTGTCGAGATGGCACACGAGAGCCGCTGCCGTGGGCTTCCTCGCAGGTGTGGGCGGCGTGATCACTGGGATTGGCGGAGCCCACCTCGACTACCAGGCGTGCAACTCGGCGCACGAGCGCGCACGCTTGGCCCCAGGCACAGCCCGGTCGATCGGCTACTCGTGCGGGGGCGTCAACGGCCCTCCCTGGACGATCGTCGGCATCGTCCTTATCGCAGTTGCGTTGCTTTTCTACCTCCGCGCGACTCACCGGACCCCACGGGCTGAGCCGGACCAGGTTGCACGGCGTCAGTAGGCAAGGACTCGCGTACCGGACGCTGCTGCTTCGACAGCATTGCGAGCGAGCGCGAAGCCCAGCACGACACGTCTTCTCAGGACGAGACGGGGGTCTGGGGCACGGTGAGGCGCGCACTTCCGCCTCACCCGGCGCGAGCGCGCGTGTGCCAGCCCCTGGTCGGCACGCTCGAAGGTCGTCCGGGGCGGTCGTATCGGGGAGGGTCGCCCAGACGCCCGCCTGCATCCGGAAGCAAAAGTGGCGTAGCGCTTCGAGGAACGTCGCGTCGTGGGCCGGACGCGACAGTTCGGGCGATTCTGGTCTGAGGGTGGTCGCGGCGACCCGCTTCATCCGGCTCGCAGCCGATAACCCACGCCGCGCACGGTCTCGAGCCTGTGGGCTTCGGGTCCGAGCTTGCGGCGCACCGAGCCGATGGCGGCCTCGATCACGTTGAGCCGGACCGGGTTTGACGGAGACCGTGTTAGTAGGTTTTCTTTCTCATGATCTGCCCGTCGGGGTCCTGTCTTTCACAGCGTAGAGTTCCTCGATCTCTCGGGGTGGCCGGTCATCGAG
>CABEDD010000038.1_pt1 | contig 10656 bp, 10 predicted proteins | sample 3132901 | NCBI WGS metagenome assembly CABEDD01 (sample SAMEA5534329, study PRJEB31848) | metagenome | biome: tundra; feature: field; material: soil | place: USA | collected 2013-05 | depth 0.15 m
CCCGCGCAGCACGCACGCGCCATAGCCGATCCAGACGTTGTGCCCGACGCGGATGTCGCGCTTGTAGATGCCCTGCAGCCTGATCGGGCGCTCGACCTCGACGACGCCGTGGTCGAAGTCGATCAGCATGACGCGGTCGGCCACGATGCACTCGCGCCCGATCTCCACGTGCTGGTAGGCGGAGATCGTGCACTCCTGGCCCATCACGGTCTTCGCGCCGATCGACACCTCGCCCTCGTGCACCCTGATCTTGGACCCGTGCCCGATCCAAGCCCAGCGGCCGATCCGCAGCGCCGCGCCGCGGCCGATCTCCAGTTGCACGCCCGGGCAGACGAAGCAGATCCCGTCGGTCTGCAGGCGTTTGCCGAAACGCAGCTTCAACCACACGTAGCGCACCAGCAGCCGCGCGTAGTGGCGGTTGAGCATGTTGTTCTGACGCATGAACTTCAGCAGCGTCAGCGGTCCGCCGTGCAGCGGCTCGGGTGCGCGGCGCCGTGTCACAAGCGGGCATCCTAGATACTTCGCGGCGATGCCCGCCGATCTCGCCCAGCGCCTGCTCGCGGGCGACCGCCGCGCCCTGGCGCGCGCGATCTCGCTCGTCGAGGACGACCGCCCCGAGGGCTGGGCGCTCGTGCGCGAGATCTACCCGCACACCGGCGCCGCCGCGGTCGTCGGCTTCACGGGGCCGCCCGGGGTCGGTAAGTCGACGCTGATCGGCGCGCTGACGAAGGCCAGGCGCGAGGCCGGGCGCACCGTGGGGGTGCTCTCGATCGACCCCTCCTCGCCGTTCACCCAGGGCGCGCTGCTGGGCGATCGCATCCGCCTGGGCGAGCACTTCCTGGACCCGGGCGTGTTCATCCGCTCGATGGCCAACCGCGGCGCCCTCGGCGGACTGTCCGAGGCGGCGCTGCAGGCCGCGCTGCTGCTCGACGCGGCGGGCCGGGAGGACGTGTTCGTGGAGACCGTCGGCGTCGGCCAGGCCGAGATCGACATCATCGATCACGCCGACACGATCGTGCTCGTGCTGATGCCCGGCTCCGGCGACTCGATCCAGGCGCTCAAGGCGGGCGTGATGGAGATTCCCGACATCATCGTCATCAACAAGGCCGACCACCCGCTCACCGACACGATGGTCCGCGAGATCCGCGGCGTGCTCTCGCTCGCCAACCTCGACCGCTCCCCGGAGGAGGCGGCGAAGCGCTGGCGGGTGCCGATCGTCAAGACCGAGGCCGTCCATGGCACCGGCATCCCCGAGCTGGTGGAGCGCCTGGACGAGCACCGCGCGCACATCCTCGCCGCCGGCGAGCTGCAGGAGCGCCGCCGGCGCAACCTGCGCAGCGAGGTCCTCGCGATCGCCACCGCCCGCCTGCGCCGGCGCCTGGAGGCCGAACTGGGCGAGGACGCCGAGTTCCAGCGCCTGCTCGACGAGGTCGTCGCCCGCCGCCTGGACCCCGCCAGCGCCGCCACGGCGCTGCTGGAGCGCGCGGACGAGTAGGGTCTGGCCCGCCGCCTGGACCCCGCCAGCGCCGCCGGAGCGCGCGGGCGAGTAGGGTCTCGGCCAGATGGACTACCTCAACTGGGTCGAGCACAACTGGGGAGTGCTGCGCCGCGCGATGGCGGGCCACACGGCGATCTACCGCGCCACCGGCGGGCGCATCGGCCATCGCACGCCCGGCTTCCCACCCGTACTGCTGCTCGACCATGTCGGCGCCCGCAGCGGCGCGCACCGCACGAGCCCGCTCGTCTACGGGCGGGACGGGCAGAACCTGATCATCGTGGCCTCCAAGGGCGGCCATCCCAAGAACCCGGCCTGGTTTCACAACCTGCTGGCCAACCCCGACACGACCGTCCAGGTGGGCTCACGACACATGAACGTCCACGCGCGCGTGGCCACCCCCGAGGAGCGCCCCCGCCTGTGGGCGCTGATGGTCGGCGTCTACAGCGGCTATGACGCCTACCGGCGCCGGACAGAGCGCGAGATCCCGCTCATCGTGCTCGAACCGCGCTGAGGCTCGCCGCCGCCCAGGAAGGCGAAGCCGGTCCGGGTCGTGCGCCGAGCGCCGCTCGCGCGTGCGCGGATGAGGGTTTCATCCCAAGCGCGGTCTATGGTCCTCTGCTCAATCGATCAGAAGGCCACCCATGCCCAAACTCAGCTCTTTTTACGGCATCACGATCACGATGCACTGGGACGAGCCCCATCACCGCACCCCGCACTTCCATGCATTGTACGGTGAGCACGAAGCCTCTCTTGACCTGGCGGGCGAAATCGTTGCCGGCGAGCTCCCGAGGCGGCAACTGCGCCTCGTGCAGGCCTGGGCCGAGCTCCACGCTGACGATCTGGCCGCCGATTGGGAGCTCGCCGCCGACGAAAAGCCGCTGAACCCGATCGCTCCGCTGCGTTAGAGTCCCTGTCATGGACAAGCTCGTTGCACCCATCGGAGTCGAGGTCATCGGCGACTATAAGCTGCGAGTCACCTTCAAGGACGGCCTCGTCGGCGACATCGACTTCACCGGCCGGCACTGGCGAGGCGTGTCTGAGCCCCTCGCCGATCCGGCCTTCTTCGCTCAGGCCCGCATCGACCCCGAGATACGCACCGTCGCCTGGCCCAACGGCTTCGACATGGCGCCCGAGACGCTCTACGAACGGGCCTGTGAACACCAGCTGAGCCGCCCGCCGATCAACGTGTAGCGGTTGCTACGCCCCGAGCGCGCGGGCGATCACCAAGCGAGACAAGACCGCAGTGAGCGAAGTGTGCTGGCCGATCGGAGATCCCGTCGATTTCCGATCGGTGAGGACGCAGCATCGCGCTGGCCGAAACGGGGATGCGAGCCGAAGGCGAGTGTCTCCCGGCTTCGGTCAGCGGCCGTCCTGGTAGAACCGGGCGAGCTCCACCAGCAGCCTCACGCCATACCCCGAAGCCCCCTTGCCGACATAGGCCCGTCCCAGGTCCCAGGCCGAGCCGGCGATGTCCAGGTGCGCCCAGGGCACCTCGCCGACGAAGTTCGACAGAAACGCCGCGCCCACGATCGTGCCCGCCTTGCGCGCTTCGGGCGCGTTGTCGAGGTCGCCGTAGGTTCCCTTGATCAGCTCGTCGTACTCCTCGTGCAGCGGCAGCCTCCAGGCGATCTCGCCGGTGCGCTCGCCCGCGGCTGCGATCCGCTGCGCGAGCTCGTCGTCGTTGCTCATCAGCCCGGAGTAGGTCGAGCCCAGGGCGACGATCACCGCGCCCGTCAGCGTCGCCAGGTCGACGATCCGCTGCGCTCCCAGCGCGACCGCGTGGCACAGGCAGTCGGCCAGCACGAGCCGCCCCTCGGCGTCGGTGTTGTTGACCTCGATCGTCTTGCCGTTCGCCGCCCTCACGATGTCCCCGGGCTTGACCGAGCGCCCGCTCGGCAGGTTCTCCGTCGCGCCCACCACCGCGATCAGCCTCACTCCCAGTCCCAGCCTGGCGATCGCCGCGACCGCCTCGATCACGGCGGCGCCACCGGACATGTCGAACTTCATCTCCGCCATTTTCGCCCCGGGCTTCAGCGAGATGCCGCCGCTGTCGAACGTCACCGCCTTGCCCACGAACCCAAGCGTCGGGGTCCCCTCGCTCACGGCGCCGCCGGGCGGCTCGTAGCGCAGCGTGATCAGCGCGGGCTCCTGCTCGGAGCCCTGCGCGACCGCGGCGAACGCGCCCATCCCGCGCGCGGCGATCCCGGCGCGGCCCTCGACCTCTACGGACAGCGCCTCGATCTCCCCGGCCAGCCCGACCGCGTACTGTGCGAGCGCCGTCGGCGTCAGGTCGTTAGCCGGGCGGTTCTGCAACTCGCGCGCGCTGTTCGCCGCCTCGGCCACCAGCACCGCGCGGGCGACGCGCGTCTCCAGCTCATCCTCGCCGCTCTCTCCGCCTGGCCCGTCCGGGGCCGAGACGATCAGGCGCTGCAGGTGCTTGACCGGGGCTTCGCCGCCACCCTGCGTATCGCCACCGTGCGTACCGCTGTTCTGCGCCCCACCACCCCGCGCACCCGCGTCCCCCGACGCGGCTGACTTGTACAGCTCGAACCGGTAGTCCGCCAGGATCGTCCCCTCGACGAACGCCGCCGCGATCTCCCCGCCAACCCCAGATCCCAGTTGCGCGCACAGCGCCCGCGTGTCGATCTCGAGAGCCCGTGAGTGCACGGCGGCCGCAACCACCCTCGCGCGCTCGGCAGTTAGATCCGCGCGGTCGCCCAGCCCCACGAGGAGCCAGCGCCTGCCCTGCGCGTGCGTCAAGCCGAGCGCCTTCAGCGAGCGCCGCGCCTCGCCCGAGCTCAGCAGCTCGGCGACCTCCGCGGGCGCGCCTGCGGGCGGATCCTCGCCCTCGAACACGCCGATCGCCACGGTGTCGGCGTCTGTGTCTGCGCCCGGTTGTGTGGTGGTCGATACCAGCACGAGTCCGGGCACGATACCCGCACCGATAGCATTCTCAACCTCCCGTCGTTTTCCAGTCGCTTCCCCCGACCCCAGGAGAGCCCCGATAACCATGCCCAAGACCGTGATCCTCGGCGCCGCGCGCACCCCCATCGGCAAGATGGGCGGCGGCCTGTCCTCGCTTGACGCGACCACCCTCGGCGCCGCCGCGATCGAGGCCGCGCTGGAGCGCGCCAAGGTCGCTCCCGAGCAGGTGCAGCACGTCGTCATGGGTCAGGTCCTGCAGGCCGGCCAGGGTCAGATCCCCTCGCGCCAGGCCCAGATCAAGGCTCACATCCCCAAGGAGGTCTCCTCCGAGACGGTCAACAAGGTCTGCGCCTCGGGCCTGCGCGCCTGCGTGATCCTCGATCAGGCGATCCGCGCCGGCGACATGCAGGTCGGCGTGGGCGGCGGGATGGAGTCGATGTCCCAGGCCCCCTACCTGCTCCCGGGCGCGCGGTTCGGCTTTCGCATGGGCGACGTGAAGGCGCTCGACGCGATGGTTCACGACGGCCTCACCAACCCGTTCTCTGGAAAGCAGATGTTCGTCGAGGCGACGGAGGTCGGCGATGAGCTGGAGCTGACCCGCGCCGACCTGGACCGCTGGGCGTTGCGCTCGCACGAGCTGGCGTTGAAGGCGACCGACGAGGGCCGCCTGCCGGAGGAGATCGTGCCGGTCACCGTGAAGGGCCGGAAGGGCGACACAACGGTCGAGATCGACGAGGGCCCCCGTCGCGACACCTCTCTGGAGAAGCTCGCGGCGCTGCCCGGGCTCGTCGGCAAGGAGGGCTCGCACACGGCGGGCAACTCGCCTGGCGTCAACGACGCCGCCGGCGCGCTGGTGCTCTCCTCCGAGGAGTGGGCCACGACCAACGGCAAGGAGGCGCTGGCGGAGATCGTCGCCCACGCGCAGTCCGCCGACGACTTCGCCTACCTCGCCAGGACGCCAGCCGTCGCCGCCAAGAAGGCGCTCGAGCAGGCGGGACTGCAGCCCGGGGACATCGACGTGTGGGAGATCAACGAGGCGTTCGCGTCGGTCACGCTCAACTCGATCCGGATGCTCGGGATCGACGAGGATCGCGTCAACGTCAACGGTGGCGCGGTCGCGCTCGGCCACCCGATCGGCGCCACCGGCGCGCGCCTGCTCGGCTCGATCGTCTATGAGCTGCGCCGCCGCGGCGGGGGCCTGGGCTGCGCGGCGATCTGCTCCGGCGGGGGTCAGGGCGACGCGGTGATCCTGCGCGTCTGAGATGGCCGTGAGCGCTCCGCGAGCGGCGGCGTTCTTCGACCTCGACCGCACCCTGATGGCGGGCTCCTCGGGGATCTTCTTCGCGCGCGCGGCGTACGAGTCGGGCATGATCTCCCGCCGCCGTCTGGCCCGCGACGCGTACGCGAACCTGCGCTTTCGCCTGCGGGGCTCGACCGACGACCGCGCCGAGGAGGTGCGCAGGCGCGTGGGGCAGATGCTCGCCGGGGTCGCCGTGCGCGATCTGCAGCGCATGTCTCCGCGCGTGCTCGCCGGGGTGCTCCCGCGGCTGTATCCGCAGATGCTCGCGCGCGCCTATGGCCACCAGGACGCGGGGCGGCCCGTCTACATCGTCACCGCCGCCGCACAGGAGATGGCCGACCTGATGGCCCACGTGCTCGTCTTCGACGGCGGCGTGGGCACTCGCCTGGAGGTGTGCGACGGTCGCTACACGGGCCGTGCCGCGGGGCCGTTCAACTACCGCGAGGGCAAGGTCATCTCGCTGCGCGAGCTGGCCGTGAGCGAGGGGATCGACCTGGGCGCCTCCTACGCCTACTCGGACTCCGAGTCGGACCTGCCGATGCTGCGCGCGGTCGGGAACCCGGTCGTCGTCAACCCCGACGCCGATCTGCGCCGGATCGCCCTGGAGGAGGATTGGGAGATCGTGCACCTGGACCGGCTCGGGCGGCGCCTGAAGATCCTCGCCGGTGTCGCCGCCGCCGCCGCCCTGGGTGGTCTGGGCGGGCTCGCGCGGGGCCACGTGAGAACGCCGGGCGGTCCGCGGCAATAACCTCTGCCTGCCCATGACCTCGCCCACCGCCTCCGCTTCATCGTCTGAGACGCACCGCGGCAAGATCCGCGTCGTCGTCGCCAAGCCGGGCCTGGACGGGCACGATCGCGGCGCGAAGATCATCGCGCGAGCGCTGCGGGACGCCGGCATGGAGGTCATCTACACGGGCCTGCACCAGACGCCCGAGCAGATCGTCGAGACCGTGATCCAGGAGGACGCCGACGCCGTCGGGCTGTCGATTCTGTCCGGCGCGCACATGACGCTCGTGCCGCGCATCGTTGAGTTGCTGGGAGAGCAGGACGTGAACGACGTGGTGGTCACGGTCGGCGGCACGATCCCCGCCGAGGACATCCCCGAGCTGAAGGAGCTGGGCGTGGCCGAGGTGTTCACGCCCGGGGCCTCGACGCAGTCGATCGTGGACTTCATCCGGGACTCCGTCAAAACCGATTGACTTGTCAGTCAACCGCCGGACCAGGTAGGATCAGAGCCGACACATCCGCGAATCCCACCCGGCACACCTCCCGGACACCCCGCGAGCCACACCGCCGAACCCGAGCTACACCCCCCAGACCACATTCCCCGGAGATACCCCGGACACCCCCCCGAAGGAGCAGCAGACCAAATGAAGATATGCGTCCTGGTGAAGGAGGTCCCGGACGCCGCCGTCGAGAAGCGCATCGATCCCTCGACGGGGCGCATGGACCGCAGCGGCGAGAAGAACCTCAACCCGTATGACACGCACGCGATCGAGGCGGCGATGCAGATCCGCGAGGGCGGCGTCGTGCCCGTCGAGGAGATTGTCGCCGTGACGATGGGCCCGGACAGCGCCGTGCGGGCGCTGCACAAGGCCGTCTCGCTCGGCGCCGACCGCTCGGTGCACCTCTCCGATCCGGCCGTCGCCGGCTCGGATGTGGCCGCCACCGGCTACGCGCTGGCGCAGACGCTCCAGCGCGAGAGCCCCGACCTGGTGCTGCTCGGTCAGCAGTCCGACGACGGCGAGTGCTACACGATCGGCGCGGTCGTGGCCGAGCACCTGGGCATGCCCTCGCTGACACAGGTGATCAAGATGGACGTCGATCCCGAGAGCCTGCGCTGCGAGCGCCAGGCCGAGTACGGGTATGACACCGTGCAGATCAAGCTGCCCGCGGTCATCTCCGTCGGCGACGCGATCAACGAGCCGCGCTACCCCTCGCTGAAGGCGATCATGGGCGCCAAGAAGAAGCCCCTGGAGGCGGTCACCGCCGCCGACGTCGGCATCGACGCGGGCAGGGTCGGCGGCGAGAACTCCGCCGCCCAGTGGGTCTCCGCGAAGGCGCCGCCGGCGAAGGCGGCCGGGCAGATCATCGAGGATGAGGACACCAACGATACGGTCGAGCAGATCGTGGCCTGGCTCGACGAGAGGAAGTTGATCTAAATGGCAAACATCCTGGTCTACGCGCTGCATTACGACGGCGCGATCAACAAGAACTCGCTCGGCGCTGTCTCCGAGGGCGCGAAGCTGGCCTCGGAGCTCGGCGGGGAGGCGCACGCGATCCTGCTCGGCGAGAACGTCCCGCAGGAGCTGGCCGCCTCGCTGGGCGAGTACGGCGCCTCCAAGGTGCTCGTCGCCGAGGGCCCCGAGGGGTTGGCCCAGCCGGTGGTCGACGCGATGGCCGCGGCGATCTCCGGCGGGGACTACGGCTACGCCCTGTTCGGCGGGGGCCTGCTGGGGTTTGAGATCGGCGCGGGCCTGGCCGCGCGCCTGGGCGCGGGCGTGGCGATGGAGGTCACGGCGGTGCGCGCGGAGAATGGCGAGCTGATCGCCGAGCGCCCGATCCTGGGCGACTCCTCGATCTCCGAGATCAAATACCGCTCCGATGTCGGCATCGTCATCGGGCGGTTGAACGCGTTCGAGATCAGGCAGTCCGCCCCGGGCGCGACCGCGGCGGTGGAGCAGCTGAGCTTCGAGCTGAGCCCGCATGCCGGCCAGGCGAGCATGATCACCCGCGGCGAGCAGCGTGGCGTGGACGTGGACATCGAGGGCGCCGACATCCTCGTCGCCGGCGGGCGCGGCCTGGGCAAGGCCGAGGGGTTCCAGCTCGCCGAGGAGCTGGCCGCGGCGTTCGGCGGCAACTCGGCCGTCGCCGCCACGCGCGCGGTTGTCGACGCCGGCTGGTATCCCTACGCCGCCCAGATCGGCCAGACCGGCAAGACGGTCGCACCGAAGCTGTACCTGGCGGCCGGGATATCCGGCGCGATCCAGCACAAGGTCGGGATGCAGGCCTCGGAGAACATCGTCGCGATCAACAAGGACTCCAACGCGCCGATCTTCGAGTTCTCCGACCTCGGCATCGTCGGCGATCTGAACAAGATCCTGCCGAAGCTCACGGAGGCCGTGAAGGCCAAGAAGGCTGGTTGACGGGCCGGGCGGATGAGGGTGCTCCAGCGCGAACGACAAGGAGCGTGATAGAGGATGTCATCTCATAACGGCTCGAACAACGGCAGGGTCATACCGGCGGCGTACCCGCCGCCGGTGGACTCCCAGAAGGAGTTCGTCAAGCGCGGCCTGGACTCCGAGGAGGAGCTGATCGAGGTCGGCGTGGCGATCGTCGGCGGCGGCACCGCGGGCCTGGCCTGCGCCAACCGCCTGCTGGCGCTGCTGGCCGATGACCCGGAGACGCTGGAGCGCCTGGGCGACGTGCCGGTGGCGGTGATCGAGAAGGCCAAGACGTGCGGCGGGCACTCCCTGTCCGGCGCGGTCATGCGCCCGGGGCCGCTGGAAGAGCTGTTTCCGGACATGACCCGCGAGGACTGGCGCAAAGAGGGGTTTGCATTCGGGGAGGTCAAGAGAGAGGCGGTGTATCTCACGCCCACGGCGAAGCTCGCGCTGCGGATCCCGACGCCGCCGCCGTTCAAGAACCACGGCAATGAGGTCGTCTCGGTCGCCGCGCTGGCCCGTTACCAGCAGCAGCAGGCCGAGGAGGCCGGCGCGTACATACTCACCGAGACGGCAGCAACGCAGCTCGTCATCGACGACGGCCGCGTCGCCGGCGTGCGCTCGGGCGACAAGGGCCGCGGCAGGGACGGCGAGCCGCTGGGGAACTTTGAGCCCGGCACGGACATCAAGGCCCGGGCGACCGTGCTCGCCGAGGGCTGCTGGGGCCACCTCACCGGCGCCGCGATCCGCGAGTTCGACCTTGCCAAGGGCCGCGAGCCGCAGGTGTGGGAGCTGGGCGTGAAGGAGGTCTGGAGGGTCCCCAAGCCGCTCGACCGCCTGATCCACACGATGGGCCCGTGGCCGCTGAAGGTCTCCTCGAAGTACGGCCAGATCGGCGGCACCTGGATCTACCCGATGACGAACGCCAAGACCGGCGAGCACCTCGTCTCGATCGGCTTCGTTGTCGAGCTCGACTACGCCGATGCGACGACCTCCGCGCACGACCTGCTGCAGACGTTCAAGACCCACTCGCTCGTGCGCAAGATCCTGCAGGGCGGCGAGCGCGTCGCCTGGGGCGCGAAGGCGCTGCCGGGCGGCGGCTACTGGGCGATGCCGAAGCTGTCGATGCCCGGGGCGGTGCTCGTCGGCGACGCGGGCGGCATGGTCGACACGATGGCGCTCAAGGGCGTGCACCACTGCATCTCCTCGGGCATGCTCGCGGCCGAGACGATCTACGCCGCGCTCAAGCGGGGAGAGTCCTCGTTTGAGTCCTACGAGCAGGCGATCGAGCAGTCGTCGGTCGGCAAAGAGCTGTGGGAGGTGCGCAACGCGCGCCAGCCGCTGCAGAAGGGCCTGCTCATCGGCGGCCCGCTCTCAGCCGTCCAGCAGATCACCAAGGGCAGGCTGCCGGGCCGCGGGAACTGGCACCGCAACGACGCCATCCCGATGTTCGTCGGCAAGACGAAGGACAGCTATGTCAAGCCCGACGGCAAGTACACGTTCGACAAGCTCTCATCGGTGTTCATCACTCACAACGCCACGCGCGACGACGCCCCGAATCACATCCGCGTGCAGAAGCACGTCCCGCGAGAGCTGGCCGAGACGTGGCGCTGGATGTGCCCCGCAGGGGTGTATGAGATCCCCGAGGATGCCCCCGAGCACGGCGATGTGGATGTGATCGTCAACTACACCAACTGCGTGCAATGTGGCGCGATCACCGCCAAGGGCGGGCGCCTCACAGTTCCCGAGGGGGGCGACGGGCCGCTGTA
>CABEDD010000039.1_pt1 | contig 10654 bp, 9 predicted proteins | sample 3132901 | NCBI WGS metagenome assembly CABEDD01 (sample SAMEA5534329, study PRJEB31848) | metagenome | biome: tundra; feature: field; material: soil | place: USA | collected 2013-05 | depth 0.15 m
GCCCCGGTCGCGGCAGCCCCCAGCGGCACCGCGTTCGACGGGCAGGGCATGTGGATCTGGTACCTGAGCCAATCCGATGGCGGGTCGCTCGCCTCGATCGTCGCGCAGGCGCACGCGGCCGGCGTCGGCACGGTGTTCGTCAAGAGCTCCGACGGCTCGAGCAACTACTGGAGCCAGTTCAGCCCCGAACTGGTGGCGCAGCTGCACGCGAACGGATTGCACGTCTGCGCGTGGCAGTTCGTCTACGGCTCGGGCCCCGCCGGCGAGGCGAGCCTCGGCGCCAAAGCCGTCGCGGCCGGCGCGGACTGCCTCGTGATCGATGCCGAGGGTCAGTACGAAGGCCACTACGGCGCGGCCCAGACCTACATCGCCAACCTGCGCGCGGCGATCGGGCCCAACTATCCCCTCGGACTGGCGTCGTTCCCGTACGTGTACGACCACACGTCGTTCCCCTACTCCGTGTTCCTCGGGCCGAACGGAGCCCAGTTCAACGCGCCGCAGATGTACTGGAAGGACATCGGCAACTCGGTCGACACGCTGTATGCGAACACCTACATCGCCAATCGCGTGTACGGGCGCCCGATCGTCCCGCTCGGGCAGACCTACAGCAACCCCGCGAACGCCGAACTGCTGCGCTTCCGCGAGGAGGCCGTGGACTACGGCGCTCCCGGCATCTCATGGTGGGACTGGCAGGAAACGCCGGCGAGCGAGTGGACCGCGCTGGGCGAACCGCTCACGCCGCTGAGCAGCGTCACGCCCAACCCCGGCTACACCGAACTGGCGGAAGGCAACCGCGGCGATCCGGTGCTGTGGATGCAGGAGCACCTCGCCAGCGCCGTCCCCGGCCAGGCGACGACGGGGATCTTCGAAGCCACGACGACCGCCAACCTCGAGCAGTTCCAGTCCGCGCACGGCATTGCGCCGACAGGCAAAACGGGAGCCGCCACGTGGCAGGCGCTGCTGGCCCTCCCGCCGGTCGCGGTCAACTGGACCGGCGGGGGACCGAGCGGCGGCTAGAGAGGCGTCAAATTGGAAGGCCAGGCCGCATGCGGCCTGGCCCGGGGGCGCGCATGCGCGCCCCCGCTTGGACCCGCACATGTGCGGGTCCACCGGGCGGTACATGTACCGCCCGGCCGCCGATAGGAGGCCAGATGCGACCTCCTATCGGCCAGCATGCGCCGACCGGAACATCATCGTCAGACCCGCTGAATCAATGTGCCTGTGCCGAGCCCGCCGCCGCAGCACATCGTCACGAACCCGATCTCCTTGTCGGAGCGCTCGAGCTCGTGCAGCAGCGTTGTGATCAGCCGCGCGCCGGTCGAGCCGAGCGGGTGGCCCAGCGCCATCGCGCCGCCGTTGACGTTGACGCGGTCCATGTCCGGGTTGTGCTCGCGCCGCCAGGCCCCGATCACGGGCGCGAACGCCTCGTTGATCTCGATCAGGTCGATGTCATCGATCGACATCCCGTTGCGGTCGAGGATTTTCCGCGTCGCCGGGATCGGGCCCTCCAGCATTTTCACCGGATCGCAGCCGACGGTGGTCTGATCGACGATCCGCGCGCGCGCTTTCAGCCCGAGCGCCTTGGCCTTGTCGGCCGCCATCAGCAGCACCGCCGCCGCGCCGTCGGAGATCTGCGAGGAGTTGCCCGCCGTGATCTTGCCGTCGGGCTTGAACGCGGGTTTGAGCTGCGACAGTGCCTCCAGGCTCGTTTCCGGGCGGATCCCCTGATCTGTCACGAAGGTGTCGCCGTTGACCGCCATCGGCACGATCTCGCGCTCGAAACGGCCCTCCTCGGTCGCCTGGTGGGCCAGCCGGTGCGAGCGCAGCGCCAGCTCGTCGAGCTCAGAGCGGGATATCTCCCACTGATCGGCGATCATCTCGGCGCCGAGACCCTGCCCGACGATGTTGTGCTTGGCCATCAGCTCAGGCGGAAACGCGAGACCGAACTCCTCCTGGGTCTGCATGACGGCCGCGAACGGAAGATGGCCCATGTGCTCGACGCCGGAGCCGATCATCGCGTCATGGACGCCCGCGGCGATCAGCGCCGCGGCGAAGCCGACCGCCTGCTGGGCCGAGCCGCACTGGCGGTCCACGGTGGTGCCGGGCGTCTCGATCGGCAGCCCCGCCTGCAACCAGGCGTTGCGGGCGACGTTCAGGCCCTGCTCGCCGAACTGGGAGACGCAGCCGGCGATCACGTCCTCGACCTCCGCGGCGTCGATGCCCGCGCGCTTGATCACCTCGGTGTAGCAAGTCCCGAGCAGCTCGTTGGGATGGGTGTCTCGGTAGTAGCCCTTCTCCTTGTGCCCGCGGCCGATCGGCGTGCGCACCGCCTCGACGATCACGACCTCGCGGCCCTCTGGTGCTCTCATGACTGGGAAGTCCTCCTAAGGTCTTGCGCGGCATGTTGATGGGAACATGATGGGAACATCCCGTACTCTACCGCGCCCCACCCAAAACCAGATTGACCAGTCAGTCAACGGCTCGCCGGCAGCTGAGACGAATGCGTCGGGCAAAAGCCGGAGAAGAGAGAGAGAGAGCAGGGAGAGAGAGCAGGGATAGCCAGTGGACGAGCGTCTAGCAATAGCCGGCAGCGGCGCGATCGCCTGCGGGCTCGCGGCCACCGCGGCCCGGGCACCGCGCCCAAAGGGCGTGGTCGGGCCGGTGCTCCTGCTCGCCCGCTCCGAGAACTCGGCCGACCGCGCGCGCGCCACGGTCGAGAAGACCCTCAGCCACCTGGGCGCCCAGGTGGACCCCGGGCACGTCCGGATCGTCACCGACCCCCAGGCCCTGGCGGAGATGACGTTCGTGGTCGAGGCAGTGATCGAGGACCACGACATCAAGGCCGGCCTGCTGGCCGAGCTCGACGGCGTGCTCGACTCCGAGGCGATCCTCGCAAGCACGACCTCCTCGCTGTCGATCGAGCGCCTCGCCGGCGAGAGCGGGCGCCCGCAGCGATTCGTCGGGCTGCACGTGTTCAACCCGGTGACGCGGATGCAGCTCGTCGAGTTGATCTTCCCCACCGGCGCGAGCGAGGACACACGGCGACGAGCGCTCGCCCTGTGCGAGACATTCGAGAAGACCCCCGTTGAGGTCCCCGATGTTCCGGGATTCGTCGTCAACAGGCTGCTGTTCCCGTATCTGTTCGGCGCCGTGCGGCTGCTCGAACAGACGGACATCGACGCAACCGGCCTCGACACGTGCATGCGACTCGGCGCCGGCCACCCGATGGGGCCGCTCGCGCTGCTCGACCTCGTCGGCCTGGACGTCGCCGCGGCGATCGGCGAGACGATCGGCGAGCCCGTGCCAGATCGCGTCTGGAAGCTCATCGCCGAGGGCGCGCTCGGGCGCAAGAGCGGGCGCGGGTTCCACTCCTACTGACGATCCTGTGTCGTTTCACACATGCAATTTATGAACTCTGATCTGACTTTTAGCTGGCGTTCATCCAGATGGAGATACTGGTGCCTGCGACACACACAGTCGCAATGCACACCAGCCTCCTCCCAGTGCACACGATCCGGCCCGCTCCCCCCGCGGGCCGGACGTGTTTTGGGAGTCGTTCCCCGGAGACGCTGGGACCCGGACCGGACACGATGGGACCCGGACGAGGAACGCCAGAACCCGGACGAGGGAACGCCAGGACAGGACCGGGAACGCTAGGACCCGGGCGAAGGCTGCTCGGGCTCGCCTTCGCGCCGCGGCGGAGACCGGCGCGAGCGGATGCGCACGGCGTCGATGCGGTTGTCGCGCACCGACTCGACCCGGACCGAGTACCCGCCCGTGTTGATCGCGTCGCCGCGCCTGGGCAGCCGGCCGAGCTCGGCGAACACGAACCCCCCGATCGAGTTGTAGGCGTCGCTGTCCACCGGCAGGTCCAGGCCGTAGTCGGCGAGGTCGGCGATCGAGACGTGACCGCGCACGAACCAGTCGCCGCCCGCCAACCGCCTGACCTCGCCGGCGGTGGGGTCGGTCTCGTCGGCGATCTCGCCCACGACCTCCTCGACGATGTCCTCGACCGTGACGATCCCGACCACGCGGCCATACTCGTCCACGACCACCGCCATCGAGGTGCGCTGACGCTGCAGGTCCGCGAGCAGATCGTCCAGCGGCTTGGTCTCGGGCACGATCGGCGCGTCGTGCACGATCGGCGCCACCGACGCCCGCGGCCCCTCGCGCATCAGCCGGTCCGCCAGCGAGCTCGCGTGCACCAGCCCGCGCACGCGGTCGCGGTTCTCGTCCTCGGTGACCACCAGCCGCGTGTGCCCGGAGGAGATGCACAGCTGCAGCGCGGTCTCCACGTCCTGGGACAGGTCCACCGTGATCACCGCCGGGATCGGCGTCATCACCTGGCGCGCCTCCTGCTCGTGCAGGTGGAACACGCCGGTGAGCATGCCCGCCTCGCCCACGTCGAGATGCCCGCCGGCGTAGGACTCGGCGATCAGCCGCTTGAGCTCATCCGCCGAGCCGCCGCGGCGTTCGAGGTCCATGTCCACGCCCATCAGCCCGAGGATCCATCTGGCGACGGCCGTCAGCCCGAGGATGAAGGGCCGGAACAGCACGCTGAACGCCTGCAGCGGACGGGCGACGCGTCGCGCGACCAGCTCGGCACGGTCGATCGCATAGAACTTCGGAACCATCTCCCCGGCGATCAGCTGCGCCGTGGTGATCATCAGGTAGGACACGACCACGGCGACGACCACCGCCAGGCCGTGGCTGACGACGTCGCCGAACCAGCCTTTGAAGATGTCCGCCAGCGCGGGCTCGCCGAGGGCGCCGATGCCGATCGAGGTCATCGTCACCCCGATCTGCACGGCCGAGATGTACTCGTTGATGTTGCCCAGCTGCTCCAGCGCGAGCGCCGCCCCGCGCGCGCCTTCCTCGCGCATGATTTCAAGTCGCGACCGGCGCGAGCGCACGAGCGCGTACTCGGCGATCACGAAAAACGCGTTCACCGCGATCAGCACCGCCGTGAGGATGAGCTTGAGGCCGTTCACGCCAGTCGGTCGATTGCGGCGGCGAGCTCGAAGTCGGCGTCGGTGAGACCGCCCAGGGAATGGGTCGAGCACGTCAGGCGCACCCGGTTGTAGCCATGCACGAGCATGTCGGGGTGATGGTTGGCCCGCTCGGCGAGCTCGGCCACGAGGTTCACGAACGCGATCGCGCCGGCGAAGTCGACGAAGTCAAGCTCGCGCACGATCGAGTCGCGCTCGTGCCGGCGCCACTCGCCGGCGGTGGCGAGGCGTTGTTCGATCTCAGCGTCGCTGAGGAGTGTCATTCGCGCAACGAGGTTATCGCGCGCCGCCCTCGGCCGGCTCGAGGATCGAGAATGAGCTGGTTGCGGGTGGGTGCGCGCGGGTGATATGCCGGTCACGGTTGTTCGGGACCGACAGTCGTCAGCTGGCTGGGACTGGCCGTTTCGACCTCGCTCGCATGCGATGTCTCGATCGAGCCCGCGGCCGCCGCCACGGCGATCGCGGCGCACCCAGCCAGCGCCAGCGCCTGTGAGCGATAGCGGTCGCCGAGGCCGATCAAGAGCGCCACCAGCGCGCCCCCGATCAGCCCACCGATGTGCCCGCCCCAGGAGATGCCCGGCACGGTGAAGCTGAAGATCAGATTGATCAGCAGCAGCATGCCCACCCCGCTCTGCATGATCGGGATCTGGCGCGCGCGCATCTCGATCGCCGCCGCCCCCATCACCCCGAACACGGCCCCCGAGGCGCCGACCGTGAGAGGGTGGGGCGAGACGAGCAGCGCCCCCAGCGAGCCGGTCAGCAGCGAGACCGCGTAGATCACGCCGAACTTGAGGTGTCCGACCGCCGGCTCCAGCATCATGCCGAGGTAGTAGAGCACCCACATGTTGAACCCGATGTGCAGGATGTTCTCGTGCAGGAACCCGCTGCTCACCAGGCGCCACCACTGGCCGTGCGCGACTCCCTGACCGGCCAGCAGCGGATATTCGCTGCTCCCCAGCAGCGCCCCTTTGGCGATGACCGTTCCCGAGGCTTCGCCCTCGAGGCTAAACGCCCTGGTGCCCTCGGTCAGGAACACGATCACGTTGATAGCGATCAGCGCGTACGTCACCCGCGGCACGGTCGCCATGTCGCGCATGCGCATCACCCGCGTGCGCTGGCGCGAGCACTCCGGACAGCGCATCCCCACCGGCGTCGTGGTCATGCAGTCCGGGCAGATCGGCCGGCCGCAGTTCGAGCAGGAAACGCCGGTCTCGCGCGATGGGTGCCGGTAGCAGGTGGCCATGTCTGGGCACAGCCTATCTGTGGCTGGCGGCGTCGCCGCTGCGTGAAGGTGGGGCCCGGCGTGCGGTGGGTGGGACGTGGAGGCCGCCGGCGGTACCCGGCAACGGACATGACGGGACGCCGCGCGGGTTCTGCCACGCCGATGCGACGATCGCCGCAGGCACGCGCTCAGAGACCGCCGAGCAGCCTGCGCGTCTCGCGCCCGACGTCCTTGAGCGCGCGCTCAGTGCCCCGGCGCGCGCCACCGGCAAGCCCGCCGCGCGCGACATCGGCGTGCGCACGCCGCCGTGCTCGCAACAGCACCAGGGCCGTGCCCGCCGCGCCGCCCGCCAGCAGCGCCACCGCCGGCCGTCCCCAGTTGCGCGGGTCGCGCATCGCCGAGAGCTCCCATGCCTCAAGCTCCTCGGCGGCCAGCTCGGTGATGCTCTGAAGCGTGCCCTCCAGCCGCAGCACGAGATCCTCCGGCGGCTCGACCGGTGAGAGCGCCTCGCGCAGCAGGCTCTCGAAGTTGGACGCGGCCTCACTCATCGCGCTCCTCCCCACCGGTGTCGGCGAGGAGCCCCTCCAGCTGCTTGATCGCGCGATGGATCAGCACCTTCGTCGCCCCGTCCGAGCGCCCGAGAGCGCGCGCGATCTCGCGGTTGTCCATGCCCAGCGCGAACCGCATGATCAGCGCCTCGCGCCGGTCCTCTCCAAGACGGCTGACCCCGACGAGCACCTGCTTGGCCCGCTCGCGGCCTTCGACCAGCTGCTCGGTCGTGTATGGCGCCGCCAGCGCGGTCGTGTCGTCGATCGGCGAGGTAGGCTTGCGCGAGCGGTCGCGATACAGGTTCGCCGCCAGGTTGTGCGCGATCCTGATCAGCCACGGCCGCAGCGGCCGGCCGGCCGACTCGCGCTGCGCGCGCTCGAAGTGCCTGTACGCCTGCAGGAACGTCTGCTCGGTCAGGTCCTCCGCGTCGTGATGGTTGCCGACCCGGTAGTAGGCGTAGCTGTACACGTCGCGCAGGTGCGCCCTGTAGAGGTCGGAGAACTCCGCGTCGAGCTGCGCCTTGCGCTCTGGGATCGGCTCCTCGCTCACTCATCGCACACTATCTCCCGCGCTCCGCGGCCGGCTCACGCAGCCCTGACGGCTCGCGCGGGCTTGAGCGCCTCGGACCCCTGCGCCTCGGCCGGCTGGAGAGCCTGGCGCTCGCGCGCCGCCAGTCCCTGCCTGCGCGCCCGCGTCTGTGCAGCCTGCCTGCCCGCCTCCCCGCCGCCGAGCGCCGGCCGGCCATCCGCGCCGCCGAGCCATTCCCACTGCAGGCTCACGCACGCCCAGACCCGCCGCGTCACCCCGGCCGCCAGCTTGCGCGAGGGCTCCTGCACCGTCGGAAACCGCAGCGGCCCGTTGCGCGGCAGATGCTCGCGCCCGATCCTGCCCATGCGGAAGTAGATGAGCAAGAACGGCACCAGCACCGCCCGCGCCGTCCAGTACAGCAGCGGATTCACGCCCCTGCTCAGCGTGCGCTCTCTAAAGCCGTTCAGGTCTGCGGTGGGACTCGCGGTCCGACTCGCGGTCCGGCTCGCGGTGTGGCCTGCGGTGCGGCTAGCGGTGCGGCCAGCGTCCATACATTTCGATACCCGGCACCTGTCGTGCCGTTACAGTTGGACTCGACGTTCACGCCCCCGCCCGCGAGCGAGCTCGGCGTCTCCGAGCAGACCCTGCGCCGCTACATCACCGCGGGGCTGATCGGCTACCGCCAGCTTCCCGGAGGCCACTACCGCATCCCGCGCGACGCGATCGAGGAGTTCTGGAGCGAGCACTCGCCGCCGCCTCGCCACACCGGGCGCCGTCGTTCGAAGTCGGGTGACGTTCGAAACGGGACGCGGAAGCCGACAGCTACTTGCGGAATTTGAGCTTCAGCGTCTTCGACTGGCGCTTACCCTTGCTGGGTGTAAACACGACCTTCAGCTTCGTCGAGAGCTTCCCGGCCTTCTTCTGACGCAGCGTGAAGCTGACAGCCCCCCTGCGCGAGGAACCCTTGGTGGCCGACGTCAAGCCAGCCCCAGAAACCTTGACTTTACCAGCACCAGGCGCATAAACCGAGACCTTCAACGTCCGCTTCGATATCGAGTGCGAGATAATCGAAAGAGTATTGGAACAGCCTTCGATTTCGACTTGTGTGTTCTGTTTCAGTACCGCACCATTCTGAGCCACAAAAGCAGTCGGCATTTTCAGCGCGCTCTGCTCGTAGCACAGATTCCCATTCGCAGCCAAAGCACTGAACTTCCCCTCCGGCAAAGTCAGCGTGAAGTTTTCGAAAGGAGTGTCGGGCGTTGCCTTGAAAGTCGTGGACGTTATACCTGATTTGGAAATAAAGGTAGTTCCAACCAAATCAATCGTTACCCCATCCCCCTGTAGAACGACCTCCAAGCTCGGGAAGGCTTCCCCGCCGTGACTGACGAAGTAGGCGGGTCCTTCCAGCGGGACGGGCAGTACCTCGGTGTGGACGATGGCGTGGCCGATGACAGATTCCGCCGGGCAGCTCGCAGGGTTGGCTTCGAAGGCTTTGGCCGTACAGGCCTTCTGCAACGTAGTCAACCGGCTCGGCAGGAACTTCGGGAGTTCGACCTTCGCTGACTTCAGCCATGCCTGCGTCCCCATCGCGCCGGGGGGGTACGAAACCGTCGCTGTGAGGGAGGCGCCGAGGGCTTTAGACGTTTTCGCGCTCGTCGAGACGACGAACGACGGCGAGAACGACAGGCTCTGGCAGTTGGCGCTCTGGTAATGCTGCGCCTCGGAGTCCGAGGCGCCGTCGGTCGAGCCCAACGTGAGTCCGATCGTGCTCGGGTTGCAGTCGGTCGGGTTGAACGTGAACCCGGGGCGGTTGATAGCGACGCTGGTCTCTCGCATCCGCACCGGTGTCCCGCCGATGATCGTCGGGAACGGGTCGCTCGTCACCGTTACTTGAGACGTCATTGGATTGATCTTGAGCGACTGCCGCACCACGACCGTGCCGAGGTTGAAGGGCCCGGCGATGACGTCGGCGACGACCTCCAGCCCGAAGGGGCCGCCCTTGTAGGGGCCGGTCAGGTAGACGGGCTGATTCTTCAAGAAGAACGGTTCCGGGCCGGGACCGGCGGCGATCGTTGCGACACCGACCTGGGAGGCGGATGAGCACGTGCCCGCGGCCGCCTGCGGTTCTTGGCAGAGCGGCACGCTCGCGATGCTTGCGAGCAGCCCAGGTGGCATCACCACAGAGAGATTGAGGAGTTCCTGTTCGCCGTCGTTGCGTGAGAAGGTGAGCGTGAACGGGCTGTAGGCGCCGGAGGCGGGGCTTGCGGTGCCGGCGACGGACGTTGGAGCGAATGGGCGTTCGGCCGCCTGGCTCACGCAGTGCTCGCCGTTCGGGCCGCTCTTGATGACGATCGAGTTGGCGATTTCAAGCGACGGCTGGTACGGAGCCGACCACGGAACGAGCACGCTGCTCGCGGGGAAGCTGCCGCAGGTCACCGGCGTCGCGAGCGACGCGTTCGGGCCGCTGTTGAAGTGGAGGTAGAGACTCGCGAACGGGAGCTGCGGCGTTTCGATGAAGGAGGTGGTGAGCTGGCCGGTTTCCTTGTTGGCGGAGACGCTTCCTTCGAGCTTGACGAGGATGCCGCGCTGAAAGTTGTTCACGACCAGAAAGATCCGGTACATCTTGCCCGATTCAGGTTCGTCGGACTCCTGCGAGCCGACGTAGATGGTGCCGGTGACGTTCGGCGAGCCTGGCCCGCCGGTATGTTCCAGCAGCAGCGTGTTGATGGCGACCGTGCCGACCGCCGAGGCCGCTGGACAGTTCGGCTGCGCTGCGGTGTGGAGCCCGAACTCTTCTTCGGTGCACGCTTCCAGACCGTTGGCAGCCGATGGATCCAGCGTCATTCCTACCGGCAGCGTCACGGTCGAGTCCTTCAGATCGGCAGCGGCAAGTTCTTCCGCTCCTCCGGTCTGTTCGATGCTGAGCGTGACGTCGAGACCGGTCGGCGAATCCGACGCGGTGCTCACCGGCGCGAGCAGCATGTGCGCGTTGAACGGCAGCGCCGAGGCAGTGCTCGCAAGCGTCGCGAGCGCGAGGCAGGCGGCCGTCGTCACGGCCGCGACCCCTACCGCGAGGGCGAGCCTCCCTCTGGATCCCCGATCGGCCCCCGCTCCGCTCATCGTTTCCCTCTCCTGTCGCATCACTTGCCTTTCTGCTTGGTCTTTTTCGCGTTCAGGACGAGCGTCACCGTCTTGTGGGCGGTTCGCGTCACGCCGCCGGTCGACGTGAACTTCACCGTGATCTTCGTCTTGCGGCGGTGACTGATCTTCAGCTGCTTTGCGGCCTTGCCCGACAGGCGCAGCGTGAGCGTCACCTTCGTCTTACCCTTCACGCTCTTGCTGACAC
>CABEDD010000040.1_pt1 | contig 10432 bp, 9 predicted proteins | sample 3132901 | NCBI WGS metagenome assembly CABEDD01 (sample SAMEA5534329, study PRJEB31848) | metagenome | biome: tundra; feature: field; material: soil | place: USA | collected 2013-05 | depth 0.15 m
AGGTTCACGAGCTTGCCCGGGACGACTATCTCCTTGACGATCTGCTTGCCGTCCACGTGCGCCCGCACGTTCGGGGCGGCCTTGCACAGCTCCTTCAGCTCGTCCGGGCCGGCGCCGGTGGCAGCCTGCACGCGGTCGCGCAGCTTGCCGTTGACCTGACACACGAGCTCATAGGAGTCGCGTTCGAGCATCGCCTCCTCCGCCTGCGGCCAGGGCTGCTCCCACACCCGCTCGCCCGTCAGCCGCTCGTACACCTCGGCGCTGACGTGCGGCGCGAACGGGAACAGCAGCGACGCCGCGGTCGCGAGCGCAAACCGCCGACTCTCCAGGCTCGCCGTCTCGCGCACGCGCGAGCATTCGTTGCACAGCTCCATCACGGCCGCGATCGCCGTGTTGAACGCAAACCGGCGCAGGTCGTTCGAGACCTTGTCGATCGCCCAATTGGTCTTACGCAGGAGCTGCAGGTCCTCGCCGTCCGCTCCGGTCAGCGCATGCTCTTGTGGAGCTGATGATGTTCGGGGTGGCGCATGCGCCACCCCGCCGGGCGGCACATGTGCCGCCCGGGGCAGGGTCGCATGCGACCCTGCCGGAGGCGCCGCATGCGGCGCCTCCTTCCCCCTCTCGACAATCTCCTCTCCCAGCCGCCACAGCCTGCTGAGAAATCGATGCACGCCCTCCATCCCCTCGTCCGACCAGTCCACGTCTTGGTCGGGGGGGCCGATGAACAGGATGTAGCAGCGGGCCGTATCGGCTCCGTAGCGCTCCACGATCGCCGCGGGCGAGACGACGTTGCCGCGGGACTTGCTCATCTTCGCGCCGTCCTTGGTGATCATCCCCTGCGTGAACAGCGCCCGGAACGGCTCCTGCACGTCGAGGTGGCCGAGGTCCGCGAGCGCCTTGGTCACGAACCGCGCGTACATCAGGTGCAGGATCGCGTGCTCGACCCCGCCGATGTACTGATCGACCGGCATCCACTCTCTCAGCACCGCCGGATCCCAGGCCTGACGGTCGTTGGACGCGTCGCAGTAGCGCAGGAAGTACCACGAGGAGTCCACGAACGTGTCCATCGTGTCCGTCTCCCGGCGCGCCTGCCCCTTGCACTCGGGACAGCTGGTCCGCACCCAGTCCTCGGCGGCCGCAAGCGGCGAGCGCCCCCGCGGCGCGTAGTCCTCGATCTCCGGCAGCTTCACGGGCAGCTCCTGCTCGGGCACCGCCACCGCGCCGCAGCGCTCGCAGTAGACGATCGGGATCGGAGCGCCCCAGTAGCGCTGGCGTGAGACGAGCCAGTCGCGCAGCCGGTAGTTCACCGAGGCGTGACCCTTGCCCTCGCCGTCCAGCCACTGAACGATCGCGCCCAACGCCTCGCGGTTTCCCATGCCGTCGAAGTTCGAGTTGGAGTTGACCAGCTCACCGTCGCCTGTGTATGGCAGTCCCTGCTCGTCCCGCGCTCCCTGCTCGTCACGCGGGCCATGCCCGTCAGCGCCCTCCCCGGATGGCGGGGTGGGCGGCCCTTCGATCACGCGCCTAATCGGCAGATCGAACGCGCGCGCGAACGCGTGGTCGCGCTCGTCGTGCCCCGGCACCGCCATGATCGCGCCGGTGCCGTACTCCATCAGCACGTAGTCGGCCACATACATCGGGATCTGCTCGCCGTTGACCGGGTTGGTCACGGTCCGCCCCAGCGGTACGCCCGTCTTCGGCTTCTCGGCGTTGCCGCGCTCCTCGCCGGACTCGGTGATCGCGTGACCGACGTACTCGCGCACCTGTCGCTCGCGCTCGGTGCCTTGCACGAGTCGCAGCACGTCCGGGTGCTCGGGCGCCATCACGAAGAACGTGGCGCCGAACAGGGTGTCCGGGCGGGTCGTGAACACGGGATAGTCGATGCCCAGCTCCTCGCAGCGGAACGTCACCTCCGCCCCCTCCGAGCGCCCGATCCAGTTGCGCTGCATCGTCTTGACGTGCTCGGGCCAGTCGATCTCCTCCAGGTCGCCCAGCAGCCGCTCGGCGTAGTCGGTGATGCGCAGAAACCACTGCTCCAGCTGCCTGACCTCGACCGTCGCCCCGCAACGCTCGCAGGTGCCGTCGGGTGAGACCTGCTCGTTGGCGAGCACCGTCTGGTCGTGCGGGCACCACTTGACCGCCGCCTCCTTGCGATACGCCAGGCCCGCCTCGAACAGCTGCAGGAAGATCCACTGCGTCCAGCGGTAGTAGCCCGGTTCGTGCGTGGCCAGCTCGCGCGACCAGTCGATCGAGATCCCCCACTCGCGGAACTGCCTCTGAAACGAGGCGATCGAGTCCTCCGTGGACGCGCGCGGGTGCACCCCCGTCTTGATCGCGTGGTTCTCCGCCGGCAGCCCGAACGAGTCATAGCCCATCGGGTGCAGCACCCGCCGGCCGAGGCGGCGGTGGTAGTGGGCGATCGCGTCGCCCACCGAGTACACCTTCAGGTGGCCGATGTGCGGCTCGCCGCTCGGATACGGCAGCATCTCCAGCACGTAGGAGCTCCTCGCCTCCTGTTGCGCATCGCCGGCGCCTGCCGCCCCGCCCCTGCCCGCATCGAGGGTGGCACCTTCGTTGGCGACCTCCCACGTGCGCTCACGCGCCCACACCGCCTGCCAGCGGGGCTCGATCTCGTGGGGGTCATACCGTTGCTCGGGTCTGGGCTCGGGCTGCTCTGTCATCGTCCCCGGAGAGTATCGACCGCTCCGGGGACCGATTCGTCGGTTGGCGGATGCGATCAGCCCGGCGCGAATCCGCTGAAGCGGGCGCGGGCGCGCACAGCCTCGACAATCTCCACGGGCGCCTTCGCGGGCGAGCCGGCGTCGAACGGGGGTTGCGGGTCGTACTCGATTTCCAGCTGGATCGCCTGCGCGAGCTGCTCGCCGGCGATCCGAGCCGCCAGCGCAAGCGCCATGTCGATGCCGGCGGACACGCCGGCGGCGGTGACGAGCTTGCCGTCGAAGACCACCCGCTCGGAGGTGGGCACAGCGCCGAGCCTGCCCAGCTCCTCCAGCGCGAGCCAGTGACTGGTCGCGCGCCTGCCCTCCAGCAGGCCCGCGGCGGCGAGGATCAGCGAGCCCGTGCACACCGACGTCGTCCACGTCGAGGTCTCGTTCGCCGCGCGCAGCCACTCGAGCGCCGGCTGGCCGGCGCGCACGGCCACCTCGCCGGGGCCACCCGGGACGAGCACGACGTCGGGGTGCGCATGCTCCCGCAGGGAGGCGTCGGCGCTCAGCGCCAGCCCGCCGGTGTCGGTGCGCTTCAGACCGGGCTGCTCAGCCACAAACGTGACGGTCGCGCCCGGAAGGCGGCTCAGCACCTCATACGGACCGACCGCGTCGAGCGCGGTGAAACGGTCGTAGATCAGGATCGCGATGTCCATAGCGATGTTCGAGGCTCTGCACGCCCGGGCAGGACCAGTCTACGATGATCGGATGGAGCTGGAGCCCGAGACATTAGGCGCCGTAGGCGCCGCCGCCGAACACGTCGCCGGCATCATCGAGGCGGCCGAACGAGCCGCGGAGCAGCTGCGCGAACAGGCCGAGGCGCGCGGCCGCGAGCGGATCGCCGAGGCCGATCGCGCCGCCGAGCACCGGGTGCTCGCGGCGGAGGAGGAGGCGCGGGAGATCCTCCAGGATGCGCGCGCGCAGGCGGAGGCCGCCCGCAACGAGGCGCTGGCCTCGGTCGGGGCCATCCACGGCGAGGCCGAGCGGGCGCTGGCCGGCAGCCGCGCCGAGGCGGCGGAGATGCTGGCGCGCGCGCGGGACGACTCCGCTCAGGCGATTGCCGCCGCCAACGAGCAGGCGACCCAGGCGACCGCCGCCGCCCGAGAGCAGGCGGCTCGCCTGCTCGAGGACGCGCAGATCGAGTCCGAGCGGGCGCTTTCGGCGTTGCGCGATCAGGCCGACGGCATCCTCGATGAGGCGCGCACGGAGAGCGAGAACATCTTGCACGGCTCGCGTGCGGAGGCGGAGCGTATCCTGGACGGAGCACGCGCGGAGGCCGAGCGGCTGAGCGACACCGCCGGCGAGGAGCTGTCCGGGCGCCAGGCGCAGGCGCACCAGCGAGCCCAGGAGGTCCGCGCGGCCGCCCGCGCCGAGGCGCAAGAGATCGTCAGCGAGGCACACGCCGTCGCGCGCGAGGTGGTTCAGGAGGGAACCGAGGTCTCGCGCAACCTGCGCGAGCTGTCCTCCTCGCTGCGCAACAACGCCGAGCGCCTCTTGCGCGATGTGCGCCTCGCGCACGGCTCCATGACCGCGCGCCTGGATCAGGTCGGGCCGGGATCTGGACCCGAGCCCAGGGCGCGCCGCCGGGGAGACGAGCCCGGTGAGGATCTCGACGTTCCGGAGTTCATTCCTCGGGGGTGAGACTGGCCACCGCGAATCTGGGGCCGAAGCGTTATACGATGACTTCAGCTTGGGGCTATAGCTCAGCTGGGAGAGCGCCGCCATGGCATGGCGGAGGTCGAGGGTTCGAGCCCCTCTAGCTCCATAGACAATCGTCTGCAAAGGGGCGCCGCTGCCGCGTCTACTGGCTTCTGTCCCCGGGCTCGCGCTCGTAGCGCCCAGCCAGGTATTCGTCGACCCAGGCGCGCGTGCTGCGCCACGTGCCGTCGGCAGCCTTGGAGGCCTTCAGGCGCCCCCGCGTCGCGGCGACACGGAGCGCGTTTGCGGAGATCAGCTCGGAGGCCAGAGCGGGCAACGGGACCAGGCGTGATGGGCCGGCGATGGCGGGGACGACGAACTTGTGGAGATTGCCGAGGATGGCGCGGGCGAGCAGCTCTCCGAGGGGGCCGTGGTCGCCCTGATCGGCGCTTGCGAGCGCGGCCAGGTAACGAACATCCTCTTAAGTGTGCGGCTGACGCCAAAGCAATTGCACCGAACAAATGCAGGAGAGGCCCGCCTCCGTTGCCGCAGCAGAGCGGGCTTGGCGGTCTTTGCCTTGCTCGCCGGGCACTGGCTGTTTGCGGCACCCCACTCGCTTCAGTCCGCCAAGCCCGGACCCATGCCCGTCAAGCGAAATGCGCCCTCCAGAAAGCCGCCCAAAGCGGTTCGTGTTGGTTTCACACAGACGACGGCTGAGCGCTTCTTCGGCCGCCTGACTGCGGCCGGCGTCGAGCGGCGGGCTCCAGCGCCGGGTTCTGCCAGCCGCCGTCGGCCGGGTTCATGTTCGTGCCAGGTGGGACGATCTCATCGATGCGGTCGAGCACGTCCGTTGCCAGCTCGACCTCGCTCGCGCCGAGCTGGGACTGCAGCTGCTCCATCGTGCGCGGCCCGATGATCGCCGCGGTCACCGCCGGGTGGCGGATCACGAACGCGATCGCGAGGTGGATGAGCGAGACACCGGCCTCCTCGGCGAGCTGGGCCAACGCGTCGGCCGCGTCGAGCTTGCGCTGATTTCCCGGGAGCGAGAGGTCATAGCGGGCGGGCAGACGCTGCGCGCGGGTCGAGGAGGGCGGCGCCTGACCCTTGCGCCAGCCGCCCGACAGCCAGCCGCCGGCGAGCGGGCTCCATGGGATCACACCCATGCCGTGGCGTTGGGCGGTTCCCAGCAGATCGCCCTCCACGCCGCGCACAAGCAGCGAGTAGGGCGGCTGCTCGCAGACGAAGCGCTCGAGGCCGCGATCGCGAGCGGCCCACTGGGCCTCGACGACCTGCGCGGCCGGGAACGTCGAGGAGCCCAGGTAGCGGACCTTGCCCTGATGGACGAGGTCCGACAGCGCCCCGAGCGTCTCCTCGATGTCGGTGTCGACCTCGGGGCGGTGCACCTGGTAGAGGTCGATCCAGTCCGTTTTCAGGCGGGTGAGCGAGCTCTCGACCTCCTGGACGATCCAACGCCGAGAGTTGCCGCGCCGGTTGAGATCATCGCCCATCGTCCCGTGGAACTTGGTCGCTAGCACCACATCCTCGCGCCGTCCGGCCAGAGCCTTGCCGACGATCTCCTCGGACTCTCCAGCCGAGTACACGTCGGCGGTGTCTATGAAGTTGATTCCCGCGTCCAGCGCTGCATGGACGATCCGGATCGAGTCATCGTGATCGGTGTTGCCCCAGGCGCCGAACATCATCGTGCCGAGACACAGGGGGCTGACCTGAACTCCGGTGCGGCCAAGCGTGCGGTGATCCATTGCCTCACCTTACCCCCGATCCCTCGTCCTGACCAGCCCCAACCCGCCGCTCCCAAGGCTGCGCCCGAGCAGGCGTGGGCGCGACATACTGAACATCACATGACTCTCAGACCGATCCACATATCCGGCATTCGCACCACGATCGCGGTTACAGCCGCCAGCACGGCGGTCGCCGCCATGACGATCAGCTCCGGACTGGCCGCGTTCGCACAAGCGGAAACCTTCACCACGGTCGCGCCGTCTCCGGAGACTTTCGCCACGATCACGCCGTCTCTCTCCCCCGACCGCCTGAACGCCAAGGCCTCGCTGACGTTCACGATTCAGTATGCGGGCGGCGCGTTTGGCGTGCCCTCCCCCGTGCGCCGCTCGGTTCTGCAGTTCCCCGCGGGGCTGAGCTTCGACATCCCCAGTCTGCGCAGCTGCTCCGCGGCGCGCCTGCGGGCCCGTGGCGCGAGCGGCTGCCCCGCCCAATCTCAGATCGGCAGCGGACACGCGCTCATGGAGGTGCACGCTGGGTCTCTGACCATCACCGAGGACGTGGCCCTGCGGGCCTTTCTCGGGCCCCCACGCAACCTCGAACAGACGTTCGAGATCCTCGGCCAGGGCTATACGCCCCTGGACGAGCGCATGGTGTTCAGCGGTGAAGTGCTCCCGGATCGCGCCCCCTACGGGGAAGAGCTCGTGTTGTCCATACCCCCGATTCCCACGCTGGCTTTCGAGCCCGACGCCTCGATCGCCGGCTTCTCGCTCACGATCGGCGCGAGCGGGCGCCACCGCGCGCGCGACGCCAACGCGGTCCTCACCCCCTCCAGCTGCCCGGCGAGCGGGTGGCCGTTCGCCGCCGAATTCACTTACGCCGACGGTTCGGTCGGAAGCGCGCTCGCCACGGCGGTGTGCCCGCGATGAGCCAGGTGATCAGGTCCACCACGAGTGGGTCGCGCGCACGTTCGAGCCACAACTCGCACAGCTGGACGACCGGACGCGCAGGCGTCGTATGGCTCAGGTCGGCATCCCCGGCTCGCCGATCGACTCCGCCGATTTAAGCATCATGACAGCAGGTGTATTGCTGCTATGATGCGCTCCATGAGGACGACGGTCACGCTCGACCCGGATGTCGCGGCGAAGCTCCGTGCCACGACGCGTGAGCGGGGAGTGTCATTCAAGGCGGCGCTCAACGATGCCGTACGCGCCGGGCTGGCGGAAACGACTCCGCCAAGTAAGCGCTTCACCGTGCATGCGCGACCGCTGGGCATCCGCCCCGGCGTCGACGTCGACAAGGCGCTTCAGATCGCGGCCGAGATGGAAGATGGCGAGATCTTGCGCAAGCTCGATCTGCGCAAGTGAGACTCCCCGACGTCAATCTGCTCCTGTACGCCTACGACGCCCAGTCTCCGCGGCACGCACCGGCGCGCGAGTGGCTGGAGCAGACGCTGTCGGGTACCGAGACGGTCGGTCTGTCGTGGGTCGTGATGCTTGCGTTCATCCGCCTGAGCACCCGCTCGGTCGTGGTCGAGCACCCACTCGACATCGACGAAGCGATCCAGCTCCTCGAGAGCTGGATCGCTCAGCCGTGTGTCACCGTCATCCATCCCACGGACCGTCATCCAGCTGTGCTGCGTGAGCTGTTGAGCCCGTTGGGCACGGCGGGCAATCTGACGACCGACGCCCACCTGGCGGCGCTGGCGATCGAGCATGGCGCACTGCTCTGCTCCTGCGATGCCGACTTCTCGCGCTTCCCCGGCCTGCGTTGGACCGACCCGCTGCGGGCCTGACAGGATACCTACCCCGCGTCGTCCACACCTTCTCGTGAGCCGGCAGCCGGCTCCGTGGCTACGGGTCGCCTATGCCCCGCCCACCGCGTGCGCGGGGACCTCGCCCCACAGCTGCTCCAGGCGGTAGTACTCGCGTATCGCGGGCGTGAATATGTGCACGACCACGTCCAGGTAGTCCATCAGGATCCAGTCGCCCCTGCCCAGCCCCTCGACCCGGCCCGGGAGCAGGCCGTGCTCGTGCTTGCATCCCTCCAGGATGCCGTCGTGAATCGCTTTGGTCTGGCGCTCGGTGTTGCCCGTGCAGATCACGAACCAGTCGGTGTAGCCCAGCACCTCGCGCAGGTCGAGCTCGACCACGTCGCCGGCCTTCTTCTCGGCCGCGTACCGCGCGATCTCGCTCAGCAGCTCCTCGGGGGACATGCGCTCCTCGGGCTTCATCGCGAGCCGCCGATCCCGTCCGCGACCCCGGCAGCGCCCGCGCCCGCGGCGCCGGCGCGATAGAGCCCGTGCTCGGCGATGTACCCGGCGACCGCCTCGCCCACCAGCTCGCTCGCCGGCTCGCCCGCGGCGATCAGCTCGCGCACCGACGAGGAGGACACCGCGATCCTGTCCATCTTCAGCAGCGTCATCCGCGGCTGCAGACCGGCTCCCGCCGGTGCCGGTGCCGTCAACGCCTCGCGCACCTCCTGGGAGTCCAGCTCGTCGCGCTCGGCGATCGCCAGCTCCGCCAGTCCTAGCAGCCGCGCCGGCTCGCGCCAGCCCGGCAGCGTGCGCGCGGTGTCGGCCCCCAGTATCAGCGTCAGCTCGGCGTCGGGTTGCTCGTCATGGATTGCCTGCAGGGTATCCACCGTATAGGACACTCCCCCCCGCTCGATCTCCAGCGCCGACGCCTCGACGCCCGGCTCGCGCGCGAGGGCCAGGCGGCACATCTGAAGGCGGTGCTCCGCGCCAGGGTCCTCGTGCGCGACCGGCTTGTTCGGGGCGACGTTGGCCGGTATCAGCAGCACTCGCTCCAGGCCCAGCTCGGCGCGCGCGTGACGGGCCAGCGCGAGGTGTCCGACGTGCGGCGGGTTGAACGTACCGCCGAGTATGCCCACGCGCGCCACTGAAGTCGTTCAACTGCGGACGTGTCCGTCGCCCGTGAGGAGGTACTTGAACGTGCACAGCTCCCGCAGCCCGATCGGCCCGCGCGCGTGCAGCTTCTGCGTGGAGTTTCCGATCTCCGCGCCCATCCCGAACTCGCCCCCGTCGGTGAACCGCGTCGAGGCGTTCACATACACGCATGCCGCGTCAACCCCCAGCTGAAACGCGCGCGCGGCGCCCGTGTCGCGTGTGACGATCGCCTCGGAGTGACCTGAGCCGTAGCGCGCGATGTGCTCGATCGCCTGCTCTGCCGAGTCGACCACGCCGACCGCCAGGGTCAGCGCCAGGTACTCGGTGGCCCAGTCCTCCTCGGTGGCCTCTGCCAGCGCCGTCTCGGGGACGCCCTCCGCTGGGGCCGCGCCGTTGGCGCTGGCCGCGCCGCCCGCGGTGGACGCGCCGCCCGCGGTGAACACGTCGCCCGCGCCCGCCTGGGTGGTGAGGATCTCGCGGGTACGAGCGTCCACGCGCAGACTCACACCCGCCGCGCTCAGCGCCGCGGCGATCCGCGGCAGAAACGTGTTCGCGACGGCCTCGTGCACGAGCAGCGTCTCGGCCGCGTTGCACACACCCGGGCGCTGGGTCTTGGCGTTCATCACGATCGCCTGTGCCTGGTCGAGGTCAGCGCTCGCATCGACGTACACGTGACAGTTGCCCGAAGCGGCGTAGATGACGGGAACGGTCGCGACTTCTCCCAACGCGGCCTTCAATCCCTCGCCGCCGCGCGGGACGATCAGATCGACGGTCTCGCTCTGGGTGGCGAGCTCGGCCAGCTCCTCGCGCCCGCCGCCCGCGACGAGTCCTACACACCCCGCGGGCAGCCCCGCGCCGACCGCGGCCTGCGCGGCGATCCGGGCGAGCGCGGCATTGGAATGAGCCGCGCTGGACGAACCGCGCAGGACGATCGCGTTGCCCGACTTGATGCACAGCGCCGTCGCGTCGATCGTCACGTTCGGGCGTGCCTCATACACGACCGCGACCACGCCCAGCGGCACGCGCACCTTGCGCACATCTAGTCCATTGGGCAGGCGCCGCCCCTCGATCACCTCGCCGATCGGGTCCGGCAGCGCGACGATCTGTGTGATCGCGTGAGCGATCGCCTCGATCCGGGCCTCGTCCAGCATGAGCCTGTCCAGCAGCGCGTCGCCCAGCCCGGCCTCCCCGCCAGCCTCCATGTCCAGGGCGTTGGCTGTGAGGATCTCCTCGCTGCGCGTCACCAGCGCGCGTGCGATCTCCGTGAGCGCGGCATCCTTGCGTGCGGTGTCGGTCTGCGCGAGCTCACGCGCGGCACGTCTGGCGGAGCGGCAGATGTCCGCCACGGATATTGCGGTTGTGGTGGTCGCGGTCACCGGAGAAGCATAGAGCGGGCCTGCACGAGGCCGGGACGGGGCCGGGG
>CABEDD010000044.1_pt1 | contig 10227 bp, 6 predicted proteins | sample 3132901 | NCBI WGS metagenome assembly CABEDD01 (sample SAMEA5534329, study PRJEB31848) | metagenome | biome: tundra; feature: field; material: soil | place: USA | collected 2013-05 | depth 0.15 m
TGCATCGTGTCGTGCAGACCGCTGGTGAGCTTCAGGTGCAGCGCACGCTCGACGGGCCGCACGACGTCGGGCAGCACGCCGCCGAACGCGCCCGCGAGCACAACCGGCGAGCCGCCCGAGAGCCTGCCGACCGCCAGCGCCCCGCCTGCGATGTCTGCGCCGAGCACGAGCCCGCCGAGCGAGTTCCAGCGGTAGTCGCGGTGCGGGACCGCGTCGAGCATCAGGTGCGAGAGGACGCCGATCGCGAGCGCGTGCCCAGGCGAGCGGGCTTTGAGCGCGAGCGCCCCCGCGGCGAGCATGTGCGTGGTGGCGACCATGGCACGGGAGCGTAGAGGAGCGCGCATCGGCCTGAGCGTCCTCGAGCTGGCACGCATGAGCGATGTCCTGTGGCGCCATTCGCCGCCGCGCGGCCTGCGACAAGCGCGAGACGGGGAACTCGGGGACGGGCCAGACCTCGCCGCCGCGGCCGCATTCTCGCGGCTGCGGGTGGAGTACTCCCCACTCGCTAATCTGGGTACGTGTCCCCGTCCATCCTCGATCGCGCGCTGAACGTCGGCGAGGCGAAGAAGTTCAAGTCCTACCAGAAGCGCGTCGCGCTGATCAACGTGTTCGAGGCCGAGCTCGAACACGACTCCGACGCGGAGCTGCGCGAGCGGATGGACGCGCTGCGCGAGCGCGCGCGCGAGGGGGAGTCCCTGGAGGAGCTGCTGCCCGAGTGCTTCGCGGTGGTGCGCGAGACGGGCAAGCGCACGATGGGGATGCGCCACTTCGACGTGCAGATGATCGGCGGCATGGCCCTGCACGAGGGCCAGATCGCGGAGATGAAGACCGGCGAGGGCAAGACGCTGACCGCGACGCTCGCGGTCGTGCTGAACTCGCTGGCCGTGCACGACCGCGGGCGGGCGGGCTCCCAATCATCAGATGAGCAGCCGCCGGAGCGCAAGGGCGTGCACCTGGTCACGGTCAACGACTACCTGGCGCGGCGCGACGCCGAATGGATGAGCCCGATCTATGACGCGCTCGGGGTGTCCGTGGGGGTGCTGGAGAACATGCAGCCCTACGAGGAGAAGCAGGCCGCGTACGCGTGCGACGTCGTCTACGGGACGAACTCCGAGCTCGGGTTCGACTACCTGCGCGACAACATGGCCAAGGACCTCTCAGAAAAGGTCCAGCGCGGGCACTCCTTCGCGATCGTGGACGAGGTCGACAACATCCTGATCGACGAGGCGCGCACGCCGCTGATCATCTCCGGCGCCCCCGAACAGGCCGCGGACCTGTATGTGAAGTTCGCGCGGCTGGCGCCGCAGATGAAAGTGGGCAAGACGCCCGAAGGCATGGACCCGCGGATGAAGAAGCAGTTCATGGCCGACTTCGACTTCGAGGTCGACGAGAAGCAGAAAACGGTCGCGATCTCAGAGCAGGGCGTCGCCAAGGCCGAGCGGTTCCTCGGCATCGACCACCTCTATCGTGCGGAGAACGGCCATCTGGTCAACCATCTGATCCAGTGCCTGCGCGCGCAGGCGCTGTACAAGCGCGACGTCGACTACGCGGTGATCGACGGCGAGGTGAAGATCATCGACGAGTTCACCGGGCGCATCCTCGAGGGGCGGCGCTGGTCGGAGGGGCTGCACCAGGCGGTGGAGGCCAAGGAGGGGGTGCCGATCCAGGAGGAGAACCAGACCCTGGCGACGATCACCTACCAGAACTACTTCCGCCTGTACGACAAGCTCGCCGGCATGACCGGCACGGCGCTGACCGAGGCGACCGAGTTCATGAAGATCTACGAGCTGCCGGTCGTGCAGGTGCCGACGAACATGCCGATGGTCCGCGAGGATCGCAACGATCAGGTGTACAAGACCAAGGACGGCAAGTGGAGCGCGGTCGCCAGGGAGATCGCTCAGCGCCACGAGGACGGGCAGCCGGTGCTGGTGGGCACGATCTCCGTCGAGGTCTCCGAGCTGCTGTCCGAGCAACTCAAGCAGCGCGGGATCGAGCACGCCGTCCTGAACGCCAAGCCCGAGCACGCCGCGCGCGAGGCGGAGGTCGTCGCCGAGGCCGGTCAGCCGGGGGCCGTGACGATCGCCACGAACATGGCCGGCCGCGGCGTGGACATCAAGCTCGGCGGCAACCCCGAGCACCTCGCGCGCCAGGTGCTCATCAAGGAGGGGATCGAGCCCGATGCCGAAGGCTACTCCGAGCGCTTCAAAGCGCTCGTGCGGGAGATCGAGACGCGCGTGGCCGCCGACCGCGAGCGCGTGGTGGCCGCGGGCGGGCTGTTCATCTGCGGCACCGAGCGCCACGAGTCGCGGCGCATCGACAACCAGCTGCGCGGGCGCTCCGGCCGTCAGGGCGACCCCGGCGAGTCGCGGTTCTTCCTCTCCGCCGAGGACGATCTGGTGAGGCTGTTCGCGGGCGATCGCATCTACCGGATCCTCGACAAACTGGGCGGGATCGACGAGGAGGGCAACGAGGAACCGATCGAGGCGGGGATGCTCTCCAAGCAGATCGAGAAAGCCCAGAAGAAGGTCGAGGAGCAGAACTTCCTGATCCGCAAACGCGTGCTCGAGTACGACGACGTGATGAACGAGCAGCGCCGGGTGATCTACGCGTATCGCAACGAGGTGCTCGAAGGCAAGTCGATCGGCGAGGAGGCCCGTCAGGAGGTGGTCAACGTGCTGGAGCGCACGATCTCCCAGTACACGCCCGGGGACTTCATGGAGGACTGGGACCTGGACGGTCTGTTCACCGCGCTCGGGCAGTACGTTGCGCTCGACCTCGACACCGAGGCGCTGAACCCCGAGACGACCGACCGCGCCTCGCTGACCGGCAGCGTCACGGAGTTCGCGCTGGAGCGCTATGACGCGCGCGAATCCGAGCTCGGCGAGGAGCTGATGGGGGCGCTGGAGCGGTTTCTGCTGCTGCAGATCATCGACGAGCGCTGGCGCGAGCACCTGTACGACATGGACTACCTGCGCGAGGGCATCCACCTGCGCGGCTTCGCCCAGATCGACCCGCTGGTGGCGTACAAGAACGAAGCGTTCAACCTGTTCGGGGACCTGATGAACAGCGTCTGGGCGGACTACACGCGCATGATCTTCAACGTCCAGGTCAACGTCGAGACCCAGCCCAACGGCGCCGGCGGCGCGGGAGCTCAGCAGCCGGCGTTTGCCGCCTCGGGCAGCGCGACGCGCGCGGGCCGCGTCTCATACTCGGGCGGGCGCAGCATGGCCGGCGCCGGAGCGATCGCGGCCGCCGCCGCGGCCGCGGGAGTCTCCCAGGGTGCAGGGCAGGCGGTGGGGGCCTACGCCGAGAACGGCGGCGAGGTCGAGCCGGAACTGCTGGCCCCTGTCGTCGAGCAGCACGTGGTCGATGACGAGCACCAGGTCGGCCGCAACGACCCTTGTTGGTGCGGTTCAGGGAAGAAGTTCAAGAAGTGCCACGGAGCATAGGACGGACGTGGACCAAGCAGAGCAAGGACGCAGGGAACGTGGCGTACTACGTACGCGAGTGACCGAGGACGTAGCTATGCGCCGTGTCCACGTTCGTCCTACGTGGGCGCTGATAGCGTGGGGGGTATGACCGCCGCTCCAGTTGAGTCCACCCCGCAGCGATTGTCCGCCATCCGTGAGCAGCTGAAGCTGCTCTCGGATTATCTTTGACCCGGCTGAGCTGGGCGAGCGCGTGGCGGCGCTCGAGGCGGAGATGGGAGCGTCCGGGTTCTGGGATGACTCCGAGCGGGCGGCGTCGGTGTCGGCGGAGCACTCGCGCGCGTCCAGGCGCCTTGAGATGTTCGACGCACTGCGGGCGGACGTGGAGGATCTGGACGGGCTGGCGGAGATGGCCGCCGAGGACTCGACGCTGCAGGGAGAGGTGGACGAGCAGATCGCGTCGGTCGAGGAGCGCCTTCAGGCCCTGGAGGAGCAGCGGCTGTTCTCCGGGCGCTATGACTCCGGCGGCGCGCTCGTGTCCGTCAACGCCGGCGCGGGCGGGACCGACGCCCAGGACTGGGCGGAGATGGTGCTGCGCATGGAGATGCGCTGGGCGGAGCGGCGCGGCTTTGCGGTCGAGCTGCTGGAGGCGAGCGCCGGCGAGGAAGCCGGTATCAAGTCCGCCACGTTCCAGGCCTCCGGCGGCGAGAACGCCTACGGGCTGTTCTCCGCCGAGCGCGGCGTGCACCGGCTCGTGCGGTTGAGCCCGTTCGACTCTGCCCATCGCCGCCAGACGAGCTTCGCCGGCGTGGAGGTCGCGCCGGTCGTGCCCGCCTCCTCCGGGGCGGTCGAGATCGACGAGGACGACCTGCAGGTCGATACCTACCGGGCGTCGGGCGCGGGCGGGCAGCACGTCAACAAGACAGACTCGGCCGTGCGCATCACCCACCGGCCCACGGGCATCGTCGTGCAGTGCCAGAACGAGCGCTCCCAGTCCTCCAATCGAGCGACCGCGATGGCGATGCTGCGCGCGAAGCTCTTGGAGCGCGCCGAGCGCGAACGCGCCGAGGAGATCGCGCGCGAGAAGGGCGAGGCCCAGGACGTCAACTTCGGCTCGCAGATCCGCTCGTATGTGATGCACCCGTACTCGCTGGTCAAGGACCACCGCACGAGCCATGAGATGGGCGACGTGCAGCGGGTGCTCGACGGGGATCTGGACGGGTTCGTTCGCGCCTATCTGCTGAAGACAGCGTCCTCGGAGGCTTAGGGATGGACGATCTCGCCGCCCTCGTGCAGAGGGCGCTACAGGAGGACGTGGGCTCCGGGGATGTGACGACCGATGCCGCGGTCGCCGCGGACGCGCGGGCGCGGGCGCGAATCGTGCAGAAGGCCCCGGGCGCGGTGTTCGGGCTTGATGTGGCCGAGGCGGTGTTCACGGCGCTCGACCCGGGCGCGCGCAGCGAGCGGTTGGTGGCGGAGGGCGTGTGGCGGGAGGACGGCGGACCGGTCATGACGGTGCAGGGGCGCACCCGGGCGCTGTTGACGGGGGAGCGCACCGCGCTGAACTTCCTCGGCCATCTGTCGGGCGTGGCGACGCTGGCCGCGCGGGCCGCCCGCGCGGCGCAGGGGACGAACGCGAAGGTGCTCGACACGCGCAAGACGACCCCGGGCCTGCGCGCGCTGGAGAAGGCCGCGGTGGCGGCCGGGGGTGCGCGCAATCACCGGTACGGGCTGTATGACGCGATTTTGATCAAGGACAACCACATCGCGATCGCGGGCGGGATCGCCCAGGCGGTGGGGCGCGCGCGCGAGGCCGCCCCCGAGCTGGCCGGCACGCTCGAGGTCGAGGTGCGCACCCTCGCGGAGATCGACGAGGCGATCGCGGCCGGCGCGCCGCGGCTGCTGCTGGACAACATGGACGTCGATGAACTGAGCGCCGCCGTCGCGCGCGTGGCCGGCCGCGCGCAGACCGAGGCCAGCGGCAACGTCACGCTCGACACGCTTTCCGAGCGGGCGCAGACGGGGGTAGACTGGATCTCGATGGGCGCGCTGACCCATTCGGCGCCCGCGCTGGACCTGTCGATGACCCTGGAGGTCTTGCCGTGACGAACCCGCTGCCGATGGCCCCCTTGGTCTCCACGGCCCGCACGGCGCCCACGGCCCGCACGGCGCTCACGGACCGCACGGCGCTCACGGACCGCACGGCGCCCACGGCCCGCACGCTGCCGATGGTCCCCGAGCAGGCTCCCGTGCCTGCGCTCTCGCCCGAGGAGATCGCCGAACTGCACGCGGAGGTCCGCGCGCTCGCCGCGCAGCGCAACGCGACGATCCTCGCCCACAACTACCAGGTGCCGGAGATCCAGGACGTCGCCGACTACGTCGGCGACTCGCTCGGGCTTTCGCGTCGCGCCGCCGCCGGCGAGGCCGATGTGATCGCGTTCTGCGGGGTGCACTTCATGGCCGAGACCGCCTCGATTCTGTGCCCCGAGAAGACCGTGCTGATCCCCGACCTGGACGCCGGGTGTTCGCTGGCCGCCTCGATCGACGCCGAGCAGCTCGCGGCCTGGCGCGCGGAATACCCGGATGGGGTGGTCGTGATGTACGTGAACACGACCGCCGAGGTCAAGGCGCTGACCGACTACTGCTGCACGTCGGCCAACGCCGTGGATGTCGTGCGCCACATCTACGACACGCACGGGCCGGAGACGGAGATCCTGTTCGGGCCGGACATGTGGCTGGGGGCGTTCGTGGAGAAGGAGCTCGGCCGGCCGATGCACGTGTGGGACGGGGAGTGCCATGTGCACGCCGGCATCCGCCCGGCGGACATCGAGGCCATGCGCGCCGAGCACCCGGGCGCGGAGTTCTTGATCCACCCCGAGTGCGGGTGCACGACCAGCGTGATGGAGTTCGTCGCCGCGGGCGACATCTCCGGCGAGGGTGTGCACATGCTCTCAACGGGCGGCATGCTGCGCTACGCGGAGGAACTGGAGCGTGTGGCGGGCGGGGCCACCACTTCCACCACCACTTCCACCACTAACGATGACGGCCCCTCGGACGGCCCCCCGCGCGCGGGTGCGAGCGGGCCGGGCAGGGCCGTCGCGGGCGATGTGGACGGCGCGGCGGGCGGTTCCCACGAGCGCTCCGGGCCCGATCGCTCGCAGGGCGGCCGGCGCGAGGCGATCGTGGCCACCGAGACGGGGATGCTCTATCCGCTGGAAATGGCGGCGCCCGACGTGACGTTCATCGCGGCGAACCCGCGGGCGGAGTGCGTGTACATGAAGATGATCACGCTGCCCAGGCTCAGGGACGCGTTGCGGGACATGAAGTACGAGGTGTGCGTGCCCGAGGAGATCGCCGTCAAGGCGCGGGTGCCGATCGACCGGATGGTCGCGCTGGGCTGAGGCGCGGGGCCTGTGTCGCCTCGCTCAGTCTGTCGTTGAGTTTCGGGCTCGAGAAGATGTATTCATTTTTAGTTTGGTGTACTTATGTATGCGGTATATGCAATAGAGCACGCTAGCGCGTAGTTACGTATGCATATACGAGATACTATGGTGCACAAACCTACAAATAGAGTACTTCTCAGACGCTCTCTTTGCCAGCCCCCTCTTCGCCCGTGGCTCGTACCCGCGTACTCTCGGCTGCGGCAGGGTGCTCCGCCGCGTCGCCAGCGGTCAGAACTCGTCGCTCGTGTGCGGCCCGACGCACGCGACGGCCAGATTGTCGGCCACGCCCGCCGCGACCGTGCGGACCTCCTCGAACTTGACGTCGTCCAGCGCGGCGATCGCCGCGTCGGGGTCGATGTCCTCGCCGAAGACGATCGCGCGCCCGGCGGCGTAGCGGGCCACGGCGCCGGTGTTCTCGAACGCGAGCACGAGCCGCCCCGCCGCGTAGGCGCGGGCGCGGGCGACCTCCTCCTCGGTGGGCCCATCGTCGCGCAGCTCATCGACGATCTCGCGCATCCGCGTGTACGCCTCCACGCACTTCGCCGACTCCAGGCCCGAGCCCAGCTGCAGGACGGGCACGTCCGCGAACGCGTGGTCGATCGCATACACCGAATAACACAGGCCGCGCTTCTCGCGGATCTCCTCGAACAGCCGCGAGCCCATCGACCCGCCCAGCAGCGTTGAGTAGATCGACAGGGCGGCGCGTTCGCGCAGGTTCGACACCTCTATCTCGGGACGGTAGATCATGCGCAGGTGCGACTGGTTGGTGTCGCGCTGCTCGATCAGCGTCTGCGGTGCAAACTCCGGCGCGGGCACGTAGGGCTCGGGCTCTCCCAGTGCGGGGAAGCGGCCGAAGCACTCGATCAGCTCGGCCTCATCGGGCAGCCCGTCGATGTTGCCCGCCAGGAATGCTCCGCCGCGCGCGCCCGACCAGCGGCGCTCGCGAAACGCGACGATGCCCTCGCGCGTGAACGTGCGCAGGTTCTCCTCCGGACCCAGCACCGTGCGGCCCAGGGGGTGCTCGCCGAACGCGGCCCGGTCGATCAGGTACTCGGCCACGGTCGAGGGCTGGTCGTAGGCGCGGTTGATCTCCTGGATGACCACGCCGCGCTCGCGGTCGAGCTCCTGCGCGTCCAGGCGGGGGCGCCCGGCGAAGTCTGAGAGCAGGTCGATCGCCTGCGGCGCGTACTCGGCGCGGACGGTGATGTGGAAGGCGACGAGGTCGTGGCTGGTGTAGGCGTTCAGCACGCCGCCCAGCCGCTCGGCGGTCTCGTTGACCGCGCGGTGGTTGGCGTACTTCTCTCCTCCCTTGAACACGAGGTGCTCGAGAAAGTGCGCCATCCCGTTCTCCTCGGGGCGCTCGGTGCGGGCGCCGGCGTCGAACGCGACCAGGATCGTGACCGCGCGGGTGCCGGGGATGGCGATGGTGTGGACGGGCAGGCCGTTCGCCGGGACGGCGATGGTGTTGACGTTGGCTATGGCGCTCACCTTATCCGACCGTCTCAGACGGTCGTGGACACGGCGCTGGGCGTCGTCCTCGATCACTCGTGTGCCAGGGCACACTTCGCTCACTGCGTCCTAGCCCAGCTTGGTCCACGACCGTCTCCGCGAGTTTGCGGCTCGACTAGGCTTGGCGTTCGATGACTGCTCGCCGGCGCCTGATCTATGTTCTCGCGGCCATGCTGCCGATCCTGCTCGTCGTGGGGGTCTGGTGGGGCGGGCATCCCGAAGATCTGCCCTCGTTCGCGCGCTCGGGCCTGGAGGCGCACGGCGAAACGCAGGTGGTGGACGAAGCGCTTGAACGGATCGCCAGCGACTACTACCGCCCGGTGAGCACCGCTTCGCTCGCGAACGCCTCGGTCGCGGGGGCGGTCGCGAGCCTGCACGACCGCTTCTCGCACTACCTCAGCCCGAAGGAATTTCACGAATTCGACGCCCCGCCGAGCTTCACCGGCATCGGCGTGGAGGTGGCCCCGGAAAAGCACGGGCTGCTGATCGCGCGCGTGTTCGACTCCTCGCCCGCGGCGCGCGGGGGGCTGCGGGCGGGCGAATCGATCGTCGGCGTGAACGGCCGCTCGATCGGGGGGCTGTCCGCGGATCGGGCGCGCGCGCTGATCGTCGGCCCGCCCGGCACCGGCGTGACGCTGTCGGTGGCGCGCCACGCCGGCGCCGGAGAGCGCGATGGCAATGCGCGTACGCTGAAGCTGACGCGCGCGACGATCTCAGAGCCCGTCGTCGCCTCGGCCACTCAGACCGTGCACGGGGTCAGGCTGGGCGTGGTCGCGCTGGCGACGTTCAGCCCGGGGGCGCACAGCGAAGTGCGCGGAGCCGTCGAACACGAGCTGCATCGCGAAGGCGCGCGCGGGATCGTGCTCGACCTGCGCGACAACGGCGGGGGCCTGGTCGAGGAGGCGCAGCTGATCGCGAGCATCTTCGTCCAGCACGGCACGATCGTGACCACGCGCGGGCGCACCCAGCCGACGCAGACGCTGAGCGCGGTCGGCGACGCGATCTCCCCGCGGATCCCGGTCGTCGTGCTCGTCGACGCCAACACCGCCTCGGCGTCGGAGATCGTGACCGCCGCGCTGCAGGACCATCACCGCGCGACGATCGTCGGCACGCACACGTTCGGCAAGGGCGTGTTCCAGGAGGAGACGCCGCTGTCGGGCGGCGGCGCGCTGGACATCACGGTCGGCGAGTACTTCACGCCGGACGGGCGCAACCTCGGCGGCGGCGGCATCAGGCAGGGCGCGGGGGTGGAGCCCGAAGTGAAGATCGCCCACGGCGTGGACACGCCGTACGGGCTGGCGGTCGCCCTGAATACGCTGGCAGCAAAAGTGAAGTGAGCACGACTGTTGTAGCGGTGGTGCAGAAACGGGGCAGGTTCTGGGCGGCGGAGCCACATTTCCCGGCTCCCCGCACCGGCGCGAATGACGGGCGGCGCGCGCGTGGTGCGCGTCGCATCGTGCTCGCCTCCAACCGGGTCTACGGTCCGCAGGGAGGGACGGCGGGCGCGGGCGAGCTCGTGCTCGTGGAGTTGGGCAGCGGACGCGGAGGCGACGGCAGGGCACGGATCGTGCGTGCGATCGGGCGTCCGGACGTGGCGCGGGACGCGATCGAGGCGCTGATGCTCGACCGTGGTCTGGCGCGCGGGTTCGAGCCGGACGTGATCGAGGCGGCGGAACGAGCGCGCGAGCAGGGCCTGGACGCGGCCAAGCGCGAGGTGGGGGAAGGGCGCAGGCGCGACCTGCGCGAGCTGGCGACGTTCACGATCGACCCGGCGAGCGCGCAGGACTACGACGACGCGATCTCCGCGCAGCGACTCCGGGACAGGGGCGCCTCGGACGGAAATGGGC
>CABEDD010000045.1_pt1 | contig 10201 bp, 7 predicted proteins | sample 3132901 | NCBI WGS metagenome assembly CABEDD01 (sample SAMEA5534329, study PRJEB31848) | metagenome | biome: tundra; feature: field; material: soil | place: USA | collected 2013-05 | depth 0.15 m
GTGCGGGGCAGGATCCACGCACCGGCCGGCGACTCGCCGGGTCCCGGCGCGGGCTGGCGCTGGCCTCCGCGGCGCTCGCGCCGATCGCAGCCCTGGCGCTGGCATTCCCCGAAGGCGGCTGGGAGCCGTTCGCGCCCTCGGTCTTCTGGCCGGGCCTGGCCGGGGTCCTGCTGATCGCGCTGCTCCTGCCCCAGGGCTCGCTTACGCCCTACGCGTGGCGCGTGGTGCGCATCGGCGCGGTGGTGTACGCGCTGGCGCTGATCGGCTCGTTCGTGCTGCGCACGCCGGTCGGAAGCAACTCCGCGCGCCTGGGCGCGCTGCTCGCCGGGCCGCTGCTCGCCGGGGTGCTGTGGGATCGGCGGCGCCTGGCCCTGTTCCTGCTGTTTCCGCTGCTGCTGTACTGGCAGATCGAGACGCCGATCAATGACGAGCGCGCGCTCGCCGGCGATCCCTCGGTGCACGTGGCCTACTACGCGCCGCTGCGCGCGGAGCTGCGCGGGCTCACGCGCGGCCGGCGCACAATCGTCGAGGTGCCGATGACCGGCGCGCACTGGGAGGCCGCCTACCTGGCCGGATACGACGGCATCGCGCTGGCCCGGGGCTGGGAGCGCCAGCTCGACACGCGATACGCCGCCCTGTTCTACCGGCCGGGGCTCACTCCCTCCGCCTATGCTGCGTGGCTGGCAGAAAACCGCGTCGTCTACGTGGCCCTGCCCGACGTGCGCCTGGACGAAGCCGGCCAGGCGGAGGGCGCGCTGATCGCCCGCGGGCTGCCGTACCTGCGAGAAGTCTGGCGCTCGGCGCACTGGCGCCTGTTCCGGTTCGTCGGCTGAGAGCCGGGGCCGGACGATGGTCTAGGCTTCACAATCGATGTCCGGGTCCGTGCCAGAACATCTTGCGGCCCGAGGCGCCCGCTCCGCGGCGCCAGACGCCACCCACGATGCTCGACGTGCTGGCCGATCCCGGACGATCGGTAGCACGCCTGCGCTCGCGTGCGACGTCTGCCATCCACGGCCCGACCTCCTCGTTCCACAATCTTTTCTGGCACGAACCCTCGCCCGTGTTCGTGTCCTGCAGGCGCGCGTCCTGCCGCACGGATGGCTGGACGTGCTGCGCCAGGTCGCGCTGTTCGGCGTCATCTACCTCGCCTACCGACTGGTGCAGGGACTGGTTGAGGGGAACGCAAACGCCGCGTTCGCCCACGCGCGCGACGTGATCTCGATCGAGACGACGCTGCACCTGTTCGTCGAGCCCTCGATCCAGGCGTGGGGGTCCGGCAGCAAGCTGTTGATGGACATCTCCAGCTGGCTGTATGTCAACGCGCAGACGACGGTCACGGTCGGGGCGCTCGTGTATCTGTACCTGCGCCACAACAAGAGCTTTTACTTCGTGCGCAACATGCTGATGATCGCGATGGCGATCGCGCTCGTCGGCTACATCGTGTTCCCGACCGCCCCGCCGCGGTTTTTGCCCGAGTGGGGGTTCATCGACCCGGTGGCGGACTTCACCGGAATGCACATCGAAACAGCTCACGGCGGTGGCGGCCTGACCACGGCGCTCACCAACATCTACGCCGCGGTGCCCTCGATGCACGTCGCGTTCGCGCTGATGGTCGGCTGGCCGCTCGCGCGTCTGGCGCGCCGGCGCGCCGTCAAGGTCCTGTGGCTGCTGTACCCGCTGCTGGTCGCGTTCGTGATCGTGGTCACCGCCAACCATTTCATCTTCGACGCGATCCTCGGCGCGCTCACCGCCGGGGCCTCCGCCTACGGCGCGATGTGGCTCGCCCGTGCGCGACCAGCGGCGTGGCGATTCTCCCCGGCATCGGCCCGAGCCGCGGGCGGATGAATCCTGAAAACGCATGGCGGCGCTGGACCGATCGTCCGGGATCGGCCAGCGTCCTTACCGGTCGGAGATCACGTGATCTCCGATCGGCCAGCACGTGTGCAGAGCACACTTCGCTCACTGCGTCCTGGGCGGGCGGGACCCAATCCATCTGCGTGTCCAGGATAAGTTAGTCAGAGGGCTACTCCTCCCTCGACTGTACGACGACCATGATGGCTCCACGCCGCCACGAAGCCTCCCCGCGTGGTCCGCGCCGCGGCGGGCCCTACCGCGCCCGCCCGCGCCGCGCCCGCGCTCCGATCGGGTCAGGCGTTCGGCGCGAGCTGGTGCGCAACCGTCTGATCGAGTCGCGCCTGACCCCCAACGCGATCTCGCTCACAGGCCTGGCGCTGAACCTCGTGGCGGCGGCGCTCGTGTGGGAGCGGCTGTTCTTCCTCGGCGGCGTCGCCTTCGTCGTCGGTTCGATCATGGACACGCTCGACGGGCGCTACTCGCGCATGTCCGGCAAGGGGACCCCGTTCGGCGCGTTCCTGGACTCGACGCTCGACCGCATCGAGGAGGGGATCGTGCTGACCGCGGTGGCGGGCTACTTCGCGTTGGGCGGCGACCGCGTCGCGGCGGCCGCGGTCGTCGTGGCGGTGCTCGCCTCGCTGATGGTGTCATATACACGCGCGCGCGCGGAGGCGCTGGGCGTGGAGTGCAAGGTCGGCATCGCCACCCGCCCGGTGCGCGTCGTGATCCTCTCGATCGGCCTGATCTTCGCGCGCGGCGCCTCGCTCGGGGACTTCCAGCTGCTGGCCCCCGCGGTGTACGTGCTGGCGGCGCTCAGCCTGATCACCGTCGTCCAGCGCATCGCCCACGTGCGGCGGGAGCTGTCGGTATAGGCTCTTGCGATGACCATCAACAACAATGGCGCCACCGAAGCCGGGAGACACTCGCCTTTGGCGAGCATCCCCGTTTCGGCCAGCTACCAGCGTGACAAGGTCCGCGTCGCGATCGTCGGCGTCGGCAACTGCGCCTCGGCGTTCGTGCAGGGCGTCCAGTACTACCGTGACGCCGATCCCCATAAGCGGATCCCCGGTCTGATGCACGTCGAGCTGGGCGGCTACCACGTGCGCGACATCGAGTTCACGGCCGCCTTCGACATCGACTCGACCAAGGTCGGCAAAGACCTCGGCCAGGCGATCTGGGCGGGACAGAACAACACGATCAAGTTTGCCACGGGTGCGCGCGCGGTTCCCAAGAAGATGGGTGTGCCCGTGTACCGCGGGATGACCCACGACGGGCTCGGCAAGTACCTCAAAGAGAAGATCGTCAAGGCGCCCGGCGAGACCGCGGACATCGTCAAGATCCTCAAGGACACCCATACCGACGTGGTCGTGTCCTACCTGCCCGTCGGCTCCGAGCAGGCGACCAAGTGGTATGTCGAGCAGGTCCTGGAGGCCGGCTGCGCCTTCGTCAACTGCATCCCGGTGTTCATCGCCCGCGAGGACTACTGGGACAAGCGCTTCAAAAAGGCCGGGCTGCCGATCGTCGGCGACGACATCAAGTCCCAGGTCGGCGCCACGATCGTGCACCGCACGCTCGCTCGCCTGTTCGCCGACCGCGGTGTCGAGATCGAGCGCACCTCGCAGCTGAACGTGGGCGGCAACATGGACTTCTACAACATGCTCGAGCGCGAGCGGCTGGAGTCCAAGAAGATCTCCAAGACCAACGCCGTCACCTCGATCATGGACCACGAGCTGCCGGCGAGCGACATCCATGTGGGGCCGTCGGACTACGTGCCGTGGCTGACCGATCGCAAGTGGGCGCACATCCGCGTCGAGGGCCAGGCGTTCGGCGATGTGCCGCTGAACGTGGAGCTCAAGCTCGAGGTGTGGGACTCGCCCAACTCGGCCGGGATCGTGATCGACGCCGTGCGCTGCTGCAAGCTCGCGCTCAACCACGGCGTCGGCGGCCAGCTCGACGGGCCGTCGTCGTACCTGATGAAGTCCCCGCACAACCAGCGCCCGGACGACCAGGCGCGGGCCGATACGGAGAAGTTCATCGCGCGGTATGCGAGCCGCCCCGCCGCGCCCGCCCGGCCGGGCGCGGCCAAGCGGGCCCCGGCCAAGGCCAAAGCCAAAGCCAGACCCCCCGCCAAGGCCAGCGCCACGAACTAGGCTCGTGAGCCTGGCGGCAGTGGTGCGCGGCAGACCCTGGCGGACGGGGGGATAATGGCGGGAGCAATGGCCTCGTCCAAGCTCGCGATCGCCCATGTGACCCCGTACCCGTGGGAGCAGGAGAACGAGGTCAACGCCCATGTTCGTGCGGTCGCGCAGGAGCTCTCGCGGCGCGGGCACCGCGTGCTGATCCTGGCGCCGTCGCGCTCGCAGGAGCGGGTCCGAGCCTCACGCCGCGCGCTGCGCGGCGCGCGTACAAAAGGGACCCCCGAATCTCTGCTTCAGGGAACCGACGAGGGCGTGCCCGCGGTGATCGCGGTCGGTGAGATCCTGGATGTTCCGGGCTGGGCCGGCTCCGATCGATCCTCGCGGTGGCGCACGCCGAACGGCGATCGCGTCCATCGCCGCTCGGTCGCCCTGCCGATCGACGTGGCGAGGACGATCGAGGAACTGCTGAGCACGGTTCCGCTGGATGTCGTGCACGTGCACGAGCCGTTCGCGCCGAGCACGTCCAACGCGGCGCTGCGCCACTCGCGCGCTCTGAACGTCGGCTCGTTTCACTCGGCCTCCGAGCGCCCGCTCTCCACGCTCGTGGCGCGCCGCTTCGTGGAGAGCTTCTTCGGACGCCTGGACGCCCGCACCGCGAGCCTGCCCGCCACGGCGCAGCTGATGGCCCGCCAGTTCGGAGGCGAGTACCGCCTCGTGCCCGACGCGGGCGGCGGTGACGTGGGTGGCGGGAGTGGCGGGAGTGACGCCGCCGGCGGGCCCGACGGAGAGGCGCGACGCCGCGAGACGGCCGACCAGCTGGAGGCGATCTACCGCGAGCTGGCGGAGCGCCGGCACGACCGCGACGGCGACCCCAAGCTGCGCGCGCGCCTGGCCGGACGGGCGCTGATCGACGTCGACCTGCACATGCACACCGACCACTCCCACGACTGCGCCACGCCCGTGGAGGTGCTGCTCACGACCGCGCGCGCCCGGGGGCTGGGCGCGATCGCGGTGACCGACCACAACGAGATCTCCGGCGCGCTGGCGGCCCGGGAGCGCGCCCGGGAGTTGGGCATCGGCGTGAAGGTGATCGTCGGCGAGGAGGTCAAGACCGCCGGGGAGGGCGAGGTGATCGGGTTGTTCGTCGAGGAGCTGATCCCGCGCGGCATGAGCCTTGAAGAGACGGTCGCCGAGATCCGTCGCCAGGGCGGGGTGGTGTATGTGCCGCATCCGTTTGACCGGCTGCACTCGGTCCCCGACTACGAGCACCTGCTGAAGGTCCTCGCCGACGTCGACGCGATCGAGGTGTTCAACCCGCGCGTGGCGATCGGCGCGTTCAACGAGGAGGCGCAGCGGTTCGCCGCCAAGTACCGGATCGTCGCGGGCGCGGGCTCGGACTCGCACGTCGCCCAGGGTCTCGGCTCGGTGCGCAACAGGATGCGCGAGTTCGACGGCCCTGCCGAGTTCCTGCAGTCCCTGCGCGACGCCGAGATCCTCACGCGCCCCTCGAGCCTGCTGTATGTGCAGGCGCTGAAGTTCCTGCAGACCCGCGCGAGGACACCCGCCGCGCGCCGCGCCAGCCGGGCGCGGCGGGTCAAGCGGGCGATGGGCGGCAGGAGGCGATCGTGACGATCACAAACACTCGGGACGGCCGAGGGTCGAGCGGGGCGAGGACGCAGGGAGCGTGGCGTGCTACGCACGCGAGCGACCGAGGACAAAGTATCCGCGAAGGCCATCGGCCGTCCCGCAAGTAGTGGTGCAGCGCCAAGGACAAGTCGGGCGGCCGTCAAAACCCTCGGAGTCGATGCCTGTGACCGACGACGAGATCCGCGAGAAGTACCTGGAGCGCGCCATCCGCGAGCTGAACTCGCTGACGCGCGAGCTGCAGTCCTGCCCGCACTGCCCGCGCGGCAACCTGATGCCGGTGCTCGGCTCGGGGCATCCGCAGGCCGACGTGATGCTGCTCAAGCACGCCCCCCAGCCCTCGGAGGTCGAGGAGGGCGTCGCCTTCTACGGCCGCGCCGGCGGAGCGCTGATGAAGTCGCTCAAGCGCCTGTCGATCGATCCGCTGGCGGTGTACGGGACGCTGTGCGTGAAGTGCCCGCTCAGCGACGCCTCGCTCGCGGACCCAGCGTGCGTGTCGCGGGTCGTTGAGGAGATCGCGATCGTGCAGCCGCGGATCGTCGTCGTGATGGGCGCAGACGCGCTGGCGGCTCTCGGCGAGATGGAGATCCCGCTCGCGCGGGAGCTTCAGCCGCGTGTCGGGGAGATCCAGCAGCTGACGACGACGATCGACGCGTTGTACGTCCCCAACATCGACGATGCGCTCGACGAGACAGACTCCAAGCGGGCTTTCTGGGCGGCGTTTCGGACGCTGGGGGACTGGCACGCGGCGCAGCCGCCTTACTGACCGATCGAAGATCGGCCAGCAAGCACGATCTTGCCGAGCTTGCCACCCGCCGCAAATCGCTCATAGGCGGTGGCGGCCTCCTCCAGGGGGAAGGTCGCGGCGATAGGCACGCGCAGGACGCCCGAGTCGAACAAGGGCAGCACCTCGCGCTCCAGGCGGCGCGCGGCGAGCGCCTTCTCCTCCAGCGGGCGCGCGCGCAGGGTGGAGCCGTGGATGCGCGCGCGGGCGCCCATCAGCGCGAGCAGATTCAGCTCGGTCTTGGCGCCCGCGGAGACGCCGATCACGACGATCCGCCCGCCGGTTGCAAGGGCGCTCAGGTTCGCGGGCATGTTGGGCGCGCCGAGGAGCTCCAGGATCACGTCGAACGGGCCACGCCCGGCGAACTCCTCGGGCGCGATCGCATCGGCGCCCAGCGCGGCCACCTGCTCGCGCAGCTCCTCCCGGCGCACGGTCGCGGTCACCCGCGCGCCCGCGGCCCGCGCGAGCTGGATCGCGGCGGTGCCCACCCCGCCGGCGCCGCCGTGCACGAGCAGGCGCTCGCCGGGACGCAGCCCGGCCTGGGTGAAGATCGCGTCGTGGGCGGTCGTGAACACCTCAGGGACGCCGCCCGCCGAGGGCCAGTCGAGCGCCGCGGGCACTCCCATCAGCTGGCGCTCGTGCACGACCGCCAGCTCGGCCTGAGCGCCACCGCCGACGATCGCCATCACGCGCTCGCCCTCGGCGAACCGCGCCGCGCCCGGACCGAGCGCGGCCACCTCGCCGGCGAGCTCCAGGCCGGGTATCTCCTGCGGCGAGTCCGGCGGCGCCGGGTAGAGCCCGCGCCGCTGCATCATGTCCGCGCCGTTCAGTCCGGCGGCGTGCACGCGCACCAGCACCTCGCCGGCACCCGGCACGGGATCGGAGTGCTCCTCGATCACGATCTCCTGCTCGCGGATGGTGGCGGCGCGCATCTCCTCGAAGCCTATCCCGAGTCGGGAGCGGCACCCGCAGAGGAGTCGAGGGCCGAGGGGTGCGTGGAAGCCGGCGCATCTCCCCGCCCATCATGGGTCCGCTCGAATAAAGCCACACACTCGATGTGGTGCGTCTGCGGGAACATGTCCACCGGGCGCACCTTCTTCAATGTCCAGCCGGCCTCGACGAGCTCGGCCGCATTGGGCGCGAGCGTGGTGGGATTGCAGGAGACGTACACGATCCGCCTGGGCGAGGATTCGACTATGCGCCTGAGCACTTTTCGCGACAGACCGGCGCGCGGAGGATCGACGATGAGCACGTCCGGGCGCCCGGCGCGCGCCACCAGCTCGGGCAGGGCCAGGCGCGTGTCGCCGGCGAAGAAGTGGACGTTTGCGACCTCGTTGCGCCGGGCCGAGGCGATCGCGTCGGCAACGGCCTGCTCGACGAGCTCGATCCCCCACACCTCCCCGGCGCGCCGCGCGAGCGTGAGCGCGATCGTGCCGATGCCGCAGTACAGGTCATACACGCGCTCCCAGCCCCGCAATCCAGCGTACTCGCCGACGACGCCGTACAGGAGCTCGGCCATCTCGGTGTTCGTCTGAAAGAACGCCTGCGCGGAGATCCGCAGATCGAGCTCGCCGAGGCGCTCTGGAAGCTCGGCCTCGCCCCACACGAGCTCGGTCTCGCCACCCGCGGTGGTCTCGGCGAGGCTGCGCGAGCGAGTCCACAGCACCCCGCTCAGACGCTCGCCCAGCGCGGCGCTCAGCGCCAGCGCGAATCCGCTCGCGTCCAGCTCGCCGTCGGTCGTTACGAGCCTGATCTGCAACTTGCCGGTTCGCCGCCCCTCGCGCACCACCAGGTTGCGCAGTCGCGCGCGACCGTCGGGTCCAGGACCGGTGCGCTCGTGGCGCGCGTCGCGTCCGCCGCCGCGGGCGCCACGTGCGCGCCCCGGCGCCGGCGCGCTCCCATCGTCATCGCCGTCGCGACCGGCCGCGCGCTCACCCTCGGCGCTCCCAGGCGCATCGACCCGCCGCCCGTCGCGCTCCCATGCGGCCAACCCCTGTTCGCGACACCAGCTCAGCGCCAACTCGCGCGCGCGGTTGCCCTGCTCGGATGCCAGCAGGCAGTCCCCCATCGGCGCGACCCTCCGCCCGCCCGCGGAGGCGTGAAAGCCGCACACGAGCTCGCCGTCCTCGCTCATCCCGAACGAGTACTCGAGCTTGTTGCGGTAGCGCCATTGCTGCAGCGCCGGCACGATCTCCTCAAGGGCGAACCCGTCCAGGTGCCCGATCCGGCGCAGCGCCTCGTCCACCTGGCCGCGCTTGATCTGAAGCTGGCGCTCGTATGGCAGCACCTGCCAGGGGACGCCCGGATGATCGGCGGTCGGCGGGATGCGCTCGGGACTCGGCTCGATCACCTCGATCGCGCGGGCGTGAGCGTAGGAGCGCTTGCGCTTGTAGACCGTCGCGCGCACGCGATCCCCGGGAATGCCGCCGGCGACGAACACGACATAGCCCTCCTCCCCGAGCCGCGCCACACCGTCGCCACCAAACGCGAGCGAGTCGATCCGCAGCTCGAGCTCATCGCCCGGGCGCGGGCGGGCGGGACGCTCGTCGGCTGGCGACGTCGGAGTGTCGTGAGCGTCCGCCGATGCGGGAGCGCCCCGTGACGCCGGGGGGCTCTGTGCCGCGTCGGACATGGTCACTGGCTCGGGCGTCATGACGAGGAGGAGCCGGGCGCCGGCGCGAGCAGGAGCTCCAGCAAGGCCTTCTGCGCGTGGCGGCGGTTCTCGGCCTGGTCCCAGATGCGCTGGCGGGAGCCGTAGAGCACCTCGGCGGAGATCTCCTCGCCCGGGTGCGCGGGCAGGTCGTGCATCGCGAACGCGCCCGGAGCGGCCGCGTCGAGCAGCGCGTCGTCGAGCACGTAGGGCGCGAGCGCGGCGCGGCGCTGGCCGATCGTCGATCCCGGCTGGACGATCGACCGATCGGGAGTCAAATGGGATCCCCGATCGGCCAGCATCTGATCTCCGATCGGTCGATCGGTCGCGGTGGCCTCATCGCCCATGCTGACCCACACGTCCGCGTACACCGCCTGCGCGTCCCGCACCGCCTCGCGGGGATCGGTGTACAGCTCGAGCGTGCCCGCGGCGCCCTCGGGCGCCGGCAGCGGGGCCTGCTCGTCCAGCGTGTAGCCGGGGGGCGAGGCGAGAGCCACGTGCATCCCGGCGAGCGCGCCGAGCAGCGCCAGCGAGCGCGCGACGTTGTTGCCGTCGCCGACGTACGCGACGCGCACACCCTCCAGTGAGCCATACGCCTCGCGCAGCGTCAGCAGATCGGCCAGCGCCTGGCACGGGTGGTGCAGGGCCGTGAGCATGTTGATGACGGGCACGTCGCTGTAGCGCGCCAGCTCGGCGAGCATCGCGTCGGGGCCGGTGCGCACACCCACCGCGGCCACGTGCCGGGAGAGGACATAAGCGGTGTCGCGCAGCGCCTCGCCGCGAGAGAGCTGCAGCTCATCCGCGCGCAGCACAACCGGGTGGCCGCCCAACTCGTGGATGCCGACCTCGAAGGACAGCCGCGTGCGCGTGGAGGGCTTCTGGAAGATCAGCGCGACGCTGCGCCCCGCGAGCGCCTGCGATGACAGCGGCGCGGCCTTCAGCGCCAGCGCGCGGTCGAGCAGCACGTTCAGCTCCGTGGCGCTAAGCTCGGAGCCCGTGAGGAAGTTGCGTGGCACAGTCCGCCAGTCTACGTGCAGCGCTGCGCTCGCCTGCGCCGCGCTGCTGCTGGCGGCCGGCTGCGGCTCGAGCGGCTCCGGCTCCAGCTCGACCGCCACCACCGCCACGAGCACG
>CABEDD010000047.1_pt1 | contig 10145 bp, 11 predicted proteins | sample 3132901 | NCBI WGS metagenome assembly CABEDD01 (sample SAMEA5534329, study PRJEB31848) | metagenome | biome: tundra; feature: field; material: soil | place: USA | collected 2013-05 | depth 0.15 m
CCGCGTGTCTCATCCTCGGTCTCCTCCTCGGTGAACTCGTGTGTCCCCTCGGGGAAGTGGCCGCAGAAGATGATCGTGAACGCCCACAGGTTGCGGGTGAGGTTCGCTGTCGCGTTGCCGGCGAGCACGAATGGGAACGACGGGCCGCACCGCCTCATAGACCCAGCTCGTCTTGACGGTGAGATACCAAGTGGCCTGCTCGGGGCGAAGGAGCCGATCCTCGCCAGGGCGGCCGGCGGCTGTGTTGTTGTTGGTGGTCCTTGCATACCCCGTACAGACCCCCAAGCGCTCGAACCGGCCAACGGATTTCCCAAGCTCGCCATCGCCTCCGCTCGCCGTCCGCCGACTCCCCAACGGGCCGTCCCACGACCGGCCACGCCCCCGCGACGCCCCCTGGGGAAATCAGTGGGGAAATTAGACGCCCCGTCTGCGAGCCCTGGTACACTCAAAACCGCTTGGTTAGACGTGTTTCGGCAGTGCCGGAGGAGGGACTCGAACCCCCGACACGCGGATTATGATGCGTGAACCACAACCGGCGGGGCGCTGTCCGCCTCGGCCGTCGGGATCAAGTGGTACTGCACGATAAAGCCAAGACTCTCCGCGTAGCGATCGACGGTCGAGATCTTCGCATCGGCCGCTGTGCTCTCAAGGCGCGCGACAAAGGACTGCGAAGTCTGCATCGCTGCGGCGATCACGGTCTGCGAGCGCTTCTGCTCCTCACGCTGCCCGGCCAGAGCACGCAGCAACTCACGCCGCCGGCGAGCGGCGTCCAGCAGCCGCGGAAACTCGGGGTTGCGCGCGGCGCGCTTGTCGATCATCTTGTCTAGGAAGTCGCGCTCGGGCATGGGCTTGCCTACTCTCTGAAGGGGCTTTGATACCTACGACGGTATCTCTTTCTGGAGATAAGCATAGCACCTCTCACTGATGCAGCGGGCGCCTGCCGCGCGCGATGCGCTTCTGATCCCCTCGCCGCCGCCAGTCAGCCAGACGTTTCTTCGCCAGCTCGATCGTGGCCCGGGGCGTCTTCTGCGTCTTCTTGTTGAACCCGTCCAAGGCCAACATGACCTGTCCGCGGCTGCCTTCCTCCGCGAACAGGATGCGGTAGATGACCCGATCGCCGTCCACCCTCACCTCCCAGATATCCCCGTCGAGATGACGCGCGGCTTGCAGACCCCGATCGCGAACCTCCTCCATGCCGGCGAGCACGGCCGCCGCGTCGGAGTCAGAGAGCTCGTCGATGAAGTCTTCGACCGGGCTACGCCCCGAAGGGGTCTTATAGTCGCGCCAGCGCCGCCGAATCGAAGGAGGCCCACCGACAGCGGAGCCGGCCTTCTTCCTGGATCGCTTCGCCGAAGCCATCGAGCGAGCTTATGCAGCGCCTCGGACCGAGCACCCTTCGTCAGCGTGACTGGCACGAATCCTGGCACGAGTAACCCCCTGAAACGCAAAACGCCCCATAAATACGGGGCGCAAGCGTACTCCGGGACAGGGACTCGAAGTCTGGGCAGCGGATCGCGCAATCCCTGCACTAGAGCCAAATATGGCTCTAGTGCAGGCGAAACGCCCGATCGCTCATCCGACCGAGTCCGCTGGAATCCGCCCGAATCAGTACACGACTGGCCCGAGATTGGCCCGAGCTTTCACCCCACGAGCCTGAGCGCCGGACGCTTCCCATCGCCTGCGAGATAGGCGTTCGCGGCAGCCGCCGCCTCATCCAGCCCGCCCGGCATCAGCTTGCCGTACACGTCGAACGTCATGGCGATGGTCGCGTGGCCCATGATGACGCTCAGCGCCTTCGCGTTCACGCCCGCGGCGATCAGCAACGACGCGCAGGTGTGCCGCGCCTCATGCAGCGTGATCGGCTGCTGCGCGTCGTCTCGCGCCTTGGCGAGGATCGTCCTCGGACCGTCCGCTTCCTCGTTCGGGACTTCCTGCCAGCCCCACGCCACGAGCGCGTTCCGCCGGACGGTTTCCGGGTTGAAAGGCTCGGCGGCGGTCCTGCCGAACACCAGCGCGTCGCTAGAGCCTTCGGTGCGGAGCTTGTGCGCGGCCAGCTCCCCCGCGAGCGGCTCGAGGATCGGCACCCGCCGGTTGCCCGCAGCACTCTTCACCGCCTGCTCGCGCTCGATCGCATCCCAGCCCCGCGAGACGTGGATCACACGGGCCGGCAGGTCGACGTCGCCCCAGCGCAGCGCACGCAGCTCCCCGCGCCGCAGCCCGGCGTAGAACGCGCACGCCCACAGCGCCCGCTCGCCCTCGGGGATGGCAGCAATGAGCGCCGCCGCCTCGGCGGGGTCGGCGATCCGCTCGCGCCGACCGTCGGGCCGGCGTAGCTCAAGCCGCTCGGTCGGGTCGGCCGTGACTTCTTCGTCGCGGATCGCACGCCGATAGATGACGCGCAGCGGGTCGAGCGTGTTCTGCACGGTGCTCGCGCTCAACCCTTCGCCCGTCAGCCGGTTGGCGAGCTCCTGCACGTCGCGGCGCTCGACATCCGACAGGCGCATGCCGCCCAGCGTCGGCAGTAGACGTTTGTCGAGCCCGACCCTGTAGCCCCGGAGCGTCGCGGGCTTGTAGCGGGTGCCCGATGCCGTCGGGATAGAGCCGTCGCGGGCGCCGGCCATGAACGCCTCGGCGGCCTGCCTCACGGTCATGGACGTGGGTGCACGGAGCTTGCCCTTGTTCGCCGCTGAGAGCTTGTCCGCCCGCCACGCCTTTGCCGCCGCCTGCGTCGGGAGCGTCTTGCGCAGCTTGCAGCCGTCGCGCTTGCTGTAGACCTCGGCACGCCACGGGCAGTCGCAGCGACCCTTGCCGTTGCAGCCGTTGCCGTGGCGTTGACGCACTCCGGTGGCCATCAGCAATCACCTCCAGACGATGCCGCGGTGTACGGTGCCGATTGCATGGGAGCTGATCCTCCTGTGCCATGCCCCCGGCCGCGACAACGGTGCGGGGGCGCTTTGTAGGTGCTCGGCATCCTACTCCCCCACTCCGACGCTTTCGGCGTGCCGGTCGAGCCAAGCCTGTAGCTCGCTGACCGGGATCAGCTTGCGGCGCCCAAGGCGCACGAGGCGCACGTCGGGCTCGATATGCGCGCGCCAGGTGTCCCACGACACGCCCAACGCTTCGCACGCCTGCTCGACGCTGAGGGCGAGGGCGGGCGCGCTCCGCTTCCGGGCGGCAAGGGCGGCTGCCGCATGTGGCGATATTGGGGCCATCGCGGTTACAGACCCCAACCTGCACGGACCGGCCAACAGATTGCGCGAAGAACCGGTGCGGGCGCGACATTGGGGCGCGCATCTCAAAGGCCCTCGAAGGGCAAAGCCGCGCGGCAGGCCACAAGCCCCTGACACCTGCGCTTCGCTCGGTCAGTCGCCCGCACCACCAAGGAATCATCCCACCACGAAGCGCTCGACGCGACCCCGAGGTCGACGCGTCTGGCTCCGCCGCCACGCGCACCTCGGCACGACAAAAGCCCGCACAGACAACATGCACGGCTGTGCCGTGGCACAGCGAGCGCTGTGCGAATTGCTTGGCCGGTTTGGCGCGTTGAGGGTCATCACTCATGTGATGACTGCGGCGAGCATAGGTGCGTCTCGGGGCGGCGGGTACGCGCGCTACCTGGAGAGCAAGACCGTTGAGCCCGGGCGCGGGGACTACTACCTGACACCCGATGGGGAGATGGCGCAGGCTCCCGGCCGCTGGCTGGCCGACCCCGAGACCCTGGAGAGGCTCGGGGTTCAGCCCGGCGAGCCGGTGGACGGCAAGGATTTCATCGCGCTGATGGAGGGCCGTCACCCAGGCAGCGGCCGGTGGCTTCGTCCGGAGGGCGCCGGCGGCGGTCGAGGCGGCGGCATCGACGTGACGTTCAGCGCCCCGAAGTCAGTCTCGACCGTCTGGGCGCTCGGCGACCCGTGGCAGCGCGAGCAGATCGAGCAAGCCCACGCCAGAGCGGTTGAGCAAACGGTCCACCACCTGCGAGAGCAGGTGCCCGTCGTGCGGCGCCGCTACAGCGGCCAGGTCGTTGAAGAGCACGCCAAGGACGTGATCGCCACCGAGTACCGGCACACCACCGCCCGCGGCGTCCAGGGCGCCCAGGCCCCAGACCCGCAGCTGCACAGCCATGTAGTCATCACCGGCGCGGTCCGCGAGGACGACCGGATCGTGGCGGTCGCGTCGCGGCCGATCTTCCGCTCCGCACGGGAGCTCGGCGCGTTCTACCGCTCCGCGCTCGCCGACGAGCTCGTGCGGGAGGGGTACACGATCGAACATGGCACCGGCAGGGATGGCCGGTACTTCGAGATCGCCGGTGTCCCCCGCGAGCTGTGCGAGGCGTTCTCCGGTCGCTCGCGTGAGGTCGCCCGCGCGGCGGAGCGCTTCCGTGCCCGCTACGGCCGAGCACCCGAACGCGGCGAGCTTCGCAACCTCGCGCTCGAGAACCGCCGGTCCAAGCAGCTGACCACACGCTCGGACCTACAACGAGCATGGGTAGAGACCGGCCGCGGTCACGGGTTCGGCCCCGATGAGGCCGTGCGGCTAATCGGCGCATCCGAGCGCCCAACGGCCGAGCGCACGATCGAGGATCGTGTCGAGGCGAAGCTGACCGAGCAACACGCCGTCTTCGAGGAGCGCGACCTGCGCGCAGTCGCGCTGGAGCAAGCCGCCGGGGAGATGGCACCGGATCAGGCGCTGGCCGTCGCGCGGGAGATGGTCCGCGACCGGCGCGTGCTGACTCTGGAGGGCGGGCGGATGACCACGCTGGCGGTTCGCGCGCAGGAGCACGCGATCGAGCGCCGCGCCACACACCTCGCCCAGCCCGCGGGCCGAGACGTCGGCCACATTGCACGCGATAACGCTGCCCGTGAGGCAGCCGAGCGCATCGGCGGACCGCTCAGCCCCGAGCAGCACCACGCGCTCGAAGTGCTCGCCGGTCCCGAGCGCGCCGCGGTCCTCGTCGGCCCCGCCGGGACCGGCAAGGGAGTCGTGATCGACGCCGCCGCCCGCGCGGAGCAGCACGCCGGGCACGAGACGATCGGGGTGGCAGTCTCCGGGTCCACCGCAGAGCGCCTCGGCGCCGACAGCCCCGCGCTCGCCGGGCAGACACTTACTCTGGACTCGCTGGTCGCCCGCGCGAACACGGGGGCCATCCACGTGGGCAGGGACACGACAGTAGTCCTGGACGAGGCGGGGATGGTCGACCACAAGCGCCTGGACGCCCTGACCGAGCTGGTGGAGCGCTCCGGGGCAAAGCTGATCGCTGTCGGCGACGGCAAGCAGCTCCCCTCGATCGGCCCCGGCGGCATGTTCGACCGGCTCACCGAGCACGCACCAACCGCCGAGCTCGCAGACATCCACCGCACCAAGGACCCCGCCGACCAGCGCGCATGGCAAGCCCTACGCGCAGGAGAACCAGAGCGCGCGATGGCGCACTACGCCTCACGCGGCCAGCTGCACCTCTCCGACACCCGCGACCAGGCGGCAGAGCAAGCCGTACAAACATGGGCTGCGCTCACAGAGGGCCGCGATATCCGCGAGGTCGCGTTGATCGCCGACGCGGCGAACACGGAGATCGACCGGCTCAACGCCCGCGCACAACACCTACGCGCACAGCGGGGCGAACTCGGAGACCGCGAGATCGCGTTGCCCGGCGTCCACTACGGCCTACGCGAAGGCGACCTCATCGCGTTCACCGTGCAGCACCGCCCATCGGGGCAGCCGCGGGTCGAGAACGGCACCCGCGGCCAAGTGAGCGCCATCCACGACCGCGGCGTGACCGTCACGCTCGACGGGTCACAGCGCAAAGTCCTGCTCGCCAGCGAGGACCTCGCGTCCCTGAGACTGGCCTACGCGCAGCATGTCTACCGCCAGCAGGGCGCGACGGTCGAGCGCTCCGTCGTGCTCACCGGCGGCTGGCAGACCAGCAAGGAGGCCGCCTACGTCGAGGCGACCCGTGCCCGCCACGGCACCGACTGGTTCATCGCACGCGACGACCTCGGCGCCGAAGGACACGACGCGGGGCGCGTCACCCGCCTCGCCCAGAAGATGTGCAACAGCCGCGCGCAAACCCCATCGCTCGCGCATCCGGAGCTGCCCGGCCACCGTTGGGGAGCCGGGTTAGACCTCGGTTCGCTGCGGCCACTGCGTCTCGCTCGGCAGCTCATCCCACCGGCACGGAACCTCAATCGCACCCGCGACGACAGCGCGGATCGAGGACGCTGAAAGGCTGCGCGGCCCCTCATCGGCTCGGGGCTCGCTAGCCTCCGAGCATGTACCCAGCGTGACCGTACCGAACTGTAAACGTGCGGTGCTGATGCGTCTGCCTGTCCGTCCGCACCACACGCAGACCGTACTTCCATACGCCCTTCGCGTTGAGGTTGCCTATTTCCACCGTTCCGGCAAACGCGTAGGGTCCGTGGAGCCAGGACACATTGCAGCGGAAGCGGGCTTTGGGCCTCGCGTTGCAGTAAGTCGCACGAAAATGCGGTGGCTCATCGGTTCGCGGCCTGCTGAACTGTTCGCGTACTGACTCCCGCACGTAAATCCCAGCGCGCTTCACTGTGATGACTTCCGCTTCCGGCCAGCCGCCCTGGCGGAATGTCGTTGTCGCGTAGAACTCGGATTCTTCGCAGTACTCGCCTTCGGGTCCGGAGATTATGTCGAGATGCTTACTCTTGCATTCGGTGATGTCGTGGTTCTTACGAGGCTCATCTTGGCTTTCCCCGCCTACTGTCTGTGTCTCCGCACCTACAGCTATTATGTCTTCTGAGGGTCCTACGACGCCGTACAAGAATGGTGTAGTGCCTTCTTCGCCTTCTCCGGGAAGGTATGGGTAGTCGATGGTGGCATTTAGGTCGTATTCGCTGGATCCCGACACGAAGCCCGTGGACACGACGCCGAAGAGAGCTTCCGCGGGCTTTAGCTTGTTCTTCCATTCCCAGTTGTTACATTCACCACCACCGTTCGACGTCGAACCCGTTGGCACGCCTATAACCTCGTAGTTACCAGAGGGGTCTGACAACACCACCGCAAGAGATACGAAGTGGTGACCGTCCGGACACCACAGGGCGGGCGAGATGGAGAGCCCAAAGTGTTCGTATTCCTCCATGACGCTCACCCCTGGATTTGTCACTGTCGCCGGTTCGTGTTCTGAGTCAAACGGACCGAGGAAGCCTTGCGCTGCCGAAGCGGGTAGCACGACGAGCGCCATGCAGGCCAGGACACTAGCCGCTGACGACTTCCGCAGACGCATGAGCTTCCCCTTCACTTGGTGGCAAGCGATTGTCCCACCGCGCGGGCGGCCTCGGGCGCGTCGGGATCGGCAGGCGCCGCGCTCGATGCGTTTAGTGATGCTCTCGTGGGGGTCTGTAGGCTCATCCATGTTCGGACCCTATCGTCTCGTCTGGACCGGCCCCCGACCCCTCTCCCCGGCGCGGGGGCACTTTACGTCTGGAGTCTACTCCTCCCTATCGACCCCCGTCAGGCTGGAGGCTCGTCGTGGATAAGGGTCACGACGCATATGCGCAGTACACCTTTTGTCTCAACTGGCTGAGCCGCACGTGGCCCGCTAGGGGAGCCCAGCGTAGGTGCGCCCAGAGCTAAACCGCGGCGTCGAGAACAGCGAACTCCTCCACCTCTTGGGCGAGGATCTCCTTGCCGGCGATCGTGAGGACGTACTCGACTGGGCCGAAGTGCTGCTGCTCCTCGGGCGTCATCGGCGGGTTCCAGGCGGACGGCGCGTTCTCCGCATCGGAGCTGATTCGCTCCGGTATGCCCTGGAGCGTCTCGCCTCCCTTCAGGACGACTCTCATCGGCGTCGCAGCCGACACGGCCTCAATAGCCGCCTTGCGGAATCGCTCGATCTTGGCATCGTCGTTCATGGTGTGCCGAGTCTAGCTGGCGTGGATGACGTTAAATGACGCTCCGCCTTTCGCGGCGACCCCGACGAGCAAGAACACCTAATGGCAACTGCTCCGCGTCGCCCCCCTGGCCTCGGCGCGCTTGGCCTGTTCGAGGGCAAGGCCCAGCAGGTGCATCTCGCTGTCGTTGGGGTTGATGCTCGCCTTGATGTCCGATGCCAATTCACCTAGCTGCTGCCGTGAGCCCGGCGCCAAGCCCCTCGTGGGCTTGCTTACGGCTGCTCTGCGCGACCCGAGGTACTGTAGCGAAGCTCGTGCTGCCCGGCTTCGGTGATTGCCCACCTATCATGGACGGGCAGGAGGTGACGGCCATCCTCATCTTCGATCAGGTCCTCCTGGATACGAACGACGCAAGGCGGCTGCCTGGACGCCAGCTCGCGCAGCTCGCGCGCCACCGCATGCTGCACGGGTCCTCCGAGTGCGGTCCCATTCCTCACCAAGGCAGGTGTGATTGCCGCCGCCAGTTGGACGCTCGTCAGCTCATGCCCAGCGTCGAGCGTTTCGAGCATCAAGCGCCCGACGACTCTTGCGCTGGGACGCGGGGTTGAGGACTTCTGCATCCAAATCATGGTAGCGGCGCCTGGGGATGGGTTCGCGCCAGGCGGCCGCCGGTTCAGGGACATTCCCGAATACTGGCCCACCTGCCGTGATCGCACTAGCTGACGCGTAAAGAGCGTGCTTACGGCCGCGCGGACTACGATTCGCTTCGGACATGGCACACCAGCAACTCGACGCAGGCCGGTCGCAATGCGACCCCGAGGCGATTACCGCGGTGATCGCCTCTTGCCTACCAGAAGCGCTGCCAAAGCGTCAGTTTGCGGTGCGGCAGTCGGGCACCCTCATATCGATCGATCGCGTCGCACCTGGCAGCTCGATGAGCTTCTCCCCTGCGATGGCGCTAGATCTATCACCTGAGCTACGCGCCGAGTACCTTGTGGCCCAAGCGAAGGCAATACAGCGGTTCTTGGGCAGCGCCCGCGGCAAACCCTGGCCGACGCCATTTGCCAAAGCCCACGTTGAGATAACCGAAACCCAGATCTTCGTGTGGTGGGGCGGGCCGACCTACGACCAAGCAGTCGAGCGCCTACGCCCCATCGAGCTCGACGAGCTGGGTCGCTCTCGCGTGGCCTAGGGACATTCCCGAACCCTCGCCCATCTCGGTGTGATGATGGAGCTGACGTTGGAGTCCGCGGCAGGTGCCCTACGACGCACCCCTCGAACACTTCAGGGACGGCCTGCGCCTCTCAGCCACCATCGACGGCTTCGGGCTCGGTTGAGGACTTCTGTCCACCCCCAGCCTCCTCGACCAGGCCCCGCGCCCACTGGACCGCGGAGGTTGCCCACCTCGACGCCGTCTCACGCTCGACGGCGTGCACCGTGTCGTCGTCATAGCGAAGTTCCGCCGCGTAGGGCGAGAGCAAGTCCACCTCGACAAGCTCCTCCGGCAGCCGCACGCCCGCGTTCTCGCATTGCCCTATGAGCACTCGCAGATCATGCCGGTGGGCGAACTCCACCCCGTGGGCGGCCAACACGGCCTTGAGCGCCTTCTCGACAGCCTGCTGGGCGTGAAAGCAGACGAGCACGTCCGCTACTTCGTCTATCGGCAGCATCCCCTTGGCCCCGGCCGCGTCCTCGTCGGCGCGGCGTAGAAGTTGCTCTGCGAGATCCTGCTCGCTCGCCATCAGGCCACGAGCTCCCGGCCGCCCGTCAGTGCCGCGTGAATGAGGCTGCCGCGCACGTCGCGCCACTCCTGCACCCTGTGCTCGCTCGCGACGATGATGTCCATCGGGACCAGCACATCCGCCAGCACCCTACGCAGCCGCACCGACTCCAAGGCGGGATTCTCGACCTCCGGCTCGATCACCAAGAAGTCCAGATCGCTATCCCGCGTCAGCTCCCCACGCGCAGCCGAGCCGAACAGGATCACCCGCGAGCTCGGTGGCGCCGCCTCTGACAACCGACGGCCAGCCTCCGCTATCACCGCATCGTCAAGCACGCGCTCACGATACCCGCTCCGGGGCACCCGCCCAAGCTGCGATCGCACGACTGGCCCAAATCCTGGCCCGAGCACCCCTCGGAAACGCAAAACGCCCCGTGTTCACGGGGCGCAAGCGTACTCCGGGACAGGGACTCGAACCCCAATCTCCCGGACCAGAACCGGGCGTCACTGCCAATTGGACTATCCCGGACCGGCGCCTCGGGCACAAGGATAGCCAACTGATCAGGCCTGCGCGG
>CABEDD010000048.1_pt1 | contig 10100 bp, 7 predicted proteins | sample 3132901 | NCBI WGS metagenome assembly CABEDD01 (sample SAMEA5534329, study PRJEB31848) | metagenome | biome: tundra; feature: field; material: soil | place: USA | collected 2013-05 | depth 0.15 m
CGCCCGGCGAGCTCGACGAGCGCCTTGGGGCGGCCGGCGCCCAGGCGCTCTCCGCCACCGGCGGCAACGATCAGAGCAACGGCCATCGCGGTCCCCGAAATCCGGCTCTCACGCACGCGGCGTACATCCTGCGGCGAGGTGCGCCGCGTGCGTGAGAGCCTTTTCGTCTACTTGGCCGCCACGACCGTCTGGCCGCAGGACGACGCGCCGCTCGCGAGCAGCTCGTCCAGATAGCCCTCGGCCTCGTCCTCGTCCTTGTCGAGCGCATACATCAGCTCGGAGGCGAGGATCTTCTTGGCCCGGGTGAACATCTGCTTCTCGCCCGTGGAGAGCCCCTTCTCGGACTCGCGCAGCGCGAGGTTGCGCACGACCTCCGCGAGCTCGTAAATGTCGCCGGTCTTGATCTTGTCGCGGTTGTGCTTGAACCGGCGGTTCCAGTTCTTGGGCATCTCCGAGACCTCGTCCTGGAGCACGTCCAGAACCTTCTTGACGGTCTCCTCGTCGATCACCCTGCGCAGACCGGCGAGCGCCGCGTTTTCGGTCGGCACCCTTACCGTCATGTCGTTGTGGAGGATCTTGATCGTCAGATACTCGCGTGTTTCACCGAGCATCTCCATGTCCTCCTTGCCCTCCACCTTGCCTGCGCCGTGGTGAGGGTAGACGACGTTGTCGCCGAGCTCGAACTCGATCAGCTCCACTTCACGCGTGGCCTCGATCTGCTCGAGCAGCGACTCGGCCGACTCCTCCGAGCCGATGCCTGTGGATGGGGCCTCGATTGCTTGTACGGGAATGGTGTCCTCCTTTGATTGATGCGGCCTGCCCGGCGGGCGGCCCGGGTCAAGTCTGCAAGTAGCGGTCCACGAGGTTGATCTCCTGCAGCCGGCGCAGCCCCTCGCGGATGTCCTTCGCCCTGATCTCCCCCACGCCCTCGACCGCCTCGAGCTCCGAGTCGGTCGCGGCCAGCAGCTCGTCCAGCCCCCCGAACTCGACGACGATCTGGCTGACCACGAGCTTCGGCAGCCTGGGGATGCGCCCCAGCACGCGGTAGCCGCGCGGCGAGACGGAATAGTCGAGCGTGTTCAGCTTGCGGTCATACCCCAGCAGCTCGGCGAGGCGGCCGAAGTCGAGCAGGTCCTGATGGGCGAGTCGCCCGATCTCCTCCAGCGCCAGCGCGAACGCCTGGTCGGAGTAGCTGTACAGGTAGTCGCGCACGAGCGCCGCCTTCTCGGCCGCGGCGCCGACCATCGTCTCCTCCAGCTGCATCTCGATCAAGCGTCCCTCTGAGCCGAGCTCGACGATGTAGCGCTCGATCTCGACCGCCATGCGCGTGACCAGCTCCGAGCGCTGCGACACCGTGAGCACGTCGTGCAGCGTCGCCCCGCCCTCGAACTCCAGCGCGGTCAGGCGCGTGGAGACCTGATCCAGGCGCGTGCGGTACTTGTCGAGCGTGGCCAGCGCCTGGTTGGCCTTGGCCAGCACCACGGGGATCTCGGCGAGGATGTACTTGACGCCGTCCACATACACCGACACGACCTCGCGCCGCTGGGAGACGGCGATCACGAGCGCGTCGGTCTGCTTGGACACGCGCTCGGCCGTGCGGTGGCGCGTGCCCGTCTCGTGCGAGAGGATCGTCGGGTCGGGCATCAGCTGGACGTTGGCCATCGCGATCTTCGTGGCGTTGGCGTTGAGGATGATCGCCCCGTCCATCTTCGCGACCTGATAGAGGAACGCGGGGGTGTAGTCGATCTCGAGCTTGATCCCCCCGGAGTTCAGAAAGCTGAGCTCTTCGGGCTCGCCGATCACGATCAATCCGCCGGTGCGGGCGTGCAGGATGCTCTCGATGCCCTCGCGCAGAGCGGTGCCCGGCGCGATCATCTCCAGCGCCTTCATCAGCCCCGGCTCCGGTCGCGTTTCTGTGTCGAATTCTTCGCCGGATCTTGGAGCCACAATGGCCCATTTTAGGGCATTCGGCCGTTGTTAAGCCGCTCCCTGCCTGGGGGTGCGCGCATCAGGGCTCATCCTCGCCGTCCGGTCGCGAGCACGGCGAGCGGCCGCTGCCCGCGCTCTCCGGCCCCCAGCGCGGCTGTGAGAGCTTCGCGCAGCGTCCCGACCCCGAACGCGCCGGTGCCGCTCTGCACCGGCGCGATCGTGGCGCTCAGACCATGCTTGGCGGCCTCCGCCAGACGGCGCTCGGGGTGACCGACCCAGCGCAGCTCACCCGTCAGCCCGAGCTCGCCGAAGCACGCACGGGGCATCCCCGGGGCGCCGGCGGCGGCGCCCTCGGGGGGGGCGCCCGCGATCGCCACGCCCCGAGCGGCGCTCGCAACCGCCAGCGCGACCGCGAGATCGCAGCCGGGCTCCTCCACGCGCACGCCGCCGGCGACGTTGACGAACACGTCGCAGCCGCCCAGCGCGACACCCCCGTGACGGTGAAGGATCGCCAGCACCAGCGCCATGCGGTTGCGATCCAGGCCCGAGACGACCCTGCGCGGCTGCTCGAGCTCGGACGGCGCCACGAGCGCCTGGACCTCCACGAGCAGCGGCCGGGAGCCCTCCATCGCCGCCAGCACCACGCTCCCGGGGGCGCGTGTGGCCTGCGCGACGAATCGCGCGGAGGCGTCGAGCACCTCCACCAGCCCGCCCTGGCGCATCTCGAACAGGCCCGCCTCGTTGGTCGAGCCGAAGCGATTCTTCAGGGAGCGCAGCTCGCGGTAGGGACGCTCGCGCTCGCCCTCGAACTGCAGCACGCAGTCGCACAGATGCTCGAGCACGCGCGGGCCGGCCAGCGCGCCGTCCTTGGTCACGTGCCCGACGAGCACGACCGCGATCCCGCGCTCCTTGGCCAGCTCCATGACCCGGCCGGTCACCTCGCGCACCTGGCCCATCGCGCCGGGGGCGGAGCGCGGGGCGGAACCCGGTCGATCCCCCACGCGCAGCGTCTGCACGGAGTCGATCACGCACACCTTGGGCGCGTACTCGGCAAGCGTGTCGAGCACCGCGTCGAGGTCTGTCTCGGCGAGGATCGGCACATCCAGGGCGTAGCGGCCGGGGACGGGATCCGCCGGATCCAACACCAGGCGCTCGGCGCGCAGCCGGACCTGCTCGACGGACTCCTCGCCGCTCACATACAGCGTGTCGTGCCCCGCGCGGGCGAGGTTGCCGAGCGCCATGTTCGTGAGCGTCGACTTGCCGATCCCCGGCGAGCCGCCCAGCAGCACGAGCGAGCCCGGCACGAGGCCCCCGCCGAGCACGCGATCGAGCTCGCCGATGCCCGTGGACAGTCGTGCGGTCGCAGTGGGCGCCACCTCGCGCAGCAGCCGCGGCGTGCCCGGGGCCTCGCCCGCGGCGCCGATCTGGCGTCCTGCGCGCACAGGGCCGCCGCGGCGGCCCCTGCCGGCCTGGGCCTGGGCGCCCGCACGCGGGGCGTGTTCCTGCACGAGCGTCCCCCAGGAGTCGCAGCCGGGGCAGCGCCCGTGCCACTGGGGGGATTGGTGCCCGCACTCGGTGCAGGTGTGAACGGTCGCGTCTCGGGCCACCGGCTGAGACTACGCGCCGACGGGGACGGGACCTACTGATCGGCGGGAGGGTCCGGCTCGGGCTCGGGCTCGGGCTCGGACACGGGCACGCCGTCGAGGAGCTCCGGCACGCCGTCGCCGTCGCCATCGCCATCGCCATCGGGGTCCCCCGCCACGCCCGCGCCCGCGCCCGCGCCGACGGCGACGGGGGTCTTCTGGCGCTTGGGCTTGACGATCGTCAGGCGCACCTCATTCTCCTCGCCCTCGGGGGCGGGATCGATGACGACGGTCGCGCCCGGGGTCAGCTGCTCGCGCAGCACGAAGTCGGCGAGCGGGTCCTCGATGTAGCGTTGGATCGCGCGACGCAACGGACGTGCGCCCATCGACGGGTCCCAGCCCTTCTCGACGAGCATGTCCTTGGCGGAATCGGTCAGCTCGAGCTGCAGCCCGCGGTCGGCCATCGACTCGCGGATGCGCAGGAGCAGCAGCTCCACGATCTGGCGGATCTCGTCCTTCTGCAGCTTGTGGAAGACGATCACGTCGTCGATCCGGTTGAGGAACTCGGGGCGGAAGACCTTCTTGAGCTCGCCCATGATGCGGTTCTTCATGTCGTCGTAGGTGATGCCGGTCTCATCGTCGGAGACGGCGAACCCGAGCGGCGTGTTGCGCGCGATCTCGGCCGCGCCGATGTTCGAGGTCATAATCACGATCGCGTGGCGGAAGTCGACCGTGCGCCCCTGCGCGTCGGTCAGGCGGCCGTCCTCGAGGATCTGCAGCAGGATGTTGAACACGTCCGGGTGGGCCTTCTCGATCTCATCCAGCAGCAGCACCGAGTAGGGCTTGCGCCGCACGGCCTCGGTCAGCTGGCCGCCCTCGTCGTAGCCGATGTAGCCCGGGGGCGAGCCGACCAGCCTGGAGACGGCGTGCTTCTCCATGTACTCGGACATGTCGATGCGGATCATCGCGTCGTCGTCGCCGAACAGGAACTCGGCGAGGGTCCGCGCGAGCTCGGTCTTGCCGACGCCGGAGGGGCCCAGGAAGATGAACGAGCCGGTCGGGCGCTTGGGGTCCTTCAGGCCGGCGCGCGAGCGGCGGATCGCCTTGGAGATGACCTCGATCGCGGGATGCTGGCCGATCACGCGCTTGTGCAGTTCCTCCTCCATGCGCATCAGCTTCTGGGTCTCGGCCTCGGTCAGCTTGAACACGGGGATGCCGGTCCACATCGAGACGATGTCGGCGATCTCCTCCTCGCCGATCGACGGGCGCTCACCGGACTCGCCGGCTTCCCACTCCTCCTCGAGCTCGCGTTTCTTGTTTGTCAGCTTGCGCTCCTGGTCGCGCAGCGCGGCGGCCTTCTCGAACTCCTGGGCCTCGATCGCGGCCTCCTTGTCGCGGCGCGTGGACTCGACTTCGCCCTCCAGCTCGCGGTTGGCCGGCGGCGAGGTCATCGACTTGATGCGCATCCGCGAGGCGGCCTCGTCGATCAGGTCGATCGCCTTGTCGGGGAGGAAGCGGTCGGAGATGTAGCGGCTCGCCAGTTCACCGGCGGCGCGCAGCGCCTCGTCGGTGATCTGAACCTTGTGGTGCTGCTCATACCGATCCCGCAGCCCCTTGAGGATCTCGACGGTCTGGTCGATCGAGGGCTCCTCGACGGTGATCTTCTGGAAGCGGCGCTCCAGGGCGGAGTCGCGCTCCAGGTACTTGCGGTACTCGTCCAGCGTGGTGGCGCCGATCGTCTGCAGCTCGCCTCTGGCCAGAGCGGGCTTGAGGATCGAGGCGGCGTCGATCGCGCCCTCGGCCGCGCCGGCGCCCACCAGGTTGTGAAGCTCGTCGATGAACAGGATGATGTCCCCGCGCTGGGTGATCTCCTTCATCACCTTCTTCAGCCGCTCCTCGAACTCTCCGCGGTACTTGGAGCCGGCGACGAGGGCGGCCAGGTCGAGCGTGTAGATCTGCTTGTTCTTCAGCAGCTCGGGAACCTCGGAGCTGGTGATCCGCTGGGCCAGGCCCTCGACCACCGCGGTCTTGCCCACGCCGGGCTCGCCGACCAGCACCGGGTTGTTCTTGGTGCGGCGCGAGAGGATCTGCATGATCCGCTCGATCTCGGTCTCGCGGCCCACGCACGGGTCGAGCTTGCCCTCGGCTGCGAGCTTTGTCAGGTTGCGTCCGAACTGGTCGAGCAGCTTCGATGACTTCTTGCCCTCGGCCGGACTCGGGCCGCCGGAGCCGGCGCCCGCCCCCGCGCCCTGGCGGCGCCCGCCGGGGCCGGAGAGCATGCGGATGACCTCGTTGCGAATCTTCTCGGAGTCGGCGTCGAAGTCGAGCAGGATGCGCGCGGCCACGCCCTCGTTCTCGCGCACCAGCCCGAGCAGGATGTGCTCGGTGCCGATGTAGTTGTGCCCGAGACTGAGCGCCTCGCGCAGGGCGAGCTCGAGCACCTTCTTCGCGCGGGGCGTGAACGGGATCTGCCCGGAGGTGACCTCCTCGCCGGAGCCGACGATCCGCACGACCTGCGCGCGCACCCGCTCGACCGTTATGTCGAGCGACTCCAGCACGCGGGCGGCCAGGCCCTCCTCCTCGCGCAACAGCCCCAGGAGGATGTGCTCGGTGCCGATGTAGTTGTGCTTGAGCGTTCGCGCCTCCTCCTGCGCGAGAACGACCACCTGCCGGGCCCGTTCTGTAAATCGCTCGAACATGGTGTATTCCTTCCTGCGAGGACGGAGCCTCAAGTGCTATGTCGTCTCATCGACGCTTCCAGCGCAGTCTACCAACCGGGGTCCCGGGATCTTGCGGGTAGGGTCTTGATGGTCCGGCCCCGCGCATGCGCGGGGCATAACGGTTGGGCGCATGCTTGAAGAAAAGCTGATGGTATGGCCCGCTTACGCGGGCCTCGGCAGGCGCATGCGCCTGCCGTAGACGTGCCGCATGCGGCACGTCTTGGGGTCGCACATGTGCGACCCCTGCAGGGCCGCATGCGGCCCTGCTCCCGGCCTCGCATGCGAGGCCGGGCCTGGCGGCGCATGCGCCGCCAGGGACCACATCAGCTTTCTATAAAGCATGCGGCAAGGCCACCTTCACGAACGCAACGCCGGGAACAGCACGACCTCGCGGATCGAGTCTCGCCCGGTGAGCAGCATCACGAGGCGGTCGATGCCCACGCCGACGCCGCCCGCCGGAGGCATGCCCTGCTCCAACGCCTGCACGAACAGCTCGTCGTAGGGTTGGGTCTCCTCGCCGCCTATGTCCGCGAGCCGCGTCTGGGCCTCGAATCGCTCACGCTGGACGTCGGGATCGATCAGCTCGGTGAACGCGTTGGCGATCTCCATCCCCCCCGCGAACGCCTCCCAGCGCTCGACCAGCCCGGGCTGGGAGCGATGCTCGCGCGCGAACGGCGAGAGCTCGACGGGGTAGTCGATCACGAACGTGGGCTGAATGAGGGTCGGCTCCACGAGCTTGGACAGCAGGTCGTCGGCGAGCTGAAACCAGGTGTCCCCGTTGATCTGGACGTCCAGATCCAGCCGGGAGATCGCGGCATGCAGCCGTTGCACGTCACGGTGCTCCATGACCTCGATCCCGGTCTGCGCGGCGATGGCCTGCGCAAACGTGACGCGCCGCCAGGGACCCGCGAAGTCCAGCTCGCCGGCGTAGTCGATCGCCGCGGCCGCGCTGCGCACCAGCTCTTCCAGACGAATCGCCTCGTCAGAGTAGTCCGCGTAGGCCTCGTAGAACTCGACCATCGTGAACTCGGGGTTGTGCTTGTGCGAGACACCCTCGTTGCGGAAGTCCTTGCCCAGCTCATACACGCGCTCCAGGCCGCCCACGATCAGGCGCTTGAGATACAGCTCGGTGGCGATCCGCAGGTACAGGTCGCGGTCGAGCTCGTTGTGATGGGTCGTGAACGGCCGCGCCAGCGCGCCCCCGTACAACGGTTGCAGCACCGGCGTCTCGACCTCGACGAACCCGTTCTCGTCCAGATAGGAGCGCACCGCCGAGACGATCCGCGCGCGGTTGATGAACAGCCCGCGAACATCCTCATTGGCGATCAGGTCGAGCTCGCGCCGGCGCAGCCTTGTCTCCACGTCGGTCAGCCCGTGATGCTTGTCCGGCGGCGGGCGCAGCGCCTTCGCCAGGATCTGAAAGGAGTCCACGCGCAGCGTCAGCTCGCCATGGCGGCTGCGCAGGATCGCGCCGTCGACGCCAATCAGATCGCCCAGGTCGAGCGACAGCAGTCGTTCATACGGCCCCTCGCCGAGCACGTCCACGCGCGCGTGCAGCTGGATCTTGCCGGTCCGGTCAACGAGGTCCAGGAACGCGGCCTTGCCCGACCCGCGCCGCGCGGCGATGCGCCCAGCGACGCGATGCGCCTCCTCGGTCTCCTCCCCTGTGGCGAGGTGCTCGTATGCCTCGAGGATGCTCGCAACGGGCTCGACGTCGGCAAACGCGTAGGGAAACGCCTCGGGATCGGTGTCGCGCAGGTGCCGGGCCTTCATCCGGCGCTCGGCGATCAGCTCGGGTAGACCATGCCTGGTGCCCTCCCGGGGCCGCGCGGTGGTGTCGTCCGCGTTCCGAGCACGCTCCTCCTCGGGTGTGTGACCATCGTCCGCGCCCTGAGCATGCTCGTCCTCGGGCGTGCGACCATCGTCCGCTCCCTCGGCACGTTCCTCCTCGGTTCCTCCGCTCACAGCGGCGGAGACTACTTCAGGCCGACTACTTCAGGCCGACGTCAATCTTGGTGATCTTCAGCTTGCGCGCCGGCCCGCGCGGGACCTTGACGGCGACGGTCTCGCCGCGCTTGTGCCCGATCAGGGCCCGTCCGACGGGGGACTCGTTGGAGAGCTTGTTCTCCAGCGGCTTGGCCTCGGCGGAGCCGACGATCGTGTACTTGACCGACTTGCCCGTCTTTTCGTCCTTGACGTGCACGACCGAGCCGACCTGGACGACGTCGGTGGAGATGTCCTTGGTCTCGATCACCGTGGCCATGCGCAGCTTCTCCTGCAGCTGCAGGATGCGGCTCTCGATCATCGCCTGCTCGTTCTTGGCGTCGTCGTACTCGGAGTTCTCGGAGATGTCCCCGAACTCGCGCGCCTCCTTGATGCGCTCGGCGATCTCCCGGCGCTTGGTCGTGGACAGCTGCTGCAGCTCGTCGTTGAGCTTGTTCAAGCCTTCGGGGGTGAGGATGACGTCCTTCTGCATGCTGTGACCCTCGATCGGGGTTCGTGGTTGCCGGGCGATAACGCAAAAATCCCGCTCCTGAGCTGGGGTTTTGCCCCCGCTGGGCAGCGGCGAGCGCAGCAGTATAGCGTGGCGGGGACGGCATTCTCCTCCGGCCGGAAAGCCCGCTTCGCGGGGCCGGCCGGATGAGAATATCCGCCCCGCCTGGCTGATGGTATGGGTGGCGTATCGGGCGGCCTGTGAGTCTTGCGGCTGTGGACTCTCGCGTGCGCGTGTCCGGCCTCGCGCGGGTCTGCGGGCGCTCTCAGACGGGCACGAGCGCCGAGGTGCGGTCGAGGTCCAGCAAGGCGTTCACCGTCGCGAGGGTGTCAGCCGTCTGCAGGGACTCGCCCAGGCGCTTGGCCTGGACCGGGTCGAGACCGAGGCGAGCCACGTACCACGGGTAGAACTTGCGCAGGTACCGCGTAGCGCGGGGCTCGCCGAGGTGCTCCACGGCGCGGTCGATCGTCCAGTTCAGCTCGTCCAGCACCTCTGTGCGCGTGGGTTGGGGCTCATCCCGACCCTCGCCCTCGCCGGACAGCAGCGCCCGGAACAGCCAGGGGTTGCCCAGCGACCCGCGCGCGAGCATCACCGCGGCCGCGCCCGTCGCGGCGAACGCCTCGCGCGCGCGGGCGGCGTCGCCGAGGCCGCCCGTCAGGATCACGGGCGCCGGCAATGACTGCGCCAGGCGCGCGACGAGCTCGTAGTCCGGCTGACCCTTGTGGTGGACGGCCGCCGAGCGGGGATGGAACGCGATCGCGGCGGCGCCCGCCTCTTCCACCAGGCGATGGGCGAGGGCGAACCCGCTCTCCTCGCCGGGACGCAGGCCGGAGCGCAGCTTGACGGTGACCGGCAGCTCACGACCCGCGTCCACCGTCCCCTCGCGCGCGGCGCGCGTCACGGCGACGGCCAGGTCGGGGGCATCGAGCAGAGCGGCGCCGGCGCCGCTCTTGCGGACCTTGGGCACGGGGCAGCCCATGTTGATGTCGATCGCGTCAGCCGTCGTGGCGGCGGCCAGGTGGGCGGCTGCGGAGCGCATGACGGCGGGGTCCTCGCCGAACAGCTGGATCGAGACCGGCCTGGGCATCTCACCGGCTGGAGCGCCCGAGTCGCCGTTCCCACCGGCGTCGCGGGGGGCGCGCTCGTCGGGGTGAATGCGCAGCATCTCCACGCACGTGCGCTCGTTGCCGTAGTGGATCGCGTGCGAGGAGACCATCTCCGAGACGGTCATCCCGGCGCCGTAGCGCTTGGCCTGCAACCGCACGAACCAGTTGCCAATGCCGGCGAGCGGCGCCAGCAGCACGCGGTTGGGCACCTCCAGCGGGCCCAACATCCAGGGGTCGGTGAGCTGGGGGGGCATGGATCCCATTATGG
>CABEDD010000050.1_pt1 | contig 10011 bp, 6 predicted proteins | sample 3132901 | NCBI WGS metagenome assembly CABEDD01 (sample SAMEA5534329, study PRJEB31848) | metagenome | biome: tundra; feature: field; material: soil | place: USA | collected 2013-05 | depth 0.15 m
CCCCCACCCCCACGTCGGCGCCCATCCGCACGCGCACGCCCTCGGCCAGCGCCCGTGCGACCTGCTCGGACACGACGCCGTGCTGCTCGATCAGCTTTTCATCTACGCCCGCTTGTTCGATCTTCGCGTCGTTGGCGTACACGACCATTCCTCCCTTCATGTACTCCGACGCGCCCGCAGGCCCGGTCAGGCGGGCGGCCAGCTCGCCACCCGTGCACGACTCCGCCACGGCGATACTCCAGGATCGGCGGGATCCGTCTCCCCGCAGCATCCTTGCCACCTGCTCGTCCACGGTGGAGCCGTCCGTCGAGAACAGCGTGCCTGCGTGGCGCTCGGCCACGACCCGCGCAAACGCCTCGTACACCCCCGCCGCATCCGGCTCATACCGCGTCACGACCTCGATCTCGCCGCGTTTCAGACACGTCGTGACCTCCAGCTTCCCAAGCTCGACCCCCTCTTCCTCGGCCACACGCAGCGTCTCGGCGATCTCCGACTCGGGGATCCCGAACAGGCGTAGCGTCCGCTGCTCATACACCGTCGCGTTCCTGATCGCCTCCCTCAGCGCGTCCGCCTGCACCGCGGCGCTCCACATCGGCTGCAGCTCGCGCGGCGGGCCCGGCAGCACGACCACAGTCGGGCCGCCCGCCTCGCCCGACCCCGGCGGCGGCACGACAAGCCCCGGCGCGGTCCCCACCGGCTCGAGCACGGTCGCGCCCTCCGGAATCGTCGCCTGCTTGCGCGTGCCGACCCTAATCGCCTCGGGGTCAAGGTTCGGCCGGCGCGTCAGCAGCGGCCTGACGATCGCTTCGATGCGCCCCGCCAGCGCCTCGTCCAGGACCATCGGGCGAGCCTGAAACCGCCCCACCACCTCCGCCGTGATGTCGTCCGCGGTCGGCCCCAGACCGCCGCTCATCAGCACCAGGTCGATGTCCCGCTCGGCCATGAACCGCAACGCCGTCTCCATATCGTCTGGACGGTCCCCCACGATCGTCACATACGCGAGCTCCACCCCCAGCTCGTCCAGCCGGTCGGCCAGCCACGGCCCGTTGCGATCGCGCACCCGCCCGCTCAGCACCTCGGTGCCGGTGACCACGATCCCCGCGCGTGCAGTCATGCGCACGTGGGCATATGCCCGGGTGCGAGCACCGTGCGGCCGGCCTTGGTGATCGAGTATCCGATCGCGCTGGCGCTGGCCGGCACGACACGCGGCGTGCCGTCGATCAGCAGCGTCACCGCGTTGTTGCCCAGCGTCAGCACGAAGTGACGGGAGTGGAAGGTCGGCGTCCGCGTGCCCGCTTCCAGCGTCTGTCCCGCGACGAGCTTCCTGCCGCCTTCCCCGAGCAGGCACACATACACCGTCCCCGTCGCCTGCAGCGACAGCGACACCGTCGCGGTCGCGCTCGTCCCGGTGCGCGCTGCGCCGCTGCCGGATGCGGTCGCGCCCGCTCGCCCGGATCGGTGCTTGGCGGAGGTGTTAGTGCGGGCGCTGGTGCTGCTCGTCGATCCGCCGCCGCCGCCGGAGAGCAGTCCGACGATCAGCAGGACAATCAGTATCCCGACGATTCCCACGAGCGCCATATATCCCCGGGAAGGACCCCGCCCGCCGGGTCCGCGCGGGCCGCGGGGCACGCGCACCCGCCGCGGGTTGGCCACGATCGGCTCGGGCGGCTCGCTCGGGCGCTCGTAGCTCAGGCGATATTCCTCGACCAGCGCCTTGGCGTCCAGGCCCAGGGCGCTCGCGTACGTGCGCAGGAAGCTCTTTACGAACGTGGCTCCTGGCAGCAGGTCCCACTCTTCGTTCTCGAGCGCGCGCAGATACTTGGCGCGGATCTTCGTGGTCGCCTCGATCTCGGACACGTCGATTCGCTCGCGCATCCGCGCCTCGCGCAGCGTTGCACCGATCTCGGGCATGATTGCTTGAAGGCTAGTCGCTCGCGGCCACCGCCGGCTGGGTGGATGGGGAATCCAATCCACCCAGGACGCGCGGCAGGTCCGCCTCGCCGACAAGCACCTGCCTCGGCTTTGAGCCCTCGTAGCCGGAGATCACGCCGCGGCGCTCGAGCATGTCGATCAGCCGCCCGGCGCGCGTGTAGCCGAGCCGCAGCCGGCGTTGCAGCATCGAGGTCGACGCCGTTCCCATCTCCACCACGAGCACGATCGCGTCCTTGAGCAGCGGGTCCTCGTCAGGGTCGAACTCGTCCGGAGCGTCGCTCTCGGGCTCGGCGGGCTCGACCTTCGCCAGCAGATCCTCGCGCAGCTCGGGCTCTCCCTGCCCGCGCCACAGGTCCGTCAGCCCGGCGATCTGCGCCTCGTCGATGTAGGCGCCCTGGATGCGCTGCAACCGCGAGGTGCCCACGGGCGAGAACAGCATGTCGCCCTGGCCGAGCAGCGACTCCGCGCCGTTGCAGTCGAGGATCACGCGCGAGTCGGTCTGGGAGGAGACCGCGAAGGCGATCCGGGAGGGGACGTTGGCCTTGATCATCCCGGTGATCACGTCCACCCGCGGGCTCTGGGTGGCCAGCACGAGGTGGATTCCCACCGCGCGCGCCTTCTGCGCGAGACGGATGATCGAATCCTCCACGTCGGCGGGCGCGACCATCATCAGGTCCGCGAGCTCGTCGATCACGCACAGGATGTATGGCAGCGGCGCTTCGCCGCGCCTGGCGCGCGCCTTGTTCAGCTCGACCAGGCTGCGGGTGCGCGCGAGCGACATCGTCCCGTAGCGCTGCTCCATCTCCCGCACCAGGTTCTGCAGGGCGTTGGCGGCCATCCGCGGGCTCGTGATCACGGGTGTCAGCAGGTGCGGGATCGACTCGTAGTGGTTGAGCTCCACCTGCTTGGGATCGACCAGCACGAGCCTCACCTCGTGCGGGCTTGAGCGCAGCAGCACGCTGCAGAGCATCGCGTTGATCGCGCCCGACTTGCCCGCGCCCGTCGTTCCCGCGACGAGCAGGTGCGGCATCTTCGCCAGGTCCGCGCCGATCGCCTTGCCGGCGACGTCCTTGCCCAGCCACACCGTCAGCGGCGACCAGTCTCGCGGCGGCTGCTGAAACACGTCGCCCAGGCGCACGATCTTGCGGCGCGCGTTGGGCACCTCGACGCCCACCGCCTGCTTGCCGGGGATCGGCGCGAGGATGCGGATGTCGGTCGCCGCCAGGGCATACGCCAGGTCGTCCTTCAGTTGCGCCACCTTGGCGACCTTCGTGCCGGGCGCCAGGCGCAACTCGTAGCGGGTGATGTGCGGACCGGCGACGGTGCCAATCACTTTCGCCTGCACACCGAAGTGGCCCAGCGCCTCGATCAGGCTCGTCGCGGTGCGCTCCTGCCCGGCCGTGTCGGGACGGGACTGCTCGCCCGTGGAGCGCGTCAGCAGCCTGCCGGCGTCGGGCAGCTCCCACTGGAAGTCAGGATCTTCGATCACGCTGTCTCGATAGCGGCCCTGCGGGGTCAGCCGGTCGGCCTCGTCCGCGTCCGCGGACGCGCGCGCCAGCCGATCTTTGATCGGTCCCGCAACCGGAATCGACTCCTCCCGCTCCCCCTTCTCGCCCGCCCCCGGCGAATCGCCTCGCAAGACATCGGCATCCGGCGCCCGGTCCTGCGATGGCGCCTCCACATGGGTCGCCCTCACGATCAGCTCGTCGGGCGCCGGCTCGGGGGGCATCACATTGGACAAGCCATAGCCGGCGGCGGCGGGAAGCGTTGAGAAGCCGGCCCCCGCACCACCCGCCTCCTCGCCGGCGGCGATGGGTTGTGAGCGCGAGGCTCGCAACCGCTCGAACAGGCTCCGTGCGCCCCTCGCCAGACGGGTGGCGCCCGAGCGCAGCACCCCTGCCGGAGAGGCCCCCGTCAGCAAGGTGACGCCGACGAACAGCAGGAACACGACGAGGATGTCCACGCCGACGCTCTGCACGAGCCGGTGTGAGGACCGGTACAGCGCCTCGCCGACGACGCCGCCGTGGGACTGCAGGAAGATCGACGACCACGAGGATTCGCCGCGCTCGGGGCTCACGCCCGAGCTGACTCCGAGCGTTCCCGCGGCCAGCGCCATCATCACCGCCGCCGCGACGCACGTCGCGCCGGCGCGCAGCGGCCGCATCTGCGGCCATGCCGGTCGCGCCAGCAGCGCCCCGCCGCCCGCGACGAGCGCGACCGGGGCGAGAACCTTCGCGCGGCCCGCACACCAGCCGAGCGCTTCGGTCAGCCCGCTGCCAAGGCCTCCGCCATTCCAGCCGCCATACAGGACGAAGCCCAAGAACACGCCCAGCGCGATCATCCCGAACCCGAGCATGTCGCGCTGACGCTGATCGAGCTCGGGCTTGCGCGGTGGCCATGCCCGCGCCATCAGCTCTCGCGGCGCGAACCCCGTGCCTCTCCGGCGCCGGGATCGTGCGTGTGTGTGCGCGCGCCTGCTGCCAGTCGTTTTCGCAGCCTTCTTCCGCGGCGCGGTCGAGCGCCTTCTGGTTACAGCCATCTCGCGCAACTTCGACGCCGAACCGCCGGGACCTCCCTTACCATCGCTTAAGCACATCCCGCTAGATAAAGATGCCTGCTCATGAACGATTTCGCCCGTGCCCCCAGAGTGCTGGTCGTCGAGGACGACGAGGACATCGCCCAGGCCCTTCAGCGCTCGCTGCGGATGGAGGGCTATGAGGTGCGCGCCGCGCCCGACGGTCCCGCGGCGCTGGAGCACGGGCGCGCGTTCGCGCCCGACCTGGTGATCCTCGATCTCGGCCTGCCCGGGTTGGATGGGCTGGAGGTCGCGCGCAGCCTGCGCGCCGACGACGACGTGCCGATCCTGATCCTCACCGCCCGCGACGCGCTGGAGTCGCGCGTTGAGGGGCTGGACGCGGGCGCCGACGACTACCTGGTCAAGCCGTTCGAGCGCCAGGAGCTGCTCGCGCGGATGCGCGCGCTGCTGCGCCGCCGCCCGCCACGCGGCTCGGCGCCGCTGCGCGTGGCCGAACTGTCGCTGAACGCCGACACGCACGAGGTGATCCGGGGCGAGCGCACGATCGAGCTGACCCAGCGCGAGTTCGAGCTGCTCGAGTACCTGATGCGCAACGAGCGCATCGTCATCTCCCGCCAGCGGCTGCTCGACGAGGTCTGGGGATACGATCCCTTCTCCACGACGAACACGATCGAGGTGTTCGTCTCCAACCTCCGTCGCAAGCTGGAGGCCGAGGGCGAGCCTCGCCTGCTGCACACGATCCGGGGAGCCGGATACGTCCTCCGCGCCTGAGCATCTCCTGACGCTGCGCTGGCCGATCGAAGATCGCCCAGCCACGTGCCGCCTCGGACGTACTGCCTGTACGCCCTTCGTCGTCCCGCGTCGCCCAGCTTGGTCATGAGACGCTCAGGGAGCGCTTCCGTCTTGAAACGGTTGACTGCCGCGTTCGACCGGCTGCCGATCCGCACGCGCCTGGCCGGCGTTTCAGCGCTGCTGACGTTCACGATCCTGTGCGCCTTTGCGCTGGCGATCGGCTCGCTGACCGTGCGGCGCATCCGCTCAGACTTCTACCGCGAGGTCGAATCGACCGCCCAGCAGCTGCCCTCCGAGCTGAACATGAGCGTCAACCCGCAGACCTATCGGATCGAACCGCCCGAACCGCCGCTCGCCGACCTCGTCGAGCCCGAGCAGCGGGCCGCGATCCGTGTGCTCACCCTCGGCGGGGCAACGGTCGAACAGGCCCCCTCGGGCGCGCCCAACCTCGGCGCGCCATCCGCCTCGCCGCATACGGTGAACGGCTACCTGGTCGTCAGCCGCACCACGATCATTCACGTCGCGGGCAGCGACGCCCCGATCGGGCGCGTCTTCGTCCAGTACGGGCGCTCACTTGCGCAGACCGAAGCCACGGCCGCCCGCGTAGAGCTGTTCCTGATCGTCGGCGTGTTCGCCGGCGCCGGCTTGGCCCTGCTCGCCGGCGTGGCGATCGCCCGGCGCGCGATGGCGCCGATCGCCGAGCTCACCGGAGCCGCCGCGGAGATCGCGCGCACCCGCGACCCCTCTGGCACCGTCCCCCAGCCCGCGGCCGACGACGAGGTCGCCGAGCTCGCGCGCACGCTGGAGGGAATGCTCAGAGAGCTGGACGCGGCGCGTGGCGAGACCGAGGCGATGCTCGCCCGCCAGCGCCGGTTCGTCGCCGACGCCTCGCACGAGCTGCGCACCCCCCTGACCAGCGTGCTCGCCAACCTCGAGCTGCTGGCAGACTCGCTGCACGGCGATCAGGGCGACGCGGCCCGCTCCGCGCTGCGCTCATCCCAGCGCATGCGCCGGCTGGTGGCCGACCTGCTGCTGCTGGCGCGCACCGACGTGGGCCGGGTGGTCGCGCACGAGCCGTGCGACCTGGCCCAGGTCGTGGTCGAGGCCGCAGGCGAGCTGGGGCCCGGCAGTGACGCGCACGACATCGAGTTGGACGTCCAGCCGGCCCCGGTCGAGGGCGCCCGCGACGAGTTGCACCGCCTGACGATCAACCTGATTGAGAACGCGCTGCGCCACACGCCCCCCGGGAGCGAGATCCGGGTCTCAACGCGCCTGGCCGGCGATCAGGCCGAGCTCGTGGTCGAGGACAACGGCCCGGGCGTGCCTCCCGAGCTGGCCCCCACGCTGTTCGAGCGCTTCGTGCGCGGCGCCGGCGACCGCGGCGGCTCATTCGGCCTGGGCCTTGCGATCGTGCTCGCGGTCGCGGAGTCCCACGGCGGTTCGGTGCGCCTGGAGACCCACCATCCGCACGGCGCTCGGTTCGTGGTCGATCTTCCGGCCGCCGCGCAGACCCCTACACCTCGACAACCACGGGCAGAACCATCGGCCGCCGCTTGAGCCGGTCATAGACCAGCTTCGCCAGATCGTCGTGGAGGACCTGCTGGAGCAGGTCCACCTCGTGGATGTCCTCGCCGGCGGCGCGCCGCAGCGTGCCCTCGACCGTCGCGCGGATCTCGTCCACCAGCTCGTCCGCCTCGTCCATGAACGGAACCCCCCGGAAGATCACCTCGGGATCGGCCACCGAGCGCCCGTCCTGCTCGGTGATCGTGACGACCACGATGAAGATCCCGTCCGCGGAGAGCATCCGCCGGTCGCGCAGGGCGACGTCGGCCATCTCGCCGATCTCCACGCCGTCGACGAAGATCATCCCGGACTGCTCGCGCGAGCCGAAACGGGCGCCCCGCGAGTCGATGTCCAGAGGCAGCCCGTTCTCCCCCTGGAAGATGTCCTGCGGCGGGACTCCCACCGCCTCCGCCAGCTGGGCGTGCAGGCGCAGGCGCTTGAAGTCGCCGTGGAAGGGCATGACGTAGCGGGGCTTGACGAGGTTGAGCATCAGCTTGACCTCCTCGGCATACCCGTGGCCGGAGGCGTGCACGGGAGCGTCGGCGGGAGTGACGACGTCGCAGCCGATGTGGTAGAGCCGATCGATCGTCTCGTTGACCGCGCGCTCGTTGCCGGGGACGGGCGTGGCAGAGAAGACGACGGTGTCCCCCCCGCGCAGCTGCACCTGCGGGTGGTCGCGATGGGCCATCCGCCGCAGCGCGCTCAGCGGCTCGCCCTGAGAGCCGGTGGAGATGATCACGACGCGCTCGTCGGGGAAGTCGTTTATCTCTCGGGCGCCGACGAGCGTCCCCCCGGGCACCTCGATGTGCCCGAGCTGACGGCCGATCGAGACGTTCTTGCGCATCGAGCGCCCCACCAGCGCGACCTTGCGGTCGAGGGCGTGCGCGGCGTCGATCGCCTGCTGGACGCGGTGGATGTTCGAGGCGAAGCTCGTCACCACGATGCGCCCCTCACAGCGCGCGAACGCCTCCTCCAGGTGCGGACCCACACCCGACTCCGACGGAGAGAACCCGGGACGGTCGACGTTCGTGGAGTCCCCGCACAGCAGCAGCACGCCTTCGCGCCCGAGCTCGGCCAGGCGCGAGATGTCGGCGGGCGGACCGTCGACGGGAGTCTGGTCGAACTTGTAGTCCCCGGTGATCAGCACCGTCCCGAGCTCGGTCCCGAGCGCGACCGCCGAGGAGTCGGGGATCGAGTGCGTCATGTGGATCAGCTCCAGCTCGAACGGCCCCAGCTCCAGGGATTCGCCGGGCGCGACGTCGTTGCACTCGACATTCTTGAGCTTGTGCTCATCGAGCTTTGACCTGGCCATGGCGAGTGTCAGCGGCCCTCCATAGACGGGCGGATTGGCACCGTGAGTCGCCAGCTCGCGCAGGACCCACGGCAGCGCGCCGAGATGGTCCTCGTGCCCATGCGTCACAACGATCGCCTCGATCTCCCGAGCACGCTCGCGCAGGTAGGAGAAGTCGGGCAGCACCAGGTCGATCCCGACCATCTCCGGCGTCGGAAACCGCAGCCCGACGTCGACCACGACGATGCGCTCGTCGTGCTCGATCACCGTCATGTTCTTGCCGATCTCCCCCAGACCCCCCAGGGGCAGGACGCGCAGAGCCGAGCTGCTCACGTCCGAGCACCCGCTAGCCGATCTTCGATCGGTAACCCGTGGCGTTCGAGCATCGCCTGGACGGCGGCGGTCTCCTCGGGGGTGGCATCGACGATCGGCAGGCGGGTGGTGCCGGCGTGCAGGCCGAGCAGGTTCAGCGCCGCCTTCACGCACGTCGGGCTCGTGGTCAGGAACAGCGTCTCATACACGTCTTGCAGCGACGCGTCGATCTCGTGGCGGTTCTCGGGCTCGTCCACCATCCGGCGCATCTCGTTGCCGACGATGTGGCTTGCGACGGAGATGCCCCCAGCGCCGCCCATGTCGAGCGTGCGCGCGAACGTGGCGTCGTCGCCGGTGTAGAGGGTGAGACCGTCGATCGGCTGAAGCTCCGCGGGGTTGGACTGCTTGACGCCCTCGATACCCTCGATCTGGGCGAGCTCTTCGAGCAGGTCTGGGGGTATGTTCGTCCCGGTTCTGGCCGGTATGTTGTAGAGCAGAATGGGCTTGTCGGTCGCGGCGGCGATCGCTTCGTAATGGCGCCTGAGGCCCAGCGGGCTGGGCCGGTTGTAGTAGGGGGTGACGCTCAGGTGGGCGTCCACGCCCAGCTCGGTGGCGCGTTCGGTCAGGAACACCGCGTGGCGGGTGTCGTTTGTCCCGGTCCCCGCGACGATCGTGGCGCGGGCACCCGGCCTGGAGGGCAGGGTCGGGCGCTCGCGCACGGCAAGCCCGATCAGCCCCAGGTGCTCCTCGTCGGTCAACGTCGCCGCCTCGCCGGTCGTGCCGGCGACGACGAACCCATCCGAGCCGTTGCGCGCGAGATGAGCCATCAGCGCGACGAACGCATCCTCGTCGATGCGTCCGTCCGCGTCGAACGGGGTGACGATCGCGGTCAGGATCGTGCCTAGATGCATGTGCTTGAGTATCCCATGCGCGCCGCTCAGAAGAGCAGATTCTCCAACCCGACGGTAGGTGACTCCTCGAGCTCGCCGATGCGGCGCACGGCCAGCAGCACACCCGGTATGAACGAGTCGCGACCGGTGCTGTCGTGGCGGATCGTGAGCGTCTGACCGACGTCGCCGAGGATCACCTCCTGATGGGCGACGAGGCCGGGCAGGCGCACCGAGTGGATTGGAGGCTCCGGTCCGCCGGCGGCCGCGGCCATCAGCGCCGCCGTGTGCTTGGCCGTCCCGCTGGGCGCGTCGAGCTTCTGGTCGTGATGGAGCTCGACGATCTCCGCGCCGGCCATATGCCGGGCGGCCTCCGCGGCGAAGCGCATCATCAGCACCGCGCCGATCGCGAAGTTCGGGGCGATCAGCACGTTGGCCCGGGGCAGCCCCTCCGGCGTGCGGGCCGCCAGCAGCGGATCGAAGTCGAACCCGCTCGTGCCAATCACGACGTGCACCCCCGCCTGCACGCAGGCGAGCGCGTTCGCAAACGCCGCGTCCGGCCGGGTGAAGTCGACCACCACCTCCGCCTCGCCCAGCACCTCTGCCAGCGAGACTCCCAGCCGCGGGTCGGCGCGCCCGACGAGCTCCATGTCCGGCGCCTGCGCCACGGCCGCGCACACGGTCGCGCCCATCCGCCC
>CABEDD010000051.1_pt1 | contig 9928 bp, 10 predicted proteins | sample 3132901 | NCBI WGS metagenome assembly CABEDD01 (sample SAMEA5534329, study PRJEB31848) | metagenome | biome: tundra; feature: field; material: soil | place: USA | collected 2013-05 | depth 0.15 m
ACCGCCAAGACGGGCTCCTCCTTTCCACCGTAAACGCGCGTGTCCGTGGTCCACTCCGAGACGCCTGAGTTGGACGATTCTCGATCGCCCTGGCTGAGGCTCCGAAGACGATCGCTTTCGCCGGGGCGAAGCAGGCGTCTCGCCTGCCTCAGTGGTGGCTGCTCAGCATCGTCCGAAGCAGCGACGCCATCAGCGCCGACGCTGGCTACCGCTCGCCAACGGAAAGCAAGCGCCGCGGCCGGGCGCCTACAGGATCGAGTCGCTGTGATTCAACTGGGTGACCGTGCGGGGCTATGGGATGGACACAGGCGGCTTGGTAGACGCGAACTTCAGCGGTGCGCTGAGCCAGATGCTGCAGTGGGGCTCACACCGCCAGTTCGGCTCCGGCGCCTCCGCCTCATAGGCCCGGTTCGCGTCTGCCATCGCGAGGCCGCTCAGATATTCCTGCGAGTGGCTTCTCCAGTAAGTGCCGCTCGAAGGGTCGAAGCGGTAGAGGAAAGTCCGTACGCCCTCGCCCTGATATTGGAAGTAGAGCTTCCCTCCGAACCAAGACGGCCCGACGTAGGTCTCGCTACCGATGCCAATACCGAGGATCGCGACCAGAAGTTGCGGGCCTCCGCTAAGGCGGTCAATGCGGACCTCCTCGTGCCCTTCATATTCGTCCGGGAGCCGGAAGCTGTCGATGAACGCGAGCTGATGGCGGTAGAGCGCCAGCGCTTCGACCTGACCGTCTTCTGGCCTGCTGCACATAGTCCCCGGGGCGCCCCCGCGGGTGTAGCACTTGCGACGCGGAACGCCCGCAAGCGTCCTCCGAGCGGAGCCATTGAGGCGGCTCGTGACGATCCGCGTCGTCCCCAGCCGCCACGCGACGTTTTCGCCCCATATCGTGGGCCGCGATGCGCCGACCGAGCCTGGCACGGCGTGGGGGTCAGAGCCGTCGGCGTTTGCGATGAACAACTGGCAGGAGGGGGAACAGGCCACGTAAGCGAGCATTGGCTGCCCGCTTGGACCTGGTCCAAGAGCGGGTTCGATAGCGCGGCTGCCCGTCGGCGTCGGCAACACCGAGATTTGCCCCGAGCGGCGCATAATGAGGTGCCAACGACGATCGCCCGGCTGCCAGTCCGACCACACCAAGAGAGTCCCGGACGCCGCGATCCCCGAGTAGTACGGTTTGAAGGGGCCATGCTGCTGCTGTTCGGGTTCTGGTTCGCCGTTGAGCGCGGCGATCAGCGTCGGCTGGTTGCTTCCCGACGCGTAGGCGGCCGTAACGACGATCGCCAGACAAAGTCCGAGCCCGACAGCACTCACGCGTCGCATGGTCCGAAAGCTACATGTGTAGGCCGCGTGCGGCTCCATCAACGAGAGCGCGTAAGCTCGCAGCCTAGATGTTCCCCGGCTGTCGCTTGTTGCCTGACCCGATCGCCGGAATGGGATCGTCTCGGCCGACCGTTTCTTGTTCGGGTGGTCGAGTCCGCGTGCCGTGTTGCGGTAGCGCGTGGCGATGTCCCCGGGGTACCGCTGGGCGCCGACCCTGCCAACCGGTTGATAGTGAACGTGGGAAGCGTCCCGGCGGTGCTCGGCGAACCCTTGGGTTCGGGGTAGGCGCACGGTCCGCTGTTGCTGCCGGGGCGTGGCGGAGGACCCGTAGTAGTCGTGGGGGTCACGTCCCGTCATGGAGGGCGGGAAAGCCGTCCACAGGGCGAAGGGGTCCAGTGAGTACGCAGCACGACTGGATGGGAGGAGGTCGCCTGTGAACGCGGGCGCTGCGCCCTTGGGCGGGTACTTCACAACCAGCGCTCGCTGCGGGAGTGGGTGTCGGACACGACGCCACTCCATGTGCTCATGTAGAGCCGGATGCGGCGGGACTCGCAAGTCCGGTTCGGCGGGCAGCGGCGAGGAGACCACCGCCCGAAAGGCCGGCACCGGCGCCTCGCCGCTGACCCAGCGTCTTGTAGCGGGCTGGCCGAGACGCTCGCATTCGTCGAAGTAGAAGCACGCTGCGGACTTGGCGATGTGCTCGGGGCGAGGCGGGCGAGCGGTGGATGTGCGCTGCCCGGAAGCACCGACGCGGCGCGAGCACTGGGAGCCGCCGGGGCTCGGGGGCTATGCTCATCCTTCGAGGGCGTCGACAGAAAGGGGTTCCCTTGCCCCACGTACGTACGTCCGGACTGCCCGGCGCCACCGCGTCGCGCGGCGGCAGCTCGCCGGTCCTCGCGGAGCGCGAGGCGAGCAGCACCCAGATTCCCGAGGAGGAAGGCGTCGAGCTGCGCCGCACGGCCGACGGCAGGGGCGACGGGGTTCTCGCCACTCACCCGTTCGCGGCCGGCGAGACCGTCATGGTCGGCTTCCTGATCGGGGCGCTGACTGCCAACCACTCGCACGCGACGCAGGTGGGTCCCGGCCGCTGGGCGCTCCACGGCGGCCTCGGTCCAATGGTCAACCACTCCTGCGACCCTAACTGCGGTGTCCGGCTCAACGACGGGCAGGCTTTCGACTTCGTCGCCCGCCGGCAGATCAGCGCCGCGCAGGAGCTGACCTTTGACTACGCCATGCGTAACTTCACGATCGACCATTTCCCGGCCATGTGCCTGTGCGGTACCGCGCTGTGCCGCGGCTCGGTCACCGGCTGGAAGGATCTGCCCGCCGCGCGCAAGGCCGACTACGGTGAGCTCGTCGCGCCCTACCTGCGCATGATGGACGACGAGACCCGGCAGGCCGCCGGTGGCTGACGGCGCGGGAGCGTCTGGCGTGCTCCTCATGACAAGCAGGCAACGCGACCGCCCAGCCGCAGGCGGGGCGAACTCGATGGCGATAGCGTCGAGTACCGGCTGTCGCCGGCGATCGATGCCTGACGGCACCTGAATGCCCGGCGAGCGGATAGTCCCTGGAGGAGCGGACGCGGAGTCGGTCGAAGCGATCCCCGCTACGCGTACCTCACGCGATCACACGGCCAACAGGGGCGGGCCAGTAAGTAGTCACGCGGCTCGCGTGCCCCGCGGAAACGGAATGAGATGTCGGTAGTCGAGCTGCGGGAACTCGAGGAGGTAAAGGGCCTGATTGCCAAGGGCCAGCGGGTCGGCGTGCTCACGTACACGGAGATCGCGACGGTCACGGCCGGGCTCGACGTCGACGAGGCCGATGTCGAGGAGCTGCACGGGTTCTTCGAGCGATCGGGGATCGAGCTGGTCGAGGACATCGACCCGGCAACGGCCGTCGCCAACGAGGTGGAGCGAGCCCCGGACAAGCGCGGGCGCCACAAGGCCAAGGTCCCGCTCGACCTGAAGGCAGACGTGACGACCGACTCGCTGCAACTGTTCCTGAAGGACATCGGCAAGACTCGGCTGCTCACCGCCCAGGAGGAGGTCGATCTCGCCAAATGCATCGAGCGCGGCGACTTCGACGCTAAGCAGAAGATGGTCGAGGCCAACCTGCGCCTCGTGGTCTCGATCGCCAAGAACTACCGCAACCAGGGCCTGCCGTTCCTCGACCTGATCCAGGAGGGGACGCTCGGCCTGGTGCGCGCCGCGGAGAAGTTCGACTACCGCAAGGGCTTCAAGTTCTCAACCTACGCGACCTGGTGGATCCGCCAGGCGGTCGCGCGTGCGCTGGCCGACAAGGCGCGCACGATCCGCATCCCTGTGCACATCGTGGAGAAGCTCAACAAGATCCGTCGCGCCGAGCGTATGCTTGTCACCGAGCTCGGGCACGAACCAACCGCTGAGGAGATCGCCCACGTGACGGGCATCGACCCCGAGGAGGTCGACTCGATCAAGCGCTCTGCGCGAGCGCCCGTTTCGCTGGAGAAGCCCGTCGGTGACGAGGATGAGTCCGAGCTCGGGCAGTTTATAGCCGATGAGCGCGCCGAGTCGCCCTACGAGCGTGCCGCGGAGATCCTCACCAAGGAGGCGCTGCGCGAGACGCTGGAGAACCTGTCCTACCGCGAACGGCGCGTGCTCGAGTTACGCTACGGCCTGGGCGGGGAGCGCCCGCTCACGCTCGACGAGGTGGGACGCACGTTCAACGTGACCCGCGAGCGGATCCGCCAGATCGAGAACCAGTCGCTGAAGAAGCTCCAGTCGCTCGCCGAGGCCCAGAAGCTGCGCGACGTCGTCTAGACAAGGCCTCTACGCCCGTGGCCACCAAGAAGGGAAGAGGTGCACCTGCCGCATGAGGAGCCTCCAGCCACTCACGCTCTCTCAACGCTCGATAATATATATTATGTAAATCAGAAAGGTTCTACGGGAAATCGGAGTTCCGCAGATCCCCAACGGCACAAGGCGGCCCACGAGTCCAGACAGGCGGCGTTCAACGGGGCTCGCGTGCCCGATCGTCAAGCAGGCGCGCCGCCATGCCGCTGCCAGCGAATCGGCCGAGATCCGGGCCGGACTCTCTGGAGGTCTTGGCCAACTCTCGTGTGCGCGCGAGCACGGCGTCGATCATCGGCTCGGTCAGCCTGCCCGTGAACGTGTTCTGCTGACTCGGGTGATAACAGCCGATCAACATATGTCGCGCTGCCAGGTGCTCGGCGCCGTGACCAAATCGCGGGCGCGGACGCGGCTCGTCCGCGCCGCCGGCATCGTCCGCCGCGCCGCCGGCGCCGTCTGACGCCCGTGCGAGCGCTGCCGCAGCGCTCAGGCGCAGGGCGGCGTTCCATGCAAAGGCGCCAAGGCACAGAATCACCCGCACGGCGGACAGCAGCTCGAGCTCGCGAACGCCCCACGGCAGGCACTCCTCGCGCTCGTCCGGTGCCGGCCTGTTCGCCGGTGGCGCACATCTCACGGCCGCGGTCACCCACACGCCGCGCAGTCGCAGACCGTCCCCGCGCGCGGTCGAGGACGGCTGACTGGCCAGACCCGCGCGCCACATCGCCGCATACAGGAAATCACCCGAGCGATCGCCGGTGAACATCCTGCCGGTCCGGTTCGCGCCGTGCGCGGCCGGGGCGAGGCCCAGCACCAGGATCCGCGCCCGGGGATCGCCGAAGCCGGGGACCGGCCTGCCCCAGTACGTCTGATCGGCGAACGCCGCTTTGCGCTCGCGGGCGACGAGCTCACGCCAGGCCACCAGCCGGGGACAGCGCCGGCACGCGACGATGTCGCGCTCCAGCGCCACCAGCTCCCGCTGCTCAGGCGAACCCACCTCAGACGAACCCACCGGGCAGTAGTAGCATCGAGGAGACCATGTCGCTCTGGATGGTGATCGTCCTGCTTGCGCTGCTGAAGCTGCCGATCGCCGCGCTCATGCTCTGGATTCCGTTTCGCAACGACCAGGCGATGAACATGGCCGCGCCCGTCGATGCGGACGAGTCGGGCGCATCCGACGACGACGGCGGGGGCAGCAAGACGTTACCCGCCTCCCCACTGGATCCGCACCCGCGCGCGCCCCGACCGCACCCGCGTCGCCGGGGACCTCACGGATCCGATCCCATCTGCCCCTCACCGTCGCGCGTGCGCACACCCGCTGTCGCCATCACCGTCAGGGGCGCCAGGACGCGGGCGCGGGCACCGTCGTCCTGACCCTCGCTCAGCGGTTGCGCTTTCGCTGGTGGCGCGCGGCCTTCGCTTTCGCACGGCGCTTGCGCATGGTGGCGGCGGGATCCCGTCCGGAGCGTCCGATCGCCTGTCCATCGCCGACCGGCGCGACGCGGTGTGCGTCGCGCATGATCAAGAACGCGATCCCCGCGATCAGCGCCCCCGCGGCGATCACCCCCAGCAGCAGCACGGTGCTCGAGCTCGCGGTCGACCCGGGGGATTTGGTGGGCGCGGTGCTGGCGGTCGTTTCGGTGGTCGCTTGGCCGCCTTCGGTCAATTCGCTGAACGCGCTCCCGCCGCCCACGCTCGCCGCCGGCGCCGCCGGCGCGCATACGCACCCCGTCATCAGCAGGGTGGCGACGAGCAGGCAGCCAAGGCGGCAATTCAGGCGGGCGAGCACGCCGCCGACAATATCGCCTGACACGTCCTCTGAGGATCCACCCGGCCCGCGTCCGCGGCCGTCCTGCCCGGTCCTGGCGAGCGCGTCGAACTCCCTTCGACCCGCGGCCGCCGAGCAGACCATAGAATGACCGCGCGATGGCCCCCAAACAGCGTCAGGTCCGGATGGAGCAGCGCGGCGCCCTCGAGGCGATCCGGGCGCTCGAGCAGCGCTCTGACGAGGAGCTCGAAAACGAGACCAAGTACAAGTCGGCAGCTCTGGCGATACTGGGGGCGCGCGCTTCTGAGCGCTTTGACGCGGACGAAGCGCGCAGCTACTTCCAGCGCGCCATCGCCGCCGCCCGCCCGCAGGAGCGGATGCAGCTGCGGCGCATGGCCGACGCCTCGCTGGCGCTGGCCGAACGTCGCGCCGGGGACCTCAAGGACGCCGTCGAGCGCCTCGGCCAGACCCCGCCGACCGGCAGGCAGATGTTCGCGTTGCGGGCGATGGGCCTGCTCATCCCCCCCGGCTCCGCCGGCGTCCTCGCGCGCGTGCGCGGGATCCTGCTGATCGTGGTCCTGATCGTCGTGCTGCTAGCGCTCGGGCTCGGCGTCGTCGAGCTGATCTCGCTTCCCTTCGGCGGGATCGGCGTCGCGCCCGGCGTATTGCTCGGCTTCTTCCTGGTGGCTGCCATCCTCGCCGTGATCGCCGCCATCGGGCGGCACCGGCGCGACCGCGCGCAGGCGGCTGCGCGCGGTCGCTCCTGATCGCAGCCGGGATCGCACGCGCCGCCGGCGGCGGTGCGCTACAACAGTCCGATGGCGCAACGCTCGGCTCCCTCGGCGGGCCTCACCGTCGCGGTCACCGGTCCCACCGGCGAGATCGGCCAGGCGGTGGTCGCGGCGCTCGAGCGCTCACGCGAGGTGGGACGGGTGCTCGGTATGGCGCGCCGGCCGTTCGACCCCGCGCAGCGCGGCTGGAAGAAGGTCTCATACCGGCGCGGCGACGTACTCGACCGCGGGGCCGTGGCGGGGCTGGTGAAAGACGCAGACGTGGTCGTGCACCTGGCGTTCATGATCATGGGCGGCCCGCGGGAGACCTCGGCGGTGAACCTGGACGGGTCGCGCAACGTGTTCCAGGCGGCGGTCTCGGCCGGCGCGAGACGCCTGGTGTACACGTCATCGGTGGCCGCGTACGGCTTTCATGGCGATAATCCTCAGCCGCTCACCGAGGACGTGCCCGCGCGCGGCAGCGCCAGCCACTACTACTCTGCCCAGAAGGCGCAGGTCGAGGCGCTGCTGTCAGAGACGCTCGACGCCGGCTCCACCAGCGCCTACGTGTTCCGTCCGTGCATCGTCGCGGGTCCCGAGGCGCCGCTGCTGATTGACAGCCTGCCCTACACGCAAATCTCCGAACGGTTGCCCGGGCCGGTGATGCGGCTGCTCGACGGTGTGCCGATCCTGCGGCCGGTCCTGCCCGATCCGGGCGTGCCGTTTCAGCTGGTGCACCACGACGACGTGGCGAGCGCGATGCGCGCCGGGGTGCTCGGCCGCGGCGCGCCGGGCGTGTACAACCTCGCCGGGCCCGGGCAGCTCACCGTCTCAGAGCTCGCGCGCGAGCTCGGCTGGTACTCGATCCCGGTGCCCGAGCTGGCCGTCGACGCGGTGGCGGAGATGGTCGCTCACCTGGGCATTCTGCCCGCACAGGCCCAGTGGGTGAGCGCCTTTCGCGAGCCGGTGATCATGGACGCGAGGAAGGCGCGGCGCGAGCTGCGCTGGCGCCCCAGGCACGATGCTCTGCAGACTCTGCGCGAAACGATCACAGCCGCGCGGATGGGTCGCCTCGTGCGCTGATGGCCAAGCTGATGCCCGAGCCGAAGACCCAACAACGCCGCCCGGCAGCAATGGAGCAGTGGCGCGCCCGGTTAACCACCGCCGACGATGGATGGGATGTCCGGTTTGCCGCACCAGTCCCGTCGTCGGCAGCGGATGCCGTGCCGAGCACAACCGGCTAGGCTGTGCTCGGATAGGAGAACTCTCATAGAGGAGGAGTGATGCGCACATTTCTGAAGAAGATCACGAGACTCACCCCGATCGCCGCCGGGGCGGCCGCCGGGATGATCGTGCTCGGGATCGTGTCGATCGTCGGCGGCAGCTACGACCACGAAGTGGTGCACAACCAACTGGGCCCGCAGAAGATCACCTTCCCGAAGCCGGCGGAGTACGCGGATCTCAAGCAGTACGAAGGGCAGCAGGTGCTCACCGGCACCCAGGCGAAAGCGTACGCCGAAAACCAGATCGCTCCTGACATGAACAAGATCGCGGGCGGCAAGACCTACTCCGAAGTGAGCGAGGAATGGATCGCCGGGGGTATGAAGAACGCGAAGCTCGCGAGTGAGCGTACGACCCTGTTCACAGGAGAGACGCTGAGAGGCCTGCTGCTCCAAGCCTGGGGCTGGGGGCAGATCGGCAGCATCGCGATCCTCGCCGGAATTCTGCTGATCGTGTTCGGGGCCATTCTGTTCCTGTTGCCCATGTTGAACTGGTGGCTGAACCTCAGGGGAAAGCCCGAAGAGACGGCAGCGCAGCGGATTCCATCCGCCCCACCGCCGGCCGGCTCCGCTGTATAGCGCACTACACAGAAAAACAAACCTCCCACCGCCCCGGGGCGACAGTAGCCCCGGGGCGTCGCATCTTCGCGAAGGAGTTGCGCCAAGATGTCTGCGATGGCCAAACAGACCCATCACAAGCACTCCTCGCACAAGGACTACCGGCGCCTGCTGGACACGCTGGCCGAGCACGAGGCCGTGCATCGGGTGGCCACCGGCCGCGTCAAGCCGCGGATGGGCGCGGGCCGGCCGGTCGCGCCGATCTCGAAGGTGCGCCGGGTCGCCTCCGGGCTGTCGATCACGATCAACGCTGCTGGCGCGATCATCGACGCGTATGTCGTCACCGACCGCCCGGACGATGTGATCGCGTTCATGCGCTCGCGGGGCTGGACGCGCTGAGGGCGCGCGCCGCGGAGCCGTTCGCCGCGACCTCCAGGCCCCGCCGCGAGCGTGAGATGCCCGCGAACCTGCCCGGCGGGCAATACGCTTGGATGGTGCCTGTCCGCGTGTGCCTGCTGGTGAACCCGTCCGCCGGGGGCGGTCGCGCGCGCCGAGCCGCCCCCGCGGTGCAGGACAGGCTGGGAGAGCTCGGCCTGAGCGTGCGACGCGAGGATACGCGCGACCTCGACCACGCGCGTGCGCTCGCGCGAGCAGCGGCGGACGCGGGTGAAACGGTCGTCGTGTTCAGCGGGGACGGCATGATCGGCGCCGTCGCGGACGTGTTGCGAGAGGCTCCGGGCGCGGTGCTCGGCCTGCTGCCGGGCGGGCGCGGCAACGATCTCGCGCGCGTGCTCGGAATTCCCCGGGATCCGATCGAGGCGTGCGCGACGATCGCCGCAGGCCTGCCTCGCGCGATCGATGTCGGCGAGGTGCAGAGCATGGGCGTCACAACATCCTCGGAAGAACCGGGTGCCGGCGATGGGCGCGCGTTCGTGGGGATCGCCTCCGCCGGCTTCGACAGCGACGCGAACCGCATCGCCAACGAGGCTCCCGCCTTCCTCGGCGGGCTCGTGTACGCCTATGGCGCGCTGCGCGCCCTGCTGTCGTGGCGGCCCGCTTGCTTCGAGATCGAGCTCGATCCGCCGGGCGAGCGCCACAGCTTCACCGCCTACACGGTCGGAGCCGCCAACTCGAAGACCTACGGGGGCGGTATGCGCGCGGCGCCGGACGCGCTGCTCGACGACGGCCTGCTCGAGGTGGTGGTCCTCGAGAGCGTCAGCAAGCTCAGGTTCCTGACCGGGATTCTGCCGAAGGTGTTCAGCGGCAGGCACGTGCACGAGCCCGGCGTGAGGGTGTTCCGCGCGCGCGAGGTCTCTATCAGCGCCGACCGCCCGTTCACGATGTACGCAGACGGCGATCCGATCGGGGAGCTGCCCGTGCGCGTGCGCGCCCTGCCCCGCGCGGTCACGA